>Ga0068876_10002665_pt1 | contig 13053 bp, 9 predicted proteins | sample NOAtaG_6_FD_66442 | JGI IMG/M metagenome (GOLD analysis project Ga0068876, IMG submission 66442) | Freshwater lake microbial communities from Lake Erie, under a cyanobacterial bloom - NOAA_Erie_Diel5S_2200h metaG | ecosystem: Environmental > Aquatic > Freshwater > Lake | place: USA: Ohio, Lake... | reverse complement strand
CTTTCTAGTAGCAAAAAGTAAAACATTCTAGTAATTCTAGTTCAATCAAAATTTTTAAAGTATCTAGAAATGAGTTTTTAAAATCCTTTCTAGTAGCAAAAAGTAAAACATTCTAGTTGTTCTAGTTATCATAATATTTTTAATGTATCTAGAAATGAGTTTTTAAAATCCTTTCTAGTAGCAAAAAGTAAAACATTCTAGTAATTCTAGTTCAATCAAAATTTTTAAAGTATCTAGAAATGAGTTTTTAAAATCCTTTCTAGTGTCAAAAAGTAAAAATTTCTAGTAATTCTAGTTATCATAATTGTTTTTTTGTTCAAACTTTTTTCGAAACTTTTTTAGTTTCTCTAAAAAGTTTAATTTAGTTGTGTGTGCGATGTTTTGATGAAATTTTTTTCAGTGAAAAGTGTAAACTGATAAACATATGGATAAATATTTATGTGTGATAGATAATTTTTTATCTGATGCTGAATGTCAATATTTCATTGAAAAATTTGAAAAAGGATCATTGGAAACAGTTGATAGAGGTATAGCTTTATATGACAGAGGAATGATTGATGATAAAAATTTAGCAATGGATTTTTTTGAAAGAATCAAACCATATTTACCTAGAGATTATGATGGTCATCCTCTAACAGCTTGTAATATTAGATTTAGATTTTCTAGATATGATGTTAAAGGGGAATTTTTAATGCATCGTGATGGTGTTAATAGAGATAAAGAGGGAAGATTTACTGGATTAACATTAAATATATTTTTGAATGATGTGAATTCAGGATTAAAGGGTGGTTCAACAAGTTTTTATAATGAAGATAAGAGTTTATATAGAAAGGTTGAAGCTAAAAGGGGTCGTGCATCTGTCTTTGATAGAGAATGGTATCATACAGGTGATTTGGTAGAAGATGGTGTAAAATATTTATTGAGAACAGATGTAATGGTCGACTATATGCTTGATGTTTAATAAAACTTTTTCTATCCCAGTTAAGTTTTTGACCTAACTTTTTTTTAAAAAGGTTTTTTTTAAAAGTTTTTTTGTTGTAAATAAGTAAAGGTAAATTAAAAATGAGTGAATTTCATAAATTATCATGTATTGATCCAAAAAAAGAATGTAATATAATTGAACCAATTTCATTAACTTTTGATTTAAATGGTAATAATCCTCTAACAGGTCGTAGATTTAATAAGGATGATAATGATACTATAGAAAGAACACATAGAATAGCATGTTTAAATTCTGACGGTAATATTGGAAAATGTTGTGATCCAAGAGACTTCAGAATGCAGGATAATCCTTTAATGAAGAATTTAAAATTTAAGCAAAATAAGAAATTAGGTCAATTAAATTCATTAGAGGTTTGTTATAGTGATAATAATAGTAAATGTCCAGGTGATGACTGGATGAATGCAACACCATATTTAATGTGTAAAATAGGAGATAATACTATACCAACTACACAAAACAATGTTATTACATATAATAATGATGTATTAAATATGGATTGTCCATTAACGAATTGTGGTATTCCAAAGGTTAGTTTTGGGGATTTAATTAAAGGAACAGGGAAACCTTTAGAATCAAAGGTTTTACAGGATATCAGAATAAGAGATATGTTGAGAGATGATAATCATTTGGCTTTAAAATCGGAAGTATTAGATGTATGTTTATTAAAATATAAAAAACCATGTTCAAATGTCATATTAACGGATGATGACAATGGGGATACATTATTAATAGGTGCTATAAAGGCTAAAGCTGATAAATGTGTTTCTCTTCTGTTAAGTAATGGAGTTGATATAACATTAAAGGATGCTGAAGGGAAATCTCCATTAATTCATGCTACAATTCATAGTAATCCTAATATTATTAGTTTATTAGTGAATGCAGGGGCTGACTTAGGAGAAGTTGATAATAGAGGTCGTAATTGTCTACATTATGCGGTGATGTATAATGATCATAATATGGTTAATTATTTATTAAGTTTGGGTCCACATTTGATAAATCAGATTGATAAAAATGGTAATAGCATTCTACATAATTTATGTAGTCATGGTAAAGATGTAGGGCAAACTACTAAACTACTATTAAGTTATGGTGTCAGTGGGTCATTAAAAAACAATAATGGAAAAACGGCTAGTGATCTATGTAATTACAGAAAAGTTTTATTAGAAAAAAAGGAATATGAGAATAATAGTAGAATGTTCCTAGAAACATTCATTGATACTATGGTAAAAGCAGAAGAATTACCAGATAAACCGGATACTAAAATAGGAAATTTGATGAATGAATTAGATGTAGCTGGAACACATTTGGATCGTTCTAATGTAGCTGAAAATAAAATGAATTATTCGGGGTTTATTTCGGCAAAAGATAATCTTCAAGGACCCGTTAATTTTATAACAAAAGGATGTTATCCGTATGCTGAAGTATTATCTGAAGAAGAATGTAAATCAAGAAATGGCAAATGGATGGATTATCACCCTGAGGATTTAAATGCGGTTGCTAATGTTAGTTATGATTTGGATGAAAATGTTGAGGATGAGGTGAATATAAATTTAACAGAAGAAGGTGAACTGGAAGAACAACGTAAAAAGAATCTTGAAGATTTCTATTATAATTTTGGAAATAATCCAGTTCCAGTTAAAAATTTAGATGGACTAGATCATGATTCTATAATGGGTATTAAACAAACTATACCAACCCCTACACCTACTTTAAATATAGAAGATACAACGGAAACCCCTATTGAAACCCCTAAAGATTATGATTTGTATCAATATTTAAATACAAAATCAGCATTGTTTTTAATAATTTTATTAATCTTAATTGGCGGATTAACAGTCGGATTCATGTGGTATCGTAAGAATAATGTATAAAGAAAAGTAAAAAATAATTTAAGAATTTTTATTATTATATAAAGTTTGTTTTGTGTATTTATCAACGGAACAAAAAAAAAGCTTAAGGTTATAAAAAAAATTGAATGTAGATCTGTGATTTCCCTAAAATAGTAATTATTATTCAGATGAGCAGTAAAATTAATAATCATGAAGATTTACGAGATACTGAAGCATATTTGCCGAGAGATTATGATGTTTTGTTGAAAAGTTATTTTGGACAAATGAGGGGTGGTCATCAATTGGTTCGTCATCAGATAGAATCATTTGACTACTTTATAGAAACGTTAATACCAAATATCATTAAACAATTTAATCCGATCAGTGTCTATTATGAGTATCAAAAAGAGGCTAATAAATATGAATATGAATTTGAATTAACTTTTGGGGAAATTGCGTTAGAACCGCCTACTATTTCAGAAAATGATGGTAGTTTTGATGAAATGACACCAGCTAAAGCTAGATCTAGAAGTTTAACATATGCTTCAAATCTGAGAGCTGATCTAGAAGTTAAAATTATTCATAGAACGGGTGAACCAGACAAACTAGAAAAAGAAGAAACTCATAAAAGGAAATTATACAAAGTATTATTAGGTAAAATACCTATAATGGTTCAATCTAAATATTGTGTATTAAGTAAATATCCAAATATTCCTAGAGTTAAGATGGGTGAATGTAGATATGATCCAGGAGGATATTTTATAATTAATGGAAATGAGAAGGTTATAATTTCACAAGAAAGATCAGCTAATAATTCAGTGAACATTTTTAGTAATAATAAACCTAAAAATCGTTTTGGTAATTCATGCGATATCAAATCTGAACCAGAATGTTCTTTTGGATCAACTAAAAATTTAAGTATCAAAATCAGAACGAAAGATAATGCTATTAGAGCTCTAGCACATAGATTTGCGATGGATTTACCAGTATGGACATTCTTTATTGCGTTAGGTATAGAATCTGATCAAGAGATAATAAGGTTGATTGTGCATGATTTGGATGAACCAGCGAATCAACCTATGATAAATTATTTAAGAGCTTCAATTGAGGATTTTCAGAATGTGAATGATTTTAAGAATATTATTCCACGTCAAATAGTAGCATTAGAATATTTATCTAAACATGTTTCTTATTTGGGTGCACCAAAAGATATTCGTCTAACAACAGATGATAAAATTAGATATTTAAGAAAAATATTGGAAGATGAGTTTTTGCCTCATGTTGGTCGTGATTTTCAAAAGAAAGCCTTCTTTTTGGGTTATATGATTAATAAATTATTAACAAATCAATTATCTGATAATGAAATGATTTACGATGATCGTGATGATTATGGTAAAAAAAGAATAGATAGTCCAGGTATTTTATTGGGTGCATTATTTTCACAATGTTTTAAAGCCTTAGTTAAAGATATGAAAAAAGCTATTGTAAAAGAGTTAAGGAATAATAAAAATTGGAAAACCGAAAATGATATTACAGAAGTTATTAATATCAATAATATTTCTAAGTTAGCAAAACCGAATATTATTGAGGGTGGTCTAAAATATTCATTGGCTACGGGTGATTGGAAAGTAAAATCATCAAGAAGTCAGAGTCGTTCTGGAACGGCGCAAGTGCTTAACAGATTAACTTATCCGAGTGCTATTTCACATTTACGTCGTTTGAATTCTCCATCTGAAAAAAATGGTAAGATTATTCCACCACGTAAAGTTCATAATACATCATGGGGTGTAGCATGTCCTGCAGAGACTCCTGAAGGTGCCGCCGTAGGTCTAGTAAAAAATCTAAGTAATGGTTGTACTATTACTAAACCAAGTCCTTCTAGTATTATTTGGCATCGTCTGAAACAACTAAATGTTAGTGAAATTACCAAAGTTCCTCCAAAAAGATTATTTCATGATACGAAAGTGTTTGTTAATGGTGATTTGTATGGTGTTTCAGATGAACCAAGTATTTTAGTAGCTAAATTACGAAGTTTGAGACGTCAGGGTCTATTAAATATTTACACATCGATTTACTGGTATCATCTCAAAAAAGAAATTATTATATATTCTGATGCTGGACGATTAGTTAGACCCTTATGTATTGTTGATCCTCCTAATAGATTGAGATTAAAAGCACGTCATATAATTAAATTGAAAAAGAAAGTAATTAGTTGGAATCACTTGATACTACCCCAAATTAATGAAAATTTGATTTACGAGACCAATCTAGATGAAACACTAATGAAAGAAAAACTTAATGATATGAAAGATATGCATGAAGGTGTAATAGAATATATTGATACTCTTGAATCTAACAATCTTTTAATTGCTTCTAAACAGAGTGATTTATATGAACATGATTCTAGATATAATTATCAATATACACATTGTGAAATTATGGTTGGTTTAATGTTAGGTGTATTAGCATCATGTATTCCATTTGCTGATCATAACCAATCACCCCGTAATACTTATCAAAGTGCACAAGGAAAACAAGCTATGGGTGTTTATGCAACAAATTATAATCTTCGTTTAGATTCTTTAGCACATGTTCTTAGATATCCTCAAAAACCACTAGTTAATACTAAATTTTCACAATATTTCTATGGTGATAAAATTGCGAGTGGTATTAATGCCATTGTATGTATTTTAACATATACTGGTTATAATCAAGAAGATTCCGTAATTATTTCTCAATCAGCCATAGATCGTGGGTTTTTCACATCAGTTTATTATAGAAGTTATAAAGATGATGAAAAGAAAATTCAATCTTCTGGTCAAGAAGAGAAATTTGCTAATCCAGATCAATTAGATGAAATAACTGGTGAAAAGAAATATGATATCACAATCGGAAAAAAAAGAAGTGATTCATATCTTAACTTAGATGAAAGAGGTTTTGTAAAGGAAAATATTTATGTTTCACCTGGTCAAATAATCATTGGTAAAATTATTCCTATTAGACAACAAGATCGTAGTAATACTAAAGTGTCATATCGTGATATTAGTACTCCATTGAGAACTAATGAAGAAGGTTATGTAAGTAGAGTATATGAAAGTCGTAATTCAGAGGGATTCAGATTTTGTAAAGTTAAGATTAGATCTATCAGAGTTCCTGTTATAGGTGATAAATTCTGTTTACCTGGTGATACTATAGTTTATACTGAAAATGGTGCCATAAGTATTAAAGAATATTATGATACAAATATAGATCTTGAAGCATCTCTACGTGGTCGTGTAATGTCGTATTATCCTGAAACGGAATCATTTTCATATGATCATCCAACTGAATTAATATATTTCCCAGAAGCTACTACTTTAATTCAGTTTAGAACAATAGTTAATGACAAGGAATTTATTTTACGCACTACACCAGAACACAAAGTGTATGCCAAAAAACACCCTAAAGACACTTTTCAATTAATTGAAGCCAAACAACTACTATCACAAAATTGTATTATGTTTTATGGTGCCAATAATTTAAGAGGTAATGTCAAAACATATCTAGGTAATAACATGGTAAATAGTTTTCCTTTAACTATCTTATTCGGAATTTGGGCTAAATATGGTAATTTATCCGATAAACCCAATGTATTAGTCTTTAATTTTACACAAACGAATCAAGCAAATTGTGATGACGCTTATGTGTATTGTAAAGAAATTACACGTATCTCAAATAGCACAAAATCCTTTAATAAAAAACAGATACTTGATTTAGCAGAAGAATATCGTAAAGACCCTATATGGGATTTAGAAAATAAATATCCAGATGTGTTAAGAGGTATTAAAAGAGTTTTACTAGCTCTTGGTATAAATGCGGATGAAACTATGTTTTTTGGGGATAGAGAAATAGAGCTTCATTCAGAAGAACTGTATAATCTCTTTCAAGAAGTGGAACAAAATGATAATGGTGAGATTAAGTTGCCGGCATGGATTTATGATCTTGATTCTAAATGTTCCGAAGTTCTTGAAAAACTAGAACGTGGATTACTTACTAGTGATTTAGCAGATGGATTAATTGCATCTGATGCATTTAACGGTCTAGAAGTATTACGTAATATCCATCTTGATCAACGATTCATCTTTCAAACAGATGAATATCAAGAAATCAGTATTAAAGGTAGTAATATTATCGAAATACAGTATAATAAACCAGTTTATTGTCTAACAGTCCCTTCACATATTATGATGGTGTGCGATCATTACAGTGGAGTTCCTGTATGGACTGGTAATTCCAGTCGACATGGTCAAAAAGGCACATGTGGTATGGTTTATTCAGATGAAAATATGCCTAGAACCAAAGATGGTATTGTGCCAAGTATTATTGTTAATCCACATGCAATCCCATCACGTATGACAGTAGGACATTTAATCGAGTGTATTACAGGAAAAGTAGCGGCAGATCTAGGAAGTATCGGTGATGCAACACCATTTACAGATTTAAAACCATCTGATATAGCTAATGCCCTAGAAAAACAAGGATTTAATAGACATGGCGATGAAGTTCTTTATACAAGAATTGATGGTCGTCAGATTAAATCTTTGGTGTTCACTGGACCAACCTATTATCAAAGATTAAAACACATGGTTGATGATAAGATCCATAGTAGACCTACTGGACCCGTTGTTATGTTAACTAGACAATGTAGTGAAGGTCGTAGCAGAGATGGTGGTCTTCGTGTTGGTGAAATGGAACGTGATGCTATTTTATCTCATGGTGCATCAGTATTTTTGAAAGAAAGATTAATGGATATGTCTGATAACTATAGAGTATACATTTGTGATTTATGTGGTGTTATTGCAAATTACAATATGTCTACTGATCCTAGAACAGAAATTGAATACAAAATTCAAGAATGCAAACAATGTCAAAATAACTCAGCCTTCAGCGAAATCAGAATCCCATATTCTTGTAAATTATTAATACAAGAACTATATGCAATGGGAATCATCATCCGATTAATTCCCGAATAAAAGTATTATTAAAAGTATTATTAAAAGTATTATTAAAAGTATTATTAAAATTATTAAACGTTTTTAACCTTTTTAGATACAATCTATTATAAAAATTGAATATATTTTTCTATAAATATATATATTGTGAATGCGTCAGGACGGGGAACTCCAACAAATACCGGGAACTTCCGCTTACTCCTCGTATTCCAAACTTCCAGGTACCAGGGGGAATATATGTGGTATCTTTCACGTGCTAATGAAGAGAAGGAGCCAAACATAAAGGGCTACATGAGACTTCATTCGTGAAACTTTTTTTTTATTTAAAATATACTCATTTACGTATTAAACGTATTAAATCTATATTCATAGGATATAGTTTATATAATAGTATTCCAGTTAAAACCCCTAATGTGTTTGTTATAGTATCTTCGTAAATTTTACTATCTATATATTTTGATAAAGAATTTAATGGAACTTCTATTAATTCAAATATAAATCCTATAATAATTAGTTCAACCCAATAACTAGGTGCACAATAACTTAATAATGTATAATGGATAAAATGCCCTAGACACCAACCATTACAAGCTCCTAAAATATTTTGACGCATCATTTTAACATCTTTTTTATAATATTCTCTGTAAAAAACAAGAGATAACCAAAAAACAATACTGATACCAAAAAGAACTATAATGTTTTTTTGTTCTCTATTCAGATCTCTTAGGTTCATATACTTATCTTTTAGAAATTAAAATAATATTTGGTCTGGATGTGGAATCTTTTCTCCTGCTTTAACTATACAATCATAACATACACAACTATCATATCTACAGTAATAAATAGTAAAAGTACATCCTGTTTGTTCTTTGATTTTGTATTTGATTTTGTTAATATAAAATTTATTATACATACGAAGTAGATCACTACAATTACATTCATAATCATGACTACATCCATGATACATACATGTATCTTCATTACAGGTTTTTTCACATTTTTTATTAGAACAATATTTACAATTATTATGTTGATAATAATCAGACAAATTTTGTAAATTATCATTGATATTATAAATTTTACAACACTTTTGACATATACACTTATTACAATCATAACATACTGCTAAAGAATATTCTGAATATTCTTTTTGTTCATTACATAAAATACACATCTTGTTTGTCATTTTTACTTAACTTTGATATTACTAAATTCTTAAACTAATAAAAAATTGATTTGAGTTTGTAAAATATATTCTAATTAAAATAAATAAAATATGGACTTATCTAACCTTGATCCGTCAATAATTAAAAAAATAAAAGAGGCTGACAAATTGTCAAAGCCTGGAGGAACAATTATGAAAAAAATTAGAGATCTATTTGATTATACTACAATCAATATTACTAATGCAAATGTATTATATACTGATGTTCTGAATGAATTGATGATGACAGAACATAAAAATGCAAATACATGGCATTTAATACTTGAATTAAGAGATAAACGCACAAAAAATTTAATTAAACTAGAAGATTACTTTGAACTTTATAATGAATATGCCATTATTGGAAAAATATTATTAAAAAATATTAAAAATTATTCTGGATCAATTAAAAATTATTTATTGGCTATTAATTATTGTAAATTAACTGGAAATTTAAAGCGTGTTCAAGATTTATATATAACTATTGCTGAAATTTATGATAAAAATTTAATGGATTATGAAAAATCAATTGAATATTATACAAAAGCTGTGGAAATTGATGATAATTCGTCGGTTCATAAGATATATATTGAGATTGCCAGACTTAATATTACAATCTCAAATTTTCAAGAAGCACAAAAAAATTATGAAAAAGCTGGTGAAATATGTATTGGTAATCCATTATTACATTGGAATATTAAAGATATATATTGTATGGCTACATTGTGTGGAATATGTCTTCATAGCAGTAATTTTAAAGAAGACTATGAAAATTATAAACAACAATATAGTAAATTTAATGATACTATAGAAAATAAATTAATAGAAGGTATTTTAGAATCTTTTGAACAAAGAGATATAAACGTGTTTGTCAGAACTATTACAGAATATGATAAAATTACAGGTAAATTAGATTCCGCTACTAAATTACTATTAACTATTAGAAGAATGATTGAAAATCAAGATGAAGATGAACTAAGATAAACTTTCACAATCGTAAAATTGGATGAGATGACAATTCAAACATATCTGATTCGAATGTCATTTCAAATTCAAAACCACATACATACAGTTCAGTATTATTTATATTATTACGGAAAATATATTGATTTTGATACGTATCATAATTCATTTTATATTCTATATTACGAGGTATCAAGCTAGCCATTGTTGCTAGTTTATTTTTATTATGACAAAAATAATATATATTTTTATTCTTATCCATAGTAATAATAAAAACGTCATTTGCATTCCATGATACATCAAACTTAGAAAGCATAACCTTATTACTCTTTTTTTTTCCACTCCAACTAGATTGATATTGAGGATCTACCGCTGTTATTACACCAGAACCATTTTTTAATGCCCTCAAACTACCCGCATATATATTGCAACCAGAAAACACTAATTTCATAGTTATCGTTTTAAGTTGAGGCATCCTCAGTTGAGGCAAAATCTCATAAAAATCTTTTGATTGATTTTTTTCTACATTTTTATTAATATTAATATCTATTTCAAACTTTTTTGGTAGATCATCTGGTTTCTTTAAATCATCTGGTTTCTTTAAATCATCTGGTTTCCTTAGATCATCTGGTTTCCTTAGATCATCTAGTTTCCTTAGATCATCTGGTTTCTTTAGATCATCTGGTTTCTTTAAATCATCTGGTTTCTTTGGATCATCTAGTTTCTTTAGATCATCTTGATTTTTTGATTGTTTTGAAAATAAATTTTTAAAAGATTTTAACATGGCTGTTTTATTTTTTTAATATACATGATATATCAGATCAATTTTTTTTATAAAAAAATATTTCATTAAGGATTTATTAAGGATAAATAAAGGTGTAATAAGGATTTATTAAGGGTTTAATTAAAGGGTTAAAATTACAACTAAAACGATGATACCAATAATAAAGAGTGTCCATCCACATATACATATTTTTTTGCGTCGTGCTGAAGTTTGAAATTCTCTAGCTTGCTGAAAATTTGTGTTTGATTTTACTATATTGTTATGAGATGATTCTACTGAATGTTCGATAGAATCAATAGTTTCGCTTTGACTTTCAACAATGACTGCAACATCCAAAAATATTTCATGTAAATTTTTTAAACTTTTTTCTAATTTATTGATTTCAGTATGACGGTCTTTAATATCTTCAGTTATTGATTGAATAGGACGTCCTGAAAAAATACTATTTGCGAAAGTGCTAAGTTGAGTTGTATCACTTGTAGTATCAATACTAACGCTGTGAACATTATCAATGGTTTCATCAACTAGTTTGCAAGATTTATTAAGTGAATTGACATATATATTTTTATTTTCTTGAACAGTTTCATTATAATAGATCATAAATTTAACGAATTTTTGATTTAACCTAGAATAATGTCCATTCCGCATTCGAAGATCAAAGTTTTCAGTAATATGTTTATTTTCCTTATTGATAGCTTTGATTTCATTTCTTACTGTTTTAGCAGTTAAATTAATAGAATCAATTAGTCTGCTAATACTATTATTAATATTTTGTGTATCTTGTTGTTTGTATGATGTCATTAATTTAGTATATAATGTTGGTATGTCTGATACATTTTTATTCAAACTTTCAAACATATTATCCAATTTTGAAAGTCTCTTTAGAAAAGCTTGAATATCAGAATTATCTATGTGTATCACAGTATTTAGAGTTGGCATTTCAGAAATTTCTTGTGGTGTAAAATTAGAGACTTCTATGTCAATCAATTTCAATAGATCTCGTTGTGTGGTGCTTTGCATTTACGTTTAAAATTTACGTTTAAGTATCGTAATAAATATTTTTATAGAATTTCAAATCAATTTTTGACTAATGAGTTTTATTTAGAAAAGTTAAAAACAAAAATAAATTTAATCATTTATTATTATAATTACTGGAAGAATTACATATTATTATATATTTTACACCAAAGTTTAATTTTTAGTATAATAATTAAATTGTTAAGATTTGTTAGAATATGTGATATATTTGTTTTATATGATAGTATTTCATATATTTTTGGTATAGAATTCCTGCATACTTTGGTAAAAATCTTATGTTCAAAACACTTATTCAGTTTATAACCATCTTTGAAAAAATCAGAAATAATTTTATTTTCAAGTATCATAGTCTCATTTGTATAATTAATCATACATGCTATAACTAGAGGTTGCCAATGAAAATCCAACTTATGAAAATTATTAACAATAACTTTTCTTACCATCATATCAGTTTTAATCGAAAGAATAATATTTTGACACTTATGCCAATATGATTCGCCTCCAAAGTCATTAAAGCGATCATGTCTAGGATTAAATCCATCTGCATAGAAATTTAAAAATTTAATAAGCTGTTTTTCATATTTATCCTCTGAATGATATTGTGATTCACACTGTGCTGATTTTAAGAATGGAACTATATTTTTTACTGATTTATTATAGTAATTTATATTTGCGTGATTATCGAAAATATAAGCATTATAACCTACAAATAATACCCCAGCACCAATGATACTTTTATGAGATATTAGATTTTTATATAAATGGTATTTGTTATTACAAATTAAATTAATGCTGTGGCGATATAATTGAGTGAACATCATCTTTTTCCTTTACTTATTTTTTATTTAATCAAATAAAAGATAGGTCATTTCAATTTTTAGTTAAATGTTAAAAACAAGATTCTTGATAATAATTCAATGGTATAAAAGGTGTATTTATATTTTTATTTTCCAATTGTTGATAAGGATCATATGTTGTCCTTTTATTATTTAGTATATATAATGGTTCTTTTGCAAATAAATATGTATGACTACTAGATATTCCATATAAATTATTATGATTATTAACTCTAAAATCTATGATATCTTTGTTATGTCCGTTTGGTATTTCAAATCGATATTGATATTTTCCAATAATAATATAATTAGAGTCTTGTTCTAAGATAATATGACTATCAGTTCCTTCTGTTATCCAGATTCTTTCATATGATATATGATCATTATTATAATAAAGTTCTTTCT
>Ga0068876_10002658_pt1 | contig 13073 bp, 8 predicted proteins | sample NOAtaG_6_FD_66442 | JGI IMG/M metagenome (GOLD analysis project Ga0068876, IMG submission 66442) | Freshwater lake microbial communities from Lake Erie, under a cyanobacterial bloom - NOAA_Erie_Diel5S_2200h metaG | ecosystem: Environmental > Aquatic > Freshwater > Lake | place: USA: Ohio, Lake... | reverse complement strand
CTTGGCAGGCAATCCATGTCAACAACATCGACTCGACCTATTTGGGAGCGGGTAATTCTTCTGGACCACTTGATTCGGCCGTGGCTTTCACCTTCTTGGAATCAGTTCCGCTTCAATATGTAATGTCCCCGGGTGCCATCCTGTTGTCATTTTTCCCTGAGGCTGGGGGATGCGCAGGTGATGCTTTGGTTGATACCATCCTCATCAACCCCGCAGAGGTTCCGATTTTCATACCAGAGGCATTTACCCCTGACGGTGATGAGTTCAATGATACCTGGAACATACAATGGACGGGTGAAGTAGATGAGACGCAATACAGGGTGCTTTTGTACAATCGTTCGGGTGGTGAGGTATTGAACATGAGTCCCTTGAATGCAAATTGGAGAGGCGATGTTCTTCCCGATGGGGTCTATTGGTGGGTTTTGTTGCAAGAGTCGGATGGAAAGGTGATCAAAAATGGCGGTCTAACCATCAGGAGGAAATAAGGAATGGGCATCAAAACAACATCCTTGATCAGGTTCTTCCTTTTGCTCAGCTTTCAGGTTTCTTGGGCCACCCAAATGATGGGCCAACAGCTTGGAATTGCCGATAATCATATTTTCAACATGCAGTGGGTGAATCCAGCCCATGTTTCCTCCGATATGTTGTCCAAGGTTGCTTTGCTGCATCAACATCGTCATCTAGGTATGCTCGGTTGGAGAAGCAATTCTCAATTTTTGGATTTCAGAAGTCAAGCGCTGGGCAAAAGGCGTGCATTCGGTTTGGGTTTCAACCTCGCCAATGATTTGGAGCATACCGAAAACAAGTTGGGATTCAATTTCAGCTTTGCGGCCAAAGCCATCCATACGGAGTCCATGCATCTAACAGTGGGCATCAATCTCGGCCTCATCAACTGGGGATCCAATTACCAGGACATTCCCATTTACCAGCAAGGCGACCCTAAATTGGAAAGGGGGAATTTTTCCGATTTGGATGCCGGTATGGGCCTGAGCTTCGGGTGGCAAAATTATGTTGTCAGAAGCTCAATTGATGTTTGGGGAAAGCAGCTGCCTGGATCCTTTTTGTCCCTTCAGCGTGAACAAAGTGCATATTTGGCTCCTCATGTGTTTGCAGGAGGAAAGTTCTTATACAACATGGGTCCTGATATTTTTCTGGGTCCGACCGTGCTGTTCCACAATACCGTATCCGCCAATCCCTCAATCGGGAACATTGGACCTGGATGGTTGGACCTCGGGTTGAAGGTGGAATTGGACCGTCCCAGGATGTGGGGAGGTGCGGCCTATCGGTTGGGCAATGGGGCCATCACGGCCAATTACGGAATCCAAATCATGGGTAAAGACACGGTCGATACCCGTCGACAAATGGCAAGTTTTCTGGATTTGATTGTTTCAGCCAATTATCCGGTAAACAAAAAGGCATTTTATGGTCCCAATGCGGAAATCGGAGTGGCCTTGTTGTTTGGAATGGTAGGTTCCGATGAGGATGACATCGATACCATCGGCAAAATGAAGGGTGCTTTTTGGATCAACAATGGCAACGTTGATACTCACAAAGAAAGGTACCTAAAGGCCAATGCCCCGGGAGGCCTGAAAGCCCAAACCACTGTGGAGGAAGAAAAGGTCTATCTGGATTACGAATGGGACGACTTGTATTACATGTATTCCGGATCGAATCTTAGGACTGGCAATGATACCCTCATTCAGTTTTTGGGAGATGATTGGATTGGTATGGATGGCATCATGGAGGGCATGGTGAGAGAAGTGGTGAGGGAGGCCTTGGTACCCGTACACTTGGATGTTGAAAATCCGGATTCTGTGGAGCCATTGAAGTCTTTGTTCTCCGTTTACATGGCCGCGAGGCTCAAATTCGACCAGATTTCTGCAGAATTCGGAGCTGAAGGCCTGATTTACAATGGTGAATTGGGTTACAATGAACAAGAGGGTGATTCGGCACGTCTACGCATCAATCTCATTTACGACGGAAGGGATACCACCCTTTACATCGGAAAGGGACACCAACTCAATAACCTTGAATTGTGTGCGCTCAAGCTGAATGCACTCCAACGTAAACTTGCGGCGGAATTGGATAAATTCTACGGTGGTAATTTCGTGTTCGTGACAGATGCGAATGACATTTTGAACTACGAGGAAGTGCGAAACATCGTATTGCTGGGTTTGCCTGAAATCATACCCAACAACCCCAACCAAGAACCTTTCCAGGTGACCATGATTGAGCTTGGCTTCATGCGCGACAAGGATTGGGAACCCATCGTGACCAAAAAGAAGGAAAAGAACAAAGGGAAAATCGATAAGGTTACCAGACGGAGGCAAAGAGACAACTTCCGTGACCCAGTGGTAGGCGATGAAGAAAACGAGAACAAACCTTGATAGCTAAATCGAGGTAATGAAAAAGGGACTCCGTGTTGGAGTCCCTTTTTCATTGGGTGCATTCAATCAGCCCACCCTTCGCTTGTATTGGATCCTGCAACGCTCGGCATCATCGTGGTTGAGTTTGATTTTGTCGGCATACTGGAATAGTTCTTCTCGCGGAATATCCGGATCGATGTTTCGTTCCATCACAAAATACTTGGCTATTTTGATGAGCTCCTCGCGTCGGGTGTCGGGAAGGGTAAAAACATCAGCATATTCCATCAAAAGTTCCTCCTCTACCGGGTCGGGGTGAAGGTCGATGAGGGCGATGACCCAAGCGAACATGTAGATGGTGGATTTTACACCCTCGGTGACCATTTCGGCTTCGATTTTACTCACAGGGTCCGCCTTTGCCAACACATCCAATGCTGGCTGGTCATGAGGAATGATTTCCTTGAAAAATGCCGCTTCATTGGCTTGGACCGATCCGTCGGCATATGCAAGTTCGGCCAAAATGCGTCCGAATACGTTTTTGTCGTGCGGGTCTACGATGGGATGTTGCCCGATGAGCTCCTCAAAAGGGGATTTTGGAGGGGGAGGAGGGGGATCAGTCGGTTTCATCCAGGTTTTGGATGGTTCGTCGTAATGGAAATATTTGGCAACCCGATCAAACGCAGCCAGAATCGCATCTTGGATTTCTCCTTCGGTAGGACCATCTCCGGGTTTGTATTCTCGGGCAGCAGTATTGAAGCTGGATGAAGCGATTCGGCCGACGATTCCTCCTCCTATGGCGCCTCGAATCATTCTTGTGGCCTGCATTCTTGCCGCATTCCGCGTCATCATGGCTACCTGCCGCTTCACCTTCGTCGCGGTTTCGTTACCCTTCCGAATACCGGCTTTGGATTCGTGGATTTCATCCGAACCGGGCAACGCAAACTCAACGTAAACCGACCTCTCGTCATGCTCAGTGAACACAATCAAAGGTTCGATCAGTTCGTAAGTGATTTTTGTTTCTCTAGCCATCCTTTGGATTGTTGACTTGCTTGATTATTCGGTTTTTAGCCATTCTTTAAGGCGCTCCCATTTTTTTGGGACAAGCGACTCTTTGAAATGCAATCCGCCTTCGGGTGCCAAAATTCCTTGGCGGATGAAATATTCAATGATTTCCCGCAGTTGGTCATGGAACCGTCCGATATTCTCCAACAACATGGATTCCGGGTAGCCCTTGTTTTCGGGGTCCTTCCGCGCCATTTCTACAAACAATCGTCTGGCCGCACGCTTTCGAATGCTGGGTTGAAGGTTCGTATACAGCAACTCTATGCGTGAGACATGGGCATCGGCATCAGAAGGATGGGCTCCAAAATCTTCAATCAGATCGAATCTGGTGGTGATTCCAGCCTCCATCCCGTTGGGTGATGCTAAAAGGGTTTCACCATCTGCATTCTCGTTGAGGGAGGAGGCCAATCCTGTTTCCGAAGGGCCGTGCAACCACTCCCTCAGGCGTTTCCAAGTATCGATGAGTGCTGGTTCTCCGACGAAAAGTTTGGTATTGTAGGTGATGCCACCTGCTGGCTCCACTTCCAAAATACCTGCATGAACAAATACCTCCAACACCGGGATGATACGCGTTTGGAATCGCCCCATGGCATGGGCCAAACCATCTACGCTCAAACTCGCGTCTTTGCCCAACATGCTGTTTTGAACCAAAATGGTCAAAGCTTTTCGGGCAATACGCTTGTCCAAAGCCGTACGCAAAGCCATGTAGGCTTTCTCTGCCCTCTCCTCTGCAGGACCACTTCGGTCTACACGGTAATCCAGGCTGGCAGCACCCACCTGGTTCGCTCGCTGTGACTCCAGTGATACCGTGATGATTTCTCTCGACCGCCGACGGTTTTCTTTGCGTAACTCATGAAGGACCTCGTTCCATTCCCGCGTAAGTTGACGGACATGCTTTTCGATTTGGGTCAAAGGCTCACGTTCGAAATACAACTCTTCTGCCAACAAACGGCTCAACCTCACCAACAATTCAGAAGTTAGGAGGTCCGTCATTTGATTTTTGAGGTCATCAACGAGGTCGTCTCGTTCCTCTTTGGCAAGGTGACCCAAATTGCTTTGAAGGGCCAATTGAGGCCAAATCAAGTCCACCACTCCACGCAGCTGTTTGGTGATGACCTTCACATTGCTGGCAGGAACCAAGGGAGAACATTCGACCCCGTTTGACTCTTTGAAAGCCTTTTTCCATTTGGACTTCAGGATATCATGAAGGTCCTCTGCGATTTGACGGATTCGTTTGACTGCAATCTCTTGGTAAACATCCTGCTTCTGTAGCCATTCCATGGAAAACATGTCCTCCTGACCCAGAGCAGGATTGTTCCTTTCCCTTTCCGATATGAAGGTAGCTCCGATGGCTTCTTCCAATTCGATTTGATTGGGGTTGTAGAGCCGATAGCGGCAAGACTCCACGGCATCGCTCAGATCCTTGAAGTTTTGCTTCCAAAGATCTGCTTTGGGCGGTCGAATGGCTAAGGTGACGTACAATTGCCTTTGAAGGAAGGATGCATTCAACAAAAGTTTGATGAATTTGGCCTTTTCTTCATGGCTGATCATGGTCGAGAAAAACAGGTTCTCGAATTGGTCAACGATGACCAAGAAATTATATTGACGACCTTCCAAAAATTGCCTGTAGATGCGTAGAAGACCGTCTCCATCCGATTTGGTCAAGGCCGCACGAATGCTACTTTCAAATAGAGGATCAACCTTTTCGTTGCTGCTGACCAAGATGTTACTGGCAGGACCTGCGATGGCACGGGTCAACAAGTCAAACGGGTTTTCATCACGGTTGAGGCTGATATAGGCAACTTTCCACTTCATGCCCGCCTTGGCCTTGAACCTGCGTTCGATTTCCTTCATGTTGCGCACCTCGGCCTCAAGGCTTTGTTTTAATTCCTTGAGGATTCTGCTCTTGCCACAATTTTTAGGACCCGACACCGCCACAAAGTGGTGCTGACGCATCCTGCTGCGCAACCTTTCAATCTCTGTTATTCGGGTCATTCAATGAATCAACTGGTTAAAATTGGGCGGAAACATCCGTACGAGCTTCCGGAAATCATCTCCTGCAATTTTCTGATGGAGGGTAGGAAAGCAGTCGATAAGTCGGCCAGTACGAATAGGGCACCGGAAGGCAATAAATTTAAACAAAAAGGCATTCTGACCCACATGCATGATTCATTTTTTTGAATGGCTAAGGAAAGCAATTTAACAGTCTTGCCCCAATTCGACGTCCAATGGAAAAGGACCGCAATTTCGCCTTTATCCACACGGACCTCAAGATGGTTTTGGCCTTCGTCGGCGTGCGCCCAACCTTGAGTATGATTCAATCAAATGATGTTGAGGTATTCAATAAGCATTTGAAAATCAAGTTGAATAGAATCCTTGTCCATAAATTGTTTCCTTCCCATAAGGATGGAAATCAATTTTGACTATATTGGCGTTCTTGCAGCCTTTTGTGGATAAGCAAAGGTTGAAGGGTTGTCGGGGTTGTCGGACTCCGTCACATACGGAATAATGGTTTGATTGTCGGTCAGGATACGCCAAGCTTGGTCTTATTCAGGCATTTTTGGTTTCTCCCGATGACGAACAATTTTTTGGTTTTAGCATTGAGTCAATGAGATTTTTGAGAGTCATCCTCCTTCTTTTGCCCATATTCGGCTTAACCACCGAGGCCATGTTGGCCCAAAATGCCGGCAACTCTGCTAGGCTGTCGGATACACGGCATTGGCAGAAGGAAATTCCTGCCCACCGCAAACAAGTCAACAGTCAGAAGTCTGCAGAATCCATGGAAAAGCTCGCTGATTGTTATCGACTTTCCGGTGAGCTTACAGCTGCAGAAGAATGGTATCGTCAATCCATTGAAACTGGTAATAAGTCAACCGAATGCATCCTGAACTATGCCAAAGTCTTGCAGGAAAATGGTAAATATCAAGAGGCCAAGGGACAAATCAAGCTTTATGAAGCGTTGAGCGGCAACCACCTCATCAGTGAAAAGTTCATCGCATCTTGTGAGATGGCCTTGAAAGCCAAAAATGATGAAAACCGTTATACCATCCGCCCTTTGACAAGGCTCAATACACCTGCCGACGACTTGATTGCGGTATGCAACAAGGAAGAAATCGTATTTGCTACCCGTGGTGGAAAGGGAGAAATCGGAAAGTTGGGCAAGCCTGGGAAGTCCGCCAAGGACTATGACATTTATCGAGCACGCAAGAATACCGACGGCTCAATTGCTCAAATTAGACCCATGAAAGGAGGCATCAACTCCAAAGCAGATGATATCCCTTCCATGAGAATGCCGGATTCGGACATTTTGTTGTTCACCAGGTCCGTTCCAATGTTGGCTGAAAAGTCAATCCAAAAGTCCAAGGGTCCTTCGCCAAACAAAGGCGGTCACGTTTGGGGGGCCAAAACATTGGGAGAAAACCAGTCTGAATCTTTGGAAATGCCATTTTTAAAAGCAGATGGCCATACCAACCTTCACCCTGCCATTCACCCTTCGGGAGCATTCATGGTTTTTGCTTCAGACCGTCCCGGAGGAATGGGAGGCATGGATTTGTATTTGGTCCATAAAACAGGTAGTCAGTGGTCAGAGCCCATCAATTTAGGGCCGCAGGTGAATTCAGCAGGTGATGATGTTTTCCCAAGTTTCAACCAAGCTGGGAATTTATTTTTTGCATCCGATGGACACGTAGGTTTCGGTGGATTGGACCTTTTTACCACTGACTTCGAGTCCGGTGCCTCGGGTGGTGTTCAAAACATGGGTGCAGGCATCAACTCAAGCCGTGATGATTTCGGAATTGTTTGGGATGCGACAGCGTCATCTGGATATTTCAGTTCCAACAGGCAGGGCTCTACGGGTGATGACATTTTCATGTTCTCTCGCCAGCCCGGAATCGTGGGCCAAGTTTTCGACGGATTAAGCCGTGAACCTGTGCCGGGTTCTATTGTCCGCATTCGAGATGTGAACGGTAACCAGAAAATCGTTTTGGCGGATGGTGCAGGTCAGTTCTCTGAGGGTGTTAAATCCAACTCAGGATACATTTTAACAGTGGATGCACCTGGTTTTGTGACTTATCGCGACACGGTTTGGACTCGTGACATTCCTCAAGGAAAAGACCTGAACATGAACGTGTTTTTGGAGGTTGAGCAGGTATTTGAAATGAAGGGTCAAGTCTTCGATGAAATCACGGGGATACCGCTTGGCAATTCGGAAATTCAGATTTTAGGCAATGGGGGTTTGCCCAAACAGTATTATTCAGGTGCCGATTCTGCGGATTACAGGTTCAGGCTCAAACCTGGAGACGATTATGTTGTCGTGTTCAAGCAAGAATCATATGTGCCACGAATCATGAATTTGTCCCTCAAGGACTTCCGTGGAGTAGAGTCAAGGGACTTGGATGTACCGCTCAAAAAAGGCAATTACGTTTTGCTGCAAGGTCAAATCCGTGAGGAAATGGGCCGTAACGCAGTCGATCGGGCTTCTGTACTCATCGTGAACAACCAAACCCAAGAGGTGGTGGACTCAACATTTTCACTACGCAATGGAACCTTCATGGTGGCTATTCCTTGGGATAGCACTTCCAACTATTCCGTGATTGGATCCAAAGGTGGATTTGTGCCTGCCAGCCTACATTTGGACCGCATGGAAAGCCAAGAGTTTCCCGTCGAATTGACTTTGAGGAACGCTGAATACGGGCTGGATCACAACCATAAGGTGATTTATTATGGATTCAACCAATCCCAACTGGACCTGCTTTCCAAGAAGGATTTGAATGAGATTTATGTATTTTTAACCCAAAATCCGGAGGCTAAACTGGAAATTCGTTCCCACACGGATGCAAGGGGTTCCAAACAATACAATTTGGAGCTTTCAAGGCGCCGTTCGGAGTCGGTGGTACAGTTCATCAAAGCGCGACGCAACCTTCCTGCCGATAGATTCATTTCATGGGGCTTTGGTGAAGAGTACCTGATGAACAAATGTGCAGATGGGGTGGATTGTAGCGAAGAGGATCATGCCAGAAACCGCCGCACGGACCTGAAATTTGTAGAAAAATAGTATTATACCACCTTCCGCCAGTTAACCAACACCGTGGATTTCTCGCCTTCAAGTGCCATGTTCATGGGAAAGTACGAAGCACCTTTTATGCAACACAACGGAAAATTCAAACTCCTCAGGACTCGAATCATTCTTCTTCTTTCCTGCATTTTCATGCTCGGCTCAGGGTTTGGCAACCTCCAGGCACAGAAGGGAATCGTTTTTACCGATGCTGACCTCGGCAAAGAAGTACTGAGCGCGTTTCGTTATGCCGATGGAAACAAGGCATTCAAGCTCACCCTCAAGCACAGGTTGACACAGGTCGGTGCATTGGAAATCAGCAACCCCAAGATGGGGCAATTCGACGGCTGCCACAATCTCGGGGAAACCTTTCCGCTCACCATTGCGCCTGGCGAGTCCAAAGAGTTGAATTTCACGTTGAACGACAGCAAAACAGTCCGAGAGAACACCGAAATCGTGCTTTTGGCAGGACCTGCAGGCAATTCCGATGCCCAAAAGCAAATCACCATCAAGATTTCGTTGAGTGCCGAGGGCAAGCTCATGTTTTGGGATGAAAAGGGTAAACGCTATGCTTCCTCACTTTCGCCTGTCATGTTCGACGGTCCTGGAAGCAAGCTGTTTGAAGTTGCATGGAATGGAAGCGGAAATGGTGGTGCTTGCGTTCTCAATTGGGAAGGAGCCTCCAAAGATGCATTTCAAGTCGTGATGAACGCGGCAGGTGCACAGCCGCTCTCCAATGGTTCTGTCGTTAACATCACCAAAAGCGCCCAATCGTTTTTCGTGAAATACACTGGCCCCAAATCAGGGACAGCCGACATGTGCAGGTTGGTATTGAAAGATCCATCGGGCAAAATCCTGACCATGGATTTGGTAGGCACGAAAAAAGGTGGTGCTCCCGTAGTCTCCAACAATTCCCAAACACCGGCCAAGGTTGGTGTGGTGAATCTTCCCAAGCCAGCTGATAAACCGAAACCTGTTGTTACAGATCCCAAGCCAATTGTGACGGCTGCGCCCAAGTCGCCTGCCAAGGTTCAGGAGGAACCCAAACCGAGCCAAGCCCCATCACCTGTTTCGAACTCTGGCCAAGAGCTTGTTTCTCCCGATCCAAGTTCCGCTTCTGCCATTGGCATCACCGATACAGTGCTTGCAAAGCAATTCTTGGATGGTTTTTTGGCCCGTCACAGGGGTGAAAATCTCATTTCGGTTGGGGAAGTGTTTTTCAAGCGCGGTGAGGAGCTGTTTGAAACCCAATTCAAACTGAAATTGGACAGCCTGGTCCTTGTTCCGGAAATGTTCGTGAAGCCGATATGGGTTGCCGCCATTGTGGGAAGTGATAGCATCGTGGTACCCATGTCCAATGTGACTTTCAAGTCCGATTCCCTCCACATGACAATATCCCTTCCGGATGAAACGGTGGAGGCGGTTGCTGTCCAAGATTCCTTCCAGCTCAAGGTAGGTTTCTCGTTGGGATATTTGGCAGGCCCGCTTTCGGTTTACCCATCCACACAGCCCGGTTCTGTTTTGTTGGGAAGCACCATCGCGAGGATTTATGCCGAATCACATTTTTGGATGTGGTTTTGGATTGTGGTGATAATATCGGTCCTGAGCTTCTTTTTGTTGGGATTCCTTTGGATACGCCGACCTGTCAACACTTTTCGCTATCTGCGCGAATCCAGATATCAACGTGACCGGTACATCGGGCGAGACGAAGATGTGCACATTGAGATTGAAACCGTTCATCTTGATTTTGCGAAGAGGGATGTGGATTTGGTCCAATTGGCATTCAACATCCACGATCAGCCTGAATTGGGGTCGGTCAGGGATGAAGTCAGCGGCAAAGTCCGTGCACTCGATGCCAGCATGCCCGTTCCGGTTGTGCGGGGGCTCAAGCGCTTCTTTGTTTGGTTTTATGGAATATTTGGAGTCTCCAAAGAGCCTCGTTTCAGGTCCGTTTACTACAGTTTGAGAATCGAACCCATCAAGGGCGGGATTCCACAAAACCTTCGGGTGAAAGACGAATCTGGCTTGTTCATGTTGGGAACTTCCTTGACCGGAAATGTTTTAGCCACCGATCACCAAGACTTCCGATTCACCAAACGACCCTTCCAATACCGCATTTTCTTCGATCCGTCCGAAATTTTGGATTATTCCGGCACCATGAAAACAGTATCCATTCCGTTTCGTGTCACAGAGGAACCATTCGAAGGATATGTGATGACCCGGGATTTCAGGCTCAATCTTGAGGTTCAGGCCAAAGCCTGACGTTGGAAAAGAAGAGGATGAATGGTCATTACCCGACCCGCGTCCTTGTTTCGATGTGTTGAATGATCAAACCAATCCTGCGTCCTGAAGGCCTCCCCAAACGGATTTGGAAACTTCATCCTCGGTGAGGGAACCATCGATTTGGATGATTTTTTCCTCGTGTTTCAACAACTGAATGGCTTCAAGGTACATGGCCCTTGTCTGCGTGAGGTTTTCAAGATTTTCATACAACTCCGTGGATGATCGTCCACGTTGTATCCGGTCCATACTTACCTCCGGGTGGATGTCCACGAAAACATTCAAATCCGGCTTCAACAACTCGGCAGCCCTGGCATTGCAATCGATGACCCATTGCATGGGAACATGAACGCTGTGGTAGGCGTAAGATGAGAAATAATACCGGTCGGAAATGACAGTGTAGCCCTCTTGAAGCAATTTCAGCAAACCATCCTGTGGATTCAAAAGGTGTTCCATCCTATCCGCAACAAACAGAGCTGCGATGGTATGTTGGTCGGCGGGCATCTTGCCGGTGAAAATATCTCGGATCATGCGCCCAATGGGACCGGTCGTGGGCTCGCAAGTGACATGTACTCGATGACCCAAAGACTCCAAACGGTGGGCAAGCCTCTTAACCTGTGTGCTCTTGCCACTGCCATCGATGCCCTCGAATGCGACGAAAAAGTTTTTCATACTTGGCGGAGAGACGAGGACCTTTTTCTTGGATGGGTCATTTCACGGTACCTTGGAAAATGCCGGTGGCGCCAAGGTCATCCGAGATGTTGCCATTGATGGCTTTGTTGTCAAAACTTCCCCTGAAAGAAGTGTTTTTGGGAGGATTGGAAAGGGACCAAAACACGTTGCCATCGGTTTCAGTCCAAGTGCCGCTTATTCCACTGGTCGTGTCGTCTCGGTGCAGGACCGTACCGTCGCTTTTGAACTGTACGACAGGGCTGAAATCGTTTGGACCACCGGTCCATAAGCATTGGATTTCACAGGTTTTGCCGCTAATGGACGGATTTCCCAACTCACAGGCTGAAAACATTGCCGTCGCCACAAGGGCAATCATCAACATGCGTGTCATGGTCTCTTTCAGTTTAGGGTTATGAACTTCTGGGTTTTAAAACAGCAGAAGCTTGCATCATTTGTCCGCTTCGCCCATCACGGGGTCAATGGAGCCGATGAGTACCACTGTGTCAGCTACTCCAGCCCCCTCCATGATTTTTTCCAAGCCTTGGAGGTTGGAGAAGGATGGGGAGTTCATTTTGCAGCGCCATGGCGAGCCGGTACCGTCGGAGATCAGGTGGAAACCCAATTCGCCTTTGGGAGCTTCGATGGCATGGTAGGCTTCTGCTCCCGCCGGAGGACAAACGCCAACATCGGTCATCATGAAGTCGTGGATCAAGCCCTCCATGGAGTAGTAGATTTCCTCTTTGGAAGGGTAGGTTTTCTTTGCATCGTTGGCGCGGATGTCACCTTTGGGGAGCTTTTCGATGGCTTGGAGAATCATGTTGACGCTTTGTTCCATCTCGTCCAATCGCACGTAATAGCGAGCCAAACAATCGCCTTGCTCGCGGATGACCACGTCCCATTCGAGCTCATGGTACATGAGGTAGGGTTCGAATGTACGGATGTCGTGGGGGACTCCTGAGCCACGAAGCACTGGACCAGTGAGGCCATATCCGATGGCATCTTCTTTGGAGATGTAGCCGACGCCGTCGACCCTGCGAAGGAAGATGGCATTTTTGGCGAGCAGTTTTTTCCAGCTCGCATGTTCTTTCCTGAAGTTGAGAACGAATTGTTTGATAGCTTGGATGACGCTGTCGTCCACATCGAATTGCAGGCCCCCGATACGGCTGTGGCTCACGGTGAAACGTACACCAGCGAATTTGTCGAACAAATCGTAGATGAATTCCCGTTCGCGGAAGGTCCACATGAACATGGAAATGGCACCTGAGTCCATCACCATGGTACCCAGCCACAACAAGTGGGCAGAAATCCTCGCAAGCTCGCAAGCAATGGTACGAAGCCACTGGGCACGTGCGGGGACTTCAATGCCGGCAAGTTTCTCAACAGCTAGGCAGAAGGCCACGTTGTTGGAGTATGGGCTGAGGTAGTCCATGCGGTCCGTGTATGGCATGAACTCCTGATAAGTCTTGTTTTCTGCAATCTTTTCGATTCCACGGTGGAGGTATCCCACATCCAACAAACATTTTTGGATGTATTCACCGTCCAAGTGGAGCGCGCAACGCAAAACGCCGTGAGTGGCAGGGTGCTGAGGCCCGAGGTTCAACACCATTTGGGTGCCCAGTGGATCGTCTTCGCCCACCTCAACG
>Ga0068876_10002652_pt1 | contig 13089 bp, 25 predicted proteins | sample NOAtaG_6_FD_66442 | JGI IMG/M metagenome (GOLD analysis project Ga0068876, IMG submission 66442) | Freshwater lake microbial communities from Lake Erie, under a cyanobacterial bloom - NOAA_Erie_Diel5S_2200h metaG | ecosystem: Environmental > Aquatic > Freshwater > Lake | place: USA: Ohio, Lake... | reverse complement strand
TATTCTTTATCTAAATCAAATTGAGTTACTATTTTAGCAGATACTACTTTGCCAGGATTTGTTTTTTTCTGCCATCTTGGATTGGTACTTTTGTATAGTCTCCCATCAGGGTTGTAAGTATTTCCTATAGAATCTACTATTTTCCCATCAGGTAAAATTTTTGTTACTGTAGATCTATCTTTCCCAACCATTCCAGATATCCCTATCCATAACATATCCCCAATTTTAGCTTGATATAGACCTCCTTTATATTTTTCTAATTCTTCTTTTATCATTTGTTTTAATTCTGATTTTTTCATAATTATGTTTTAGTATAAATATTTAATCTTTTAATATTACTTCTCCGGTTTCAAAATCAATATCATCTACTTCAGTATTCCATCTAAATTTAACACCTTTATCAACTAAATATTGATACCATGCTTTAGCGATTTCATGTAAATAGTTTGAACCAATATGCCATACAGGAAACAAACGTAAACCAAAATATGGTTTAATGAATTCAGGTTCTTCTTGTGGATCAGAACAAAATATTTCTTCAGGTTTAGGATGGAAACGTCTAAAATTAGATATAACTTGATCCATTAACTCCATAGCTTTATCTTCACCACAGTATTTACTTAATACTCCTCCAATAGCAGTATGATAAGTTAATTTACCATCACTCCATCCTCCAGCACCTAACATACCTGTCATTACTTCTTCAGGTAAACGATTATAAGGATCATTACCTTTATCAATAATAGTTATACACTCACCAGGGTAACCATTATCTACTAATTTAGTAGCAGCATTAATACCAGCCACACCAGCTCCAATTATTACAATTCTATCGTACATATGTTTTTAAGATTATATTTAAATATATTTAACTTTTTCTTATAAGCCAAAAAAGTGGCCCACTTAATCTGTGGGCCACTACTCCAAAATTAATTCACTCTAGGTAGGCAATGAATCTACCCTACAAAAAAAATTACTTAATAGTAAATCTAGTTGTGCTCTGTAAAATAGGCACATTTAATAAATTAATTGATACACCTACAAGAGGTTTACCATTTAAAACATTCACACCACCAAATAATCCATATCTAGCATATCCAACAATAGCTCCAACAGGTAAAGAACCAATAAGTTCTCCTTGAGGATCAGGAACAACACCTACATTAAATCCACCACCAAAGAAAAATCTATTTTCAACAGTGATTGAGCTATCTTGGCGTATTACTCCATTAGCATAAGAGAAAATATAACTATATCCAACGTAAATTGGAGTTGTTAATCTCCACTCACCATCAATTTTCTCAATTTGAGTAAAAGTTAATTGTAAAGCAGGAGTACGTACCTTCATAGGTACAGTTATATCAGGTATTATTCTAAATCTATCAGCTGTACTATCAATAGTAACAGCTTTAAAAGATTTATTTATAACTCGACCTTTAACTATATCTGGAGTAAAGGTTTGGGCTAAACTTATTTTAGCAAATAAGAATAGCCCAATTAATAAACCTAATTTTTTCATACTTATTTAGTTACTTTTAATTGTAACTTTTCAGAAGCAGTAACACGGAAATAAATAGCGCCAGCGGCACCAGCAATTGTTAAGATGTCAGCTAAAGTAGCATCAACATCAAAACCAGCTAATCTAGTAATAAATGGTGCTAATGTTACTAATACGGACCAAATGGTCTTTGATTGAAGCCAAGATTTTACGTCTGTCATGTTTTTAAGTTTTTAATGTTTATTATAAATATTGCTAAATTATTAAGATATTACCTTTTGTATCACCCAAAAATCATCAGATAAATTTCTATTCAGTAAATATTCATAAGGCATATAGAAATGGCCTTTATCACCCCATTTAGTACCCCATGAATTTCTAACAATAAAACATTGAGTTTCATCATCATATCCTACAACTAAAACAGCGTGACCGCCTAATGAACTCTCATTAGGACCAGGCATTACCATTTTGCCAGTTTTAGCTACTTCTTTAGTTTGAAAACTTTCATAAACAGCAAACCCACATACAAATGGATAGCCTGCTGCTAAGCAAGATTTAAAATCATATAAAGAGCGACTTAAACGCTCATATTTAACAGCTTTGTTTCCTTCAGCATCAGTATAAGATTTAGGAGCTGGTTTTGATTTAAATTTTTTAATATCATAAGGCCAAAATGGTTCTTCACATAAACCTACTTTATTAATAGATTTAACAGTATTTCTGAGTGTAGCTCCACTGTCTCTATCAATATTTCCTTCTAGTAATCTGGTGTTGTAATAAACAAATAAACGAGAAGGTACAAACATTGGTTCTTCTTGTTTTACTAAATTATAAATAAAAGCAGTTGAAATGGCGTTAGCAGTGCAGCTACCTAAAGAACCTTGATCAAATACTACTACATCATTTGATCTTAAATCAACTTGAGTAGGTAATTTTTTAAGCTTTTTTGGTAGTTTAAAAATTACATCACGGTGATCAGGAGTGTCAGGTGTCCAACCAAAAAACGCTTTATCCTTTGGTTTTAAAACATTTTGAACGTCTGGGGATGGTTTTTTAACTGCTTTTTTAACAGTTTTTTTCGTTTCTTTTTTAACAGTTTTCTTAGCCATTATTTATATTTTATTATAAATATTTATGGCACCCAAAACGGTCTATTATTTAATTTTTTCCAACCTAATCCTTTAACACCAATTTTATCTTTAATATAGAAATTTTTATATGCTTCTATTGTATCTGGAAGTTTATATTCTTCAGGCATACATTGAGGAGGAGGTATAAAATCTGTATCTGGAATAGGAGGATGATTTATAAGTAACCATTCTAATACATCTTGAGTTTTATGACGTTTACCATAACGTTTTTTAAATTCATTACAAATTTCAAGACCATGCTCTACTAACCAAATATAATGTTGGATAGATTGTCTTGTCCAAATTGTTGAAGGATGATTTTTATGAGCACGTTTGTATGGCGCTTCTGCTCCTGTTTCCCAATGTGCGGTACAACACATTTGAGCACTTTCAATTTGCATTTTACGGATGTGGTCATCTGCTAACTCCCTAGCAGCCACAATTGGATCTTCATTAATATAAAATATGTTCATAACCTTTATTTTTGCTAAATATAAAAAAGGCCTCCTAGGAGGCCTAATTTTATAGTTAAGAAATTAAATTTATATTATGAAGCAGCGTTACTTATGTATGCTAAATCTGATATTTTATATTGGTGTTCTCCTTTAGGAGTTTCTAAAAATACTTTATCTCCTTCTATTTTAGTAACTTTGCCCATATGCTGCTGTATATCGCTCATACCTGAGTAGTTTTTTTTAGGTATAACATAATTTAAACCAACTCTTAAATCGGCTTGGTTTTCAGGTTTATCCATTCCGAAGGGTGTTAAAACTTGTTTAATACGAAAAGATGGAATTTTATTTTCAACTAAACTTTTTTTTTGATTATACTGGGTTTCAGTAATTAAACCAGCGAGTTTTTGCATATGTAAAAATGACTCATTTAATGAATCTTCTTCTAATTGAGGACCAGCAGCAGGATCCATCTCATCAATATTTACTTCATCAACTGCTCCTTCTTCTCCCATACCGTCTTCAACTACTTCTTTTTCACTTTTTTTCTCAGTCTTAGACTTCATTTTTTCAAGAACTTTCTCAGCTTTAGATTTATATTTTTGAAGTTCTTTAATTTCTTTTTGAAGTTCACCAAGTTTAGATTGGTCCATCATATCATGATAAGCTTCATCTAAACCTTCCATGTTAGCTTTTTTCTCACGAAGAGCAATAGCTTCTTCACAAGCTCTAATTTTAGCTTCTTGAGCGGCGATGTTACCAGAAGTTTCTACTTCACGAATATATTCTTGAATTGATTCTTTTATAAGTTGTCTAAGGGCTGTTGTCTTCATTATGTTTTTAAATTTATTATAAATATGTTAAGATTTATGAATTTTTAATTTTAAGTTGCCTGTGCCTTTAATGACACGGTGATACATATGTCTAGGTATATATAAAGGTTGATTCATTGAAGTAGGTAATTGATTGTCAAGTTGTATTTTCCAATCTGTTTCACCTAGTATTTCAACAGTACGATTTTCATTATCCCTATGCCACATAAGTTCAATTGGATCTATATTTTCGTTAAATTCACGAATAATATATTTGTCTGTAACTTCTATATCTTTATAAGGATGACTCATCTTCTTTAGGTAAAAACCAATTACTACACCACTTACTAGGATCTTTTATTTGATTACCTTCATCATCAACTAACTCAGCGGTACCTTTATAAGCTTGATATTGTTCATTGGAACACATATGTTTTTCGTCTTCAACATAATAGTATTTACAAACATGGCATCCAAAGCCTATTGGTGAAAACATATAAGGAGGATATTCTTCTCCTTCATGCTCTTTTAATCTGTTTTTAGATACCCAATCTGTTATGTTAAAGTCTTTATTCATTAAGCCCAAGGTTTATAAGTTGTCTTACCGTTAACTCTAACTGCTTTTAAAATTTGTTTACGCTGTCTTCCAGTAGACTCATATGATACATGAACCCAATCAGGATTAGCATCAGTTCCAAACTCCCAAATTAATTGATCAAAGTTTAGATTAGCTTTAATGTAATCAAAAACCATTTTATTGGTAATTCCGGTATTCATTGAATCCTGGTCTAAATCCAATGCTTCACCTGAGCAATGCTGAGATGTCGCGGATGAGCCTGGGGTAGCATCATTTAATGCTTTACTTCTATAACCAGAAGAAACGTTGATTGGTTTAGCAAAGTGGTTTCTAATTGGTTCAAAAATCTTTTCTGCTACCAATTTAAGGTTAGCTAAGTGTTCTGGGGTTGGGTTGTTGTCAATACCCAAACGCTTTGCAGTGCCTGATTTGGTAACCTCTGCTAAAGCTAAATGTTCTGATAGTTGCATTTTATGTTTCCTATTTTAATATAAATATGATATTACTTTATTTCCTGTCCTAAGAAATTATATCTATCCCATATGGATTGTACAGATATTGGAGCAAACATTACAACAATAGGAGGGAATTGCTCCCTCCTACCATCATAATCAGTTTGTGTTAAAACATAGTAATTTGTTCCGTTGACAGGGTAGGGATCTATATAATTGTAATCATTAGGTACGGAAGAATTACCTGATCCTTGCACATTAGCTACCAATTGCCAATATTCTAATCCATGTTGAGATCTATATATTGTGAAGTAATCATTATTAGTTTCAGATTGTGTTCTCCAATTTAATTTAATTTTATTTCCTATTCTTTTTCCAGTAAAGGATTCTAATTGGATTGGTAATAAAGCTGGTGCTAACACCTGGACATCATCAACTAAAAAGGATTCTCCAATAGCATTTAATTGTATTGGTATTCTGATTTTTACCTGTGCAAGATTTAATGGTAGAGTTAAATTAACTTCTCTAACCGGATTGTTTATATAACTTATGTAAGTAGTTTGACTTAATCCTGCTAATTTATTTACTACTAATCCAGTACCGTTGAATCCCCAGGATGAGTTATTATTTCCAACAACTGCTACCTCAGTAAACCATTGTACTCCATTAGATGCTGTCCATTCTAATTTAATTGTATCAGTTATATCAACTCCAGCGGCTAAATTAATTCCTGGATTATAGGCTATTGAAGCTAATTTAAATCTAACTGTGTAACGTTTAGTTCTATCTAATCCAGTTATATTAGGAAATACTAAAGTATCTTTTTCAATAGAAGAACTACCAATACCAGTACCTAATAATCTATAAGCAGTATCTAAAGAAGCATACTGAAGTTCATTAGCAGGTAAATCTATTGCTGAAGAATTACCTCCTGTATAGTTAGAAAATGTACCTGGTATTCTGGTTGGGAACCAGGTGCAGGTATCTTCCATTGTACAGTAACGGATTGGGGTTTGGGCTGATATTAAATTGCTAATTAGTAATAATACTAAAAATAACCTTTTTATTAACATTTATCTTTATCTGATTTTTGTGTACCAAAATAATATGAGAATATCATTAAGGTTAAAGTTTTAATTAATTCGAATAGTTGATGATTTTGTTGTTCATCTAACAATTTGACTTGAAACGCTATTGTTTTATCAACAATAAATAAAGCAACTAATGAAGCAAATATCATTAAGATGAATCTAACTAAAACATCTTTAGTTGTATTAACAAATAATTTATTTACTGACCATACTGAGAAGCTGATAAATCCTAGGGCCATTGTAATGCCTAGGATCATTATAAATGTATTCTCAGAGCTAAACATTATTTTAATTTATCAATATCCTCAATTAAAGGTAAGTCAAAGTAGATAAATTGTTTTCTCCAATCAACTAAATTTTTACCTCCACTATGTAAAAGTTGATGATACTTACTCATTTCTTTTTTAGATAATTTAGTTATTTGAACAACTCCTTTAGTACTAAATTTTATTTTATATAGACTTAAATCTAGAGTATGAATTTTATCATTATAAAAATAAATAAAAGTAGGTTTATACGCCCAATCTTTTATTAAACTAGATAATGAATCACAATCAGATTTAGGTTTAATAGACTTTAAACTATCTGTTTCTTTTTTATAATTATTAATCTGGGTAGTATTTAAAGAAATATTAGTTTTTAAACTATCAATTTCTTTTTTCATTGAGTCAAATCTGATGTTAATAGCATCAGCTTGTTTAACAGTCATAATAACAACTGTGTCTTTGCCTTCTGTTTTAATTATCGGGTATTTCTTCAATTGGCACAGTGATCTTGTACTCACGAATAAAAACATCAGGAGTATCCACAGGCTTAATAATAGGGTTTTGCTTTTTTGGCTCATATTTTTCAACTTTAGGTTCTAATTCAGATGTTAATGAGTCTGTCATAACCTTCAGCTGTTGATTTTCTTGGGTCAATTTTTTATTTTCTTGTTTTAAAACTTTATTAGTTTTGACTAGTTTAAAATTATTGTCAACTACATCAACATGACCAGAACCTGCTTTAAATGTTCCCAATGATCCAACTCCTAAAATAGCTGCTAATACTCCAAAAAGTATAAGATTTTGTTTTTTCATTATTTTACACTTTTATACATTATAAAATCTTTAAGATCCTGTAATGCTTTTGTATTATTATCTAAAGAAGATTTCATATTATTAGCATCATTTCTAATATATGTATTCATCTCTTTTTGTAGTTCCTCTACTTGAGATTTTAATCTATCTTCACTTTCAATTTGTCTTTTAAGTAAAAACCAAAGAGCAGCACCTAAACCTAAAGTAATGACACCTAATGCTCCATATTGAGTTAAAGTTTCAAATACTCCAAACGATTCTACTTGTAGAAGTATCATAATTATTCAGTTATTTCTTCAGTGTTGTTTGATTTTTTATTAGTAGTAATATATTTGTCTATAGAGGCAATACCAAAAGATCCTAATGTGATCCAAAGGAAACCATTAAAAACAAATTCATGTATTGGCATTTCTCTGCCTAAGTATCCTGTTACTAAATCAACAATTAAAGTTAAAACCATCATTAAAAAAGAAGCAAAACCTACAATTGATTTTTCATTAATGTCGTTTTCATCCTTAAACATTTTAAGGAGAAATTCTTTAAGTTTGTTGTTTGTCATAGTGTTTATTTATTTCTAAGTTCTTTTTCTAATTCATCAATTTTAGCTAATAATCTATCTTTTTCGGCTAGATTTCTTTTAATAAACATCCAACCTAAAGCGCCTAAAGCTAATACAATTAGTCCAAGTGCTCCATAGTTAACTAATTGCTCAAAAACACCAAAATTTTGCACTGCTGTTGTTGTTACTACTGTTGTATCCATTTTTATATTATATTATTTTGTTTTGCCCCATTTTTTACCTTTACCTTTTGTTTTACATTGAGCAGGTGTAGGACGACATGAAGGATATTTAGCGCGTTTTTCACCTTTTTTTCTACCACATGCTTTACATTTACCATCTCTACAGGTATTACAATCTACCCATCCACCTTCTTTACCAGGTGTACCTTTACGCTTAAACCATTTATGGAGTGATTCGTCTTCTTTTAAATCTTTCCAAATATCACCTTTACGACATCTAACAATAGAACCAGATTTATAAGCAGAAGGCTTATCATATTTGCGATCAGCAATGCGTTTACAACGATCAGCTTTTTTCTTTTCTTCTAAAAGAATTTGCTTTAATATGTCTATTAATTTCATTATATACCAATATTAAGTAATTTTGGTTCAGCTTTAAAAGCAACAACTCCTTTAATTTTTTTAATATTATCTATAATTTGTTGAATATTACTTTCATTAAACTCATTTGTCGCTCTTAAATAAGGATATGGATCAATCTTAACAGTTAAAACATCATATTGATATCCAGGTTTTGCTGATGCTGGAGTATATTCATTAGAATCAATAGTAGTGATTCCGGTTATTGATCTAATATCTGATAATATTTGAGTTTGAGTTTTTATGTTTGTATTTGTAATTAGTTTACCTTCAACTTTGTAAAGTCTAGAAGCAGAACTCTCACGTAAAGTATTACGTATTTCTTCTTTAATAAGTTCTCTAAATTCTTTACGAGTCATTAGCTTAAATACTTAAGTTTATATAAAGTAGAATTTACTAATTCAACAATGGTATCAATTTGATTTTCTAAATATGAATCTGTAATTCCTTGACGGAGTTCAGCTATAGTCATACATAAAGCTTCAAAATATTGAATTACTTGTTGTTTATTAGTATAATTCATTATATTAAAACCTGTATAACCATTTATAATTCCATATTTACCTTGATAGCTTTCTACAAATCCATCAACTAAATCTACAATACCATCATAGTAATCATTTAGAGCTTTATGCTCAGCAAATGAAGGTGTTTGTAAATGAAAAATATGCGCTTGAGTTCTCGAGTGCATTAAATATGATACTAATTTTGAGCAGTGTTCCATATTACCAATATCCTGAAAATGTTGTGTTAAATCCTAATGCTTTAGCATAACGAGGTAAACGACAGCTCCAATATGAAGCTTTTGTTTTATCTTTCTTTTGAGCACAATTATGACGTTTAGCAAACGCTTGACGTGCTTTTGGGTTATTTAATTTAGCTCTTAAACCACCTCCAGCCATACCAAATGATACTTTTTTAATACGCTTAGATTTTGGATCGCGAACATATACATAAAATTTTTTAGAACCACCGCGTTTTGGTTTACCTAAAGCAGGTGTTTTCTTTTTTTCAGCTTCATTTACTCTAGTTAAATGACTGTATTCTTTATCTAATTCATATCTTCTTAAGATACTAGGTATTTGATCAATATTTTTATCAAAAATAGCTTGTTCTACTTCATAATAAGCATCGCCTCTACCATAGTCTTTTTCAATAGCTTTAAGTAATTCTATATAAGGAAGCATGAAAACACTAGTAGTAAACTCAACATCTTCTTTACCACCTAATTCAGAATCATTCTCCATTAATAAAAGATCTAAGGGTACTTTTTTACCCTCATAAACTCCCCACTTTCCTAAATCAGTTTCAGTGACTAATTCTTTATCAATATCATTTAAATAAATTATTTTATTTTCATATAACTCACGAGCTTCAGCCCATAAATTTAAAAAAGCTTCTGATCCATATCTAAATGTATTTTCAGTAATAGCTAATTTATTGTTAATATGATATTGTATATTTTCTGATATAGTTGGTTTAGTATTTAGACTTTCATTAAGTACAGGTCCGGGGTTACCAACATTTTCACATGAATGGCAACCACAGTTACATTTGTCTTTTTTAGGAGGTGTAGATAAAGCTTCCTTAATAAGACGTGATATACGTTGAGCTGTGTTTTGATTCATAATTATAAATATTATTGTAATATTAAAGCATTACTAGGTACTGAATCTGTAATAACTATTCTAAAATTGGAATCACCTTTACTAGGAGATTTTGTTATTAATTTAGGTAATTTTCCAGATTGAGGAGGAGTAGCATCAAATCTTTGATCTTCTCTTCTTTTTCTGAGTCTGAGATAAAGATTTTTTTTACTAATTTCTTCAGGAGTTAAAAGATTAGTATTTTCTATAGTTAAAGTATTTTCATCTAAAGAAGATTGTACATCCATAGGGCCTATATAAATAAAATCAATAGGACCACCACTAGATTCATTTCCTTTAATTATATTAATAGCTATATCATCTGGTATTTTAAAATATATATCTGGTAATGGATCTCCGGTTTTAAGACCTTTAGATATTAGTTCTTTATAAGCTTTATTTATAAAATTATCAACTAAATTAGGGTCAATAGTTTTTAAACCTGTTAAACCTCCACCTGCTAAAGATGGACTAGAAGGACCTTTCATTGAAATATTAATGTCTCCTTTAGAAGAATTTAAAATTACATCAGTTATAGGTTCTTTACCAGCGTCTGTTGGTTTAGTATATTTTTCAGCACCTGTTATATTATAAAGAGTTTTATTTTTAAACTTAACAGCTATAGGACCATCAGCAGAAGCATTTTTTATAATATTAATAAAAGCTTGTTCTTGTCTTTCAAATTTTTTTCCAGCTTCAACTAATTCTTTTTCCTCATTTAGATCAATATCTAAACTTTCTAATAGGTCAGCTAAAAGATTGATATCCTGCTCATTGTTTAAGTCAGGATATCCTTTTGGAAATTTATAAGAATATTTTTTAAAAAATAAATCTAATGAATTCATTATGCTGGGGGTGTTTCTTCTGCTGGTGTTTCCTCAGCTGGTGTTTCAGGAGCAGAAGTTTCAGGAGCAGCTTGTTCAGCTGGAGCCTCAGTTTTCTCAGGAGCGGGTTTAGCTCCATAAGATAAGATTCTAGCTATAGCTTCTATACAATTCTGCTCTTCACTTATATTTAATAAATAATATTTTTTACCTTCAACTTTAGCTATCCAAGTTCTATCAGTATATATAAGATAAAAAACTTGATCATTACCTAAAACAATACGAAAAGTTGTAGGACGAGGAGCAACCCACTCTATATCTTTTAAAAAGAGTTCATATTGATTTGTTAATAACTTAACAATAGTATCTTTAAGAGTAGGAAATTTAACTAGAACAGGAAATCTCTCATCATCTAATGAAACTACTGAAGGGCTATCTAAATCTACTTCAGTTGATTTAGTAGTATCTGAGTAAATAGATTTTACTAGATTCTTAATTTTATCTTTTAGTTCACTTCTGGTCATTAGATATGTTTACTATATATGAGTAATCTTCCATAGTTAAAGTTTTACCTTGTTTAGATAACTCAATAATTTTTTCAGCTACTTTATGTAAATCCATATCTGTTTGAGCATCTTCTTTAGAGTATTCCATAATACGAATTAATAAAGGAACATCTAAAGTTATAGTATCAATTGGATTTTCTTTTGTAGGAGCATTAGTTAAAGCTTTTTTAATTGCTTCTTTAACGCGTTGTTTATTTTCTTTCATAGCAACTGATTCTGCTCTTTTAAAAGCCGCTCCGGTCATTACACTCTCGGCATCAGCTCCATATTTTTTGACCCAAGAATCTTTATTCTTTTTATATTGATCAAAAAATTGTTTTTGAAGAGCTAATACTCGAGGTGTAGGTTTTGCCATTACTTTACTTTTGCTTCAGCAACTGAGGCTTTATTGTAAGCAGAAATAAGTTTTTTAATTTCACTTAATGCTTTACGAGCTCTTGCTTTAGCTGCTTTTGATGTGTCTTCGTGATTTGTTTTAGCGGTTTCATATAACCCACTAATTTGTTCAAATAGTTCTTGAGTTGTCATAATTTTTATTTTTTTTTATTGTTTAACACCAAAATCTTTTTTTATAATTTCTACAGCCGCCATTAAATTATATAAATCATATATATCATCCATATGAGTTTTTAATAATTCTACATAATGTTTAACTACAGCGTTACTTCCTTTTTCTTCTTCATAATCATCAGCATAATCATTTGGGTTGAAAGTAGGTCCATCATCTCGCTTACCAAAATCTTCAGGATCACCTTGTATTTCAGCTATCTGCTGTCCTACTACTTGTGTTCTAACTAACATAGTAATAGTATTACCAATTTGATTTACTAACTTTTCATCACCTAATGCTTTAGCATTAGCTAATGCTTTACTTAATGAATCTTGAATGGTTTTAACTTTAGGATCAATATCAATTTCATCAGTTGAAGCAGGAGCAATGGTATCGGATGGAGTATCCATATTCATTCCCATATCTATTATATCTTCTTGAGGTGCTACATCAGCCTCTTTTTTCTTTTTCTTTTTAGCCTCACCTAATGAAGAATGTACTAATTCTTTAATCTTATCTTTAAGTGAAGATTCAGTTAAAGATTGAGGATTATTTTCAGTAATTGCTTTACCAAAAGCTAATTTTTGCATTTTTTCAAATTGGTTATTCATCTAAATATATTTTTATTATAAATATGGAAAAATTTTAGTTCTTTCTACTGTTTAAATAATCAGTTAAAATACTGCCAATAGCACCAATTTTTTGTCTAACTAAGATCCAGTCCTCTAATGTTAAAGCATATGGTTCACCATAATATGCTATAACTAATGAGCCTATAAAATTATCATGTAAATCGTGTACTGCTAGTATATAAAAAGATTTAGTTTTATATTGTTTGCCTTTAACAGGAAAAATACCACAATCCAAATTATTATCACTAGTGTCAGTAATTACTATTTCACCTTCTTTATATAGAAGTGAAAATATTTTAGGGAATAATGAGACTGGAATATTTTGAAATATTTCTTTAACAGATGGGGCTTTATCTGTTAAACGCTCATAAAATATACTAAATTTTTTAATTGATTTACCTGTTGGATGGAAATGACCACCATTGTGAAATTGGGCTAAACACAATCTATCACAGTTAAGTTCTTCCATAAGAACTTCTAATTGTTGGTCTATTTTTTCATCTGTTATAATAGCCTCACCCAGCACATCTTGTTTTCTTTTAGGAAAGAATTTTAATTTTATCCATTCAAAAATAGTGGGTCCTATTATTGAAGTTATTAGAGCTGCTACAACAGC
>Ga0068876_10002647_pt1 | contig 13118 bp, 5 predicted proteins | sample NOAtaG_6_FD_66442 | JGI IMG/M metagenome (GOLD analysis project Ga0068876, IMG submission 66442) | Freshwater lake microbial communities from Lake Erie, under a cyanobacterial bloom - NOAA_Erie_Diel5S_2200h metaG | ecosystem: Environmental > Aquatic > Freshwater > Lake | place: USA: Ohio, Lake... | reverse complement strand
ACATAAGCCTTTGTCCTTTGAAGTAGCTTGAACTATTGCCTCTAATTGCAAGTATATAAAACTAAGCTGAAATACTTAATCAATACATACTATTATGCAATAATATTGTTTTCTAGCTAAAAATAATGTTATTTGAGTAATTCAACTAGGTATTAGTAATATTAAAATGTCAACTAATGCAATCTCTCCTAGTTTTGCTATTTTAATGCTCATAATCATGTTTTAGTTTATTTCTCTAATTTCTTTTCTCTATGATTCCAGCTATATATACAGAATAAGTTAGAGTAGCACAATTTTTTAATTTAGAAGGTATTACTCTATTCTTTGCCATTAATTGCAATTTCACAAAGGGTACATAATCAAAATCGTAGTAGAATTGTAATAATTCTACTTTGTCACCCATCATAATCATACTACTACTAGCTGGAGATATAATTTTAGTATAGCCATTCAATGTGTCAAATCATAAGTAGACTTTATTATAGATTTTGCTGGATTTGAAACTAGAAGAAATTAGTGCAGCTAAGTTGTTATCATCTAACATGGTTTTAGATAACATAATTAGGTTATTATCTTCTGAATAAAAGAAATAGCTACTTTATTGCAAAAATTAGTATATTAAGTATACCATAGGGCAGATCTAAAGGTGGAAAAATTAGTAGATTTAGATAATGAAGCATTTAGTTTGCATTTTCATTGATTCTATTATGACTGAGCTAAGCTAGATTCAGTAGTTGAACTAGTTCCCTCTATAGGTTTTGCATCCTTTATTGATTTTACCTAATATTAAGGGCTTAGGAGCCTAATATTGTAATTTAGGACAAAATAAAAATTTACAATCTTGAATTTGTATTCTTTCCCTTTATTATCCATTCATTTCCACAATAAGGTGCCTGTTTGCATATTTGTTATTTTGGTGTCCATAAAACCTTTAACTATTCTATTACTGTCTTTTAATTCTCTAATAAAATCTTTAGGGTTTCCTAAAATGTGCACAGAACATCTATTATTGATCGCAATCTCATAAGATTCCTTATTAAAAGATATGTAATATTTCTAATCAGTTTTCTACATCTAGAAGGTTATTGTTATATATTCTACTATTATAATTTTAAATTTATACATGTTCCTTGATAAATTTAATCATTTCTAGTATTTGCAATGGGTAGGTAGGCAAGATAAAGATTCTACATGACTTATTATACAAGTACCAATGCATAGTATGGATCTTTTCAAGGAAGATGTTAAGTGTCTTAATCCTGAATTATTTTTATATTCAGAGATATAGATACTATGATTCTCTTTCTATGAGGAATTGAATACTATCATATAAGTATAGAGAGGGATAATAATACTTTTCATATAAAGTCTAGCACTGATATATTTATGTAGTGAATAAATGAAATGATTAAGTAATATCATATATAAGGTTTTTAAACATAATACAAGGATTTCTTTAGATGTGACATTCTTTTTAGAATATTATTCATTTTCTAATTTAGGTGTCTCAATATTAGCTTGTGAGTTAGATTACTTATTTTTATCCTTACCTGCATCCTTCAAACTATCTTACTGGGCATTGCCATGCATAGGAACCTTCTTAAAACCTCCTATAACTTTATGTTTATACATCAGAGATTTACAGTCTCTAGCTTTATATTTAGTCTATGCCCTACCATAATATCTATTAGTTTTGTCACTACACTAATAAAAGAGGATATTCTTATAATACTTGGCTTACTTGATATTCTTATGTTTTTCATAATTATGCAATCAATCAGGATCTCCTATTTATTATAACTAATATACCTTAAGGTAGGTTAGCTATCTTACTTTTAGCAATGATAATTATCTTGCTTGGAGATTTAATAATACTAAGATTTGTCATGATTAACCTTAGTGTACAAGGCTATTAATTCCTTATCTACTTTATCTACTATCTTTGATATGCTATTTCAAATGTATATTTTGTATTTGTTAGCTACTCTAACTATCAATATATTACTTATAAGATTATAGCTAGAGTTATCTTTATCTTTCTCAATTAACCCTTTAATGTACTTCTTGAAAGCCTTATTCTTACTTGCTAAATAATCCTTTACAAGGTTAATTAGCAAATTGTAAGTTGTCTCACTATATTCTTATAGAGAATGCATTAGACTCTTGATGTATGCATTAAATTTGAGGATATCATTACTAACTTTACCCATATATTTAGGTAAGTTGGCTAAATATTAATAGATATAAGTGGTCATAGTTTTAGTATCTAAACCACTCTTGTATACTAAAATCTTGAATAACACATTACTGGATATACATCTATTGATAGTGTGATTGCTTTTCTATGTACTAAGCCTTTTGATAATAGATTTAGTAATGCTATTCATTGTGTACTAATGCATAGTATGCATATCTTGAGCTACCCTTATAGGTTAATCAATAAACAATGCCTTAGATGCTTGTACTTACTCAAGAGTTACCTTACTATGCCTAGTTAAAAGAGGAATGTGCTCCAAGTCTAGGTTAAGGGGATCTAAACACATATCATTCATACCTACCCCAAGTATTTTCCAATCTATTTCATATGCCTTTTTTCATGGCATTAATGAATAAATATAAATTATTAGCATTGCAATCGAATAACTTATTATTAATTTTTCAATAGACTACTCAAAGTATTTGTATCCTTCTGCTATACTATAGTCAATTATACTTATAATTGCTAGTGCAGGTAATAATACAAATTGTATCTGTACAGCGATTATATGTATACTTAATATGGTAATATTTATTACATTCTTGCAAGTAGAGGAAGCATATAATTAACTAGTAAATTCAATTGGTAGGCTTAACCAAAGATACTTTTAGTTTCAAAAACTATGTATTTATTTTATTAGTTAGATACTATACATCCTACTCCTTACAGAGATTAATTCAAAAAAATTGTGAACTTCAAAAAAACTTGATCAAAAACTTAATTGAAAACTTAATCAAAAACTTCATTGAAAACTTGATCAAAAACTTGATTGAAAACTTAATTGAAAACTTGATTACTATTTTAATAGTTCATTTGATTATTAACTATAATCTAATATCCAACTCTTCTGCACTAGCCCATAAAAAATTTGACATAAGCCAAATTTTTACTTAGATATTTATATCCTAGTCCTGCAGGCGATTTATTGAAATTTAAACAACTGGAATGATTTTGTTTTGAATAAAAATCTTAAAATAATGTCTTCTTAGCTAATATTTTGGTAAGAGTTTGTTTACGGAACTGAAATTCAGAACTAAGTTGAATGGATGGGTGCTCATGTATAAAAAAAATAATATCTACTTAACTAATATTTTAGTAAGGGTTCATTCACAAAACTGAAATTTGGAACCAAGCTAAGTGGATGGGTGCTTAGATACAATAAAAAAATAGTCACTTTTATAGTCGGTTAATCATAATTGATAATAATAAATATATACACATAATCAATTCAAACAATGATAACTATAACTAATATTATTATGAAATCTAACCTTCTTGTTATTAAATAGATGTTAAAATATTACATTATTAAATATACCTCTACTTGAGTAGAAACTAGTTTATCTTAGTCCTACAAGTGATTTATTAAAATTAAAACAACTAGAATGAGCATTCTAGTTGTTTTGAATAAAAATCTTACAAAAAAATAATATCTGCTTAACTAATATTTTGGTAAGGGTAAAGTGATGAAAAGTGATCTTTTTATTGAAATGAAGATTTGGTTGGTATCAGAATACTGTATAAAAATTGCATTATCAATATCTTTCAACTAATTAAAAATTAGATAGTGCAATTTCATTGTTGCATGCATCAAGTACACAAGAATGAGATTGTAAAATTTCATTATCTAGTTATAAATAGCTGAAGAGAAATTCATAATAAGGATCATTCTGATGAACTCTTAGTTTTGATACCTTCAAAAAACATCTAGAAAGTGAGATTTTAAAAATGTACACTAGAGAATAAAAAATATTCCCTGAAAGTGTGATACAAATCATACCAATAATTAAATATCCAAGTCTTCTATAGTAGCTATTGAAAAAATTTGGCTTCAGCTAAATTTTAAACTATTCTATAAAATATAGAAAGCAGTAAATATGCATAAGGATTTGAGAGGGATAGGGGCTCTTGCATATATACACATATATCCCTATAGACATATTCAATTTGAAATATTATGTAAAGAGAACAAAAATAGATGTGAATAGGTCAAGTAATAAAATAATTCAGGACTAGATAATGGGAGCTTTAATCATAAAGAAGCATGCAGAAATATTTTCCTATAGTAATATAAGGAGGTATTATAGCCTAAAATAAAAGATAGTAATAGAATAGTACAGGTTGCATAGAACTATCATGCACAATACATGTAAAATAGTATTATTATTATTTTTTTAATTTTGCACTAAATCAGACTATGCAATAATTTTCTAGAAATATTATTATTATTATTATTAATATTATTAAAAATGAAATAACTAATAAAATTACAAAAGTATTAAATCATTGTTTATTAATTTCAAGAATGATCTTAATTTAAAAAAATAGTAATAGTTTATTAATTACTCAATAAATACATGCAGCAGACTATTAACTTATCAATAACAATTAGTATGAGATAAAGTGATAGACAATTTAATGATCAAATAAGAATATATAATGTTTAGTCTCTTTGCAATTAATTTTTATTTTCTCACTAGTTTTAAGTAGATCTACACATGCAATATTCTAATGAAACTAGGAAAATTCACTAGTAATATATTAATTTTTTTCTTAGAGTTAGGATCAGGGTTATAACTTCAGAAAAATTAGTGAAAATAAGATCTAGTACCAAATTCCATGTATTTATTCATATGCATATTATTCAAAATCAATTAATGATACATTAAACTTATTTTATTATTCTTATACCTTTTTCTAGTACTACATATCTATTTTAGTAAATGTATAGTATCTTAAAAGACTTAAGAATAATAATAGAGTATTAATTGTAAAATAGTTTATTTTACATAATACCTACATATGTGCATGCTACATGCATGTAGAATTTAGTACTATAGGTCTTTTAGAAAATAGTTGGTTTCATATTTTCACATATATATATTTTCTAATCATTCTAAAAATGCATATAACTTCTTTTGCAAATTATATAGTAAATTTACTATATTATTTTAACTCCACATAACTGTATCAATTACTACATAGTAATAAAAAAATAAAAAGTATACTATTTTACATACCTAGTGCACAGTTTTATACTCAAGTACTCTTCTTTTAGTTTTGCTCTATTTTCCTTATATAACTTACATTGTAAATACCTTATATTATTTAGTTTGTGTTTCTTCGATCATCTTATATAGATTGCCTTTGAATCACTTTTATCTCCTACTAGATTCAATCATTTGTTTTCTATGTGTAAGAGAGTCTATCCTTCTTATTGTGGTTTTGTTATAATCATTCTTCTTGTAAACCTTGTTAAACCTAGCCTCTATTTGTATCATTTTTCTCTTTTCTACTTACTTCATACATTTTCTTTTTACTCAACTATTCTTTTTCTTTATTAATTGACTATTTTATTCTATTATTTTCTTTTCTCTCTCGATTTTCAAATATCTTTACTTTATCACATAGTTCTACTCTTTCCTGCTCTAACTTTATCTTTTCAAGTCTTGAGCATAAGATATCGCCATTCAACTGTATATTATTCTTTATCGATACTATAATGTATCTTTCTAACTCTTTATTATACTTATTTGATTTTTCGTACTTTTCTTTTAATACTTTATTTTATTCTTTTGCTATTTTCTCTATGTTTTGTATTTTGTTCCTATTGATAATATGGTGAGCTATGTATAAAGTTAACTATACCTTATTTTGTTCTTCGGTTGTAAATTATTTCATTTTTAACTTTTCATTTAGGTCCTTTTCTTAACTAAAATCTTGTTTTAATTGATTCATTTTTGTTCTTATTCTTTTCATCATATCTCAATCTTCTTTTACTTGTTCCTTCATAGTGTTAAATTTTTTCTGTAATTATCTTTTCTTGCTATTAGTAATTCTCATCTTCTTTCTCACTTCTTTTACTAACACAGCTGCCTTTTCTCTTTTGTTAATCTTTTTTATAATTTCAATGAGGTCTTCATCATTATTATCATTATTGCTTTCATAAAGATAGAAGGGGTTGTAGTAATTAGTATGACTATAGCTTTTATCATTTCTATTGTATTCCTCCTTAATTTTTGCTGGCGTTTTTGGTAATTTCTATTCTTGAAGTAAAGGTGATAGTGACTTATTTTGTTCCTCTTTATTGATGGGAATCTTATTATTGGTATTCACTTCTATATTCTGCTTCTCACTATCTTCATTGATATTTGCTTCAATATTATCATTTATCTTTATTTCTTATGGTTCTATAGCATGCATTATATTAATGCTCTCAATAATGCTGTTTCCTAACATAATTACATAGTATACCTAGCTATCCATATGATAAACTAGTTGTTGGTGGTAATCTATCATTGTCGGTTTTTTATACTGTATTTTATATTTATAGTATTGATTCCATAGAGGCTGTAGATACCAGATACATGGCCATATTGTTCTTATACTGTTTGTATAATTATTATCATTATGTATAGTTTGATATTGATGCTATGTATTGCCTTATTTATCCTATAGTTACTGTATTGTTACGTGTTGTTAAAATAGATTTTTTCAAAAAAGTAAATTATTATATAGTAATAGCTTATTTTTTTTAATTAATAATCAAATTATTAATAAATTAATTACATGCATTGAATATAAGAAAGTAATAATAATCATAAGTTATCTAATATGCAAATACTTATTCAATAATTATTCATACTATTATTAGTTCTGAAATTTTAAGTAGTAAGTCTCAAACTTCCTTTAACAAGAATAGATTTAAGTATTTCTAATTGTAACTGGATTCTGCTTCTGATATTACTTTAAAAATTTAATATAATTACTTCAAATAAATATTCTTTTAACCAATAATATAAAGTTATTTATCTCTAATTTTATTAATTTTCAAATTAAAACTATAACTCTTTAACTATATGCAAAGTATAATATTAATATGTTTTTTGAATTAGTAGGTTATAAAGGTTTTATTTACATATTAAGATTCATAATATCTTTCATAGAAATTTTGGTATTATACTAATATTTTCAAAAGTATAGTAGTAATAATATTATATCTGTATTTAAAAAGTACTCACAAAGTATACTTTTTTCCTATCTTAGATATAGTCCTACTTGTTAAAATACAGAATATGCACATTTTTATTATTTCTCTTGCAATAAATTTAGTAAAAATCTATTATTTTTTAATGTATTCAAGCTAAAACCTAAACTTTAGAGTATCTCTAAATATTAGAGTTATAAAAAATAAAAAACTAGAAAAAATAAATTCTTTTTAGTTTTAAATATCTATTTTGAAATGATATCACTCTAACCATTAGAGAAACATAAAGCTCGAGTTTTATCTTAATCAGTTAAGCATTAGGTAAGATATTAACAAAAACAGATATTTTTACTAATAAAAGTGTAGTAATTATATGTTTTCTTTTTTCTCATACTTTTAGCTAGAAAAATAATTTATTTTTTTCAATTCTGCATGTTTTATAGCTCTATCTTTTAGAATTACCCTGTATTTAAAGTTTCTACTTGAATAATTAAAAACTAAGTAAAATTCATATCAAAATTTTAAAATATTATTATCATGAGATAGACAATAGTAAAAATACATAGCCTCTATTTTAATAAGTAGATCTATCAATTTCGTTCTGTAATATAGTTTAATTTTTTGAAAATTAATTCTTTTACCAAAAGTAAAGAGAAAATCTAATTGAATAAGATAAAAGCTACTAATTACATTATTAGCTATTAAAAGTTCTCATGTAATCTTATTTTAAATTTTAAAATAAGATATGAACATAATCCATGTATTTCTAAAAAATAATATTATACTTATGTATTACTTCAGTATGCATATTTATTATTATTAACTATTTATTATTGTAGTATTATTAGCTAATAGTTAGCTAATAATATATTCAATAATAATGAATATACATCCAAAAGTAATATACAAGCATGATAGTACTTCATAAATATGTATATTTTACTTATACTATCTTATTTTAAAATTTAGAATATAACTAAATAAGAGTTGGTAATAGCTAATAATTTAACTAATAGTTTATTAGTACTTTTTGTCTCTTTCTATTGGCTTCCCTTTACTATAGACAAAAGAGAGGTATTGTATCAAAATTTTAATTATATTATAGAATATAGATAGATTCTAAGACTACTTTTCTGACTAACGACTAATGACTAACAATAAACAACTGATTCAATAATAAGATACAGAGGCTTTGGAAAAGTTACCTCCTATTGGTGGGGTTATTGATGAGGGTATTCAAATAAAATACAACATAATGAATAAAACATATGGTACATTACTGGATACTAATATTAGAGAATAAGTTTCTTTGATTTATGAGAATTCTTAGTGTATCACTAGAAAGTATCAATTTTGGCAAATCTAGCTTCTGCAGGGCTTAGCGATTTTTTTAGCTCTTTTGAGTATATAGAACTAGAAGAACTATTATGACATATGATGGCAATCATAAGTAATAGACAATAAAGAGGTTACGAATTACTTCATTATTCAAGCAATGTGTTAAATACCACCATATACTAAACATCAACAATAGTATATTACAGGCTGCAGCATAAGAGTAAAGAACTATCAAGTTACTTTATTTCAATCTACTACGTATTTCTAGTAATATTGGAGAATACAAATGGATTGATACATTTAATCCACAGGATTAGACATGGATGAAGGATAGCTGTCTATTTTATAGAGGTTGCCTCTACATGTGGAGAGTATATGGTACTACAGACCATAGTAGGGATGGCAAGGACTATAGAGGTAGAGGTTATGGATCATGAAGATGAGAGGTCAAGATAAGAATGGGTCATACCAAAAGTAGATTATGATAGCTACTAGTAGTGTATAAGGAGAGAGATGTGAGAAATATGATAGTTTTGCAGTGATTTATTGATATGGTTGGTAACTTAAGGAGATGTGGGTGAAGAATGGAGTTAAACCTTTCTCTATTATCAAGATTTTTAGGTACAGGTTACTAGCCTGTGGAGTTTTACATTTCTCCTATGGGATGTACCTTCTTCTCATACCTTTATGATATATCAAAATTTGCTAGGGAAGTTTACTTACTATGGTGAATGACTAACTAGTAGATATCAGATACTGAGGAGTTATACATTTCTTCTTTTTCCTGTGCAACTTGGAAATTGTTTTTTCTTTTGATTTTTTCTTTTGATTTTTTTTTCTTTTTGAGTATTTGATTTACAAACTATTTATATTATTATACAAGATGTTTAGATATGTGGGAGAAGGCAAACGTATTATGTAGCATCTATAAAGCCACTTAGGGGCAAGTGTTTACATCGTTTGATAGAAAAGCACTTAATCAATGAGAAATAAATAAATAGATTCTAAGACTGATTAGATTTTGAAAGTATGAAATAAATGTGTTATGTTTTTAGAGAAAACTATAAATAGAAGATGAGCTGAAAAAAATTTATTAGGGGAATTAATTTTAGTAGTTTTAAGTTCTAAGAAAAAAATAAATAAATGTATCAATTCCTTATCTAAAGATTCATTTCTGAGTTAAATTTTAAAAGAATTTACCCCTAAGAGGATACAAATTATAATAAGAACTCTAATAGACTAAGATCTATTAGAGTTCTTATAATGTGTAATATTTTTTACCTAAATTAAGTATGCACTTATTCAGTTGGTTATTTGCATGAGTAAAATATGTATTTATATCTTATAATAAAATGCATACATAAAATAAAAAATAAAGTACATATCAATAATATGCATGAGTAATCTAATGCATAAATAAAAAGAGCTATGTAAACTACATGTAAGATATACATTAATACATGAAAGTATAATAATTTTTACTAAACTAAGCTAAAATTTTTCTATAGCTAATACTACTATAATAGAAATAAGTATAGTTAATATTATACAGTGTATTGTGCAGTTAAGATCTAATACTAGTAGAGGAAAGATACATCTAAGGATAGCAAAGAATATATGCATAATTAATTAAGAGGTCAGTACAATAAATATTAGTGAGTAGATAGGAATAGCTCTAGTAGTTGCAAAATATATAAGTGAGTGCCAAAAGTAATAAGTAGTTTAATATAAGTATCAGAAACTGTACGATTATAAATAAAATATTATATTTGAATATAGATTTAGAATTTGATTATAAGAGATAAAAAGTATAAGAAAGATTATACTAAAATAAGTAGGTGTTGGTATATGAGTTTGCTTTCATTCATAGTTGTATTTAAGATTTAAATACTGATAAAAATTTTATAGCTCTTAGTAATTACAAATAAAAGAGCAATAATAAGAGAAGGGCTTACTAGAGTCTGTACTAGAGTAATAGTTAGTCATACACATCTATTTGAGGAGATTACATAGGTTAGAGGCATTGAATAGATACTACTAATAGTATTTTAAGGAATATGGAACTTAGAAGGTTAACTGCATAGATACAAAAAAGACAATTACTCTAGGGTGCTAAAAGATACTTGAGAAGTCTAGATATAGCTTATCCTATATGTTAATCTTCATAAAGATTATAAATTCTTTGTGTATATCATTTAAAATACATTTTCTAACCATTTTCAGTATAAGTAATATTTTACTTGGATAAAAGGCTTTGCATATTCACAATAAAATAGATTTAATAATACTATATTTTAAATACATTATTTTGATGTTATGCTTTCTATTTTTATTTAAATTATTAATTTAAAATAATAGTAAGTATTCTAAATGTGTCTTTTCAATATTTACTTCAAATTTAAAAATATTAGGGTAATAACAAATGTAATTAGAGTAATAAATAATAAAAATATCATAACTAAATTATTATTAATTTAAAAAATACTATTAATACAGATTTTTGATAAATATTATTTTTATTTTTAAAATGATTTTGTTAGCTTAAATTTTCTTACAATAAAAATATTTTTTGCATAAGCTTTTAACCATGCAATTAGTAGATATTACAGACTCTACATAGAGGTTTCAAACCTATTAATTAATTAAGAAAAATAATTATAATCTAGGATATATCCTAATCATTTGAGTCTTAAATAAATAGTAATAAGATTCATTTATTAAATAATACTATTAATGGACTAAGCTATAGAGTTTTTAAAGAATATAGTACTTTAATCTAGTTAAAATAATTTATTTACTTTTTTCCAGGAGACTGGAAGATACCCTCCTGTTTTATCATCTCTTAATTTTAACTATAAGTCTAAGTTACTTAAAAAATATTACTATTACTAGCTTACTAGTAATTATAAGTTTTGTGGTACAGCTAAGAAACTACTACAAAAATATGTCTTAATAGAAGAATTAGAGTAAAGAGTACTAATTCTAGTATAATTTAAAAACAAAAAGGTAGTCTATTTTACTTATGTCATACATTTCTATAATTAGTATCCTGTATTTTGGTAAAATAGGTAATGCATAGTAAGCAGAGCATACTAGGAATAACAATATGATAAATAATGTTACAAGTTACTTACTACTCTACAATTAGACTCATGATAATCAAAGGGATACCCTCTTAAGGTCCATGCATTTATTCTATAATTAATATTCACTTACTACCTAATAGTACTAGCCTATACTATCATTATAGTCTAAGCTCCTATAGACCTGTACAATAATCTGTTATCCTATTTCAGCCTTATCTTTTAACCCAATCAACTTTTGTATGTAGTTATTTTGATAGATACATCTGTAGTTATATATTGGGTTTTATAGGAGGAAGATATTTTTATAACTTACTCATATTTTATCTCTTCTCAGATTCCTCCTAATGATAATGATCTAACTTTCCTTCTTTTCTAACCCATGTTTTATCACTATTATCCACTAATACTTGGCAGGTACTCCCTTTTATTTTCCCATATCCTTTTACTTTTACTTATATAATTCTGATATAATTCAAATATTCATATCAAAGAAATTTATCAAATTTACCTAATCATATCATCCTATTTGTGTATATTTTCATGTGAAAATAAAAGAAATTTTATCTAAGTATGCAATATTGAATAGAAATTTAGTATAATATCTCTATACCCATATAATACTTATGTATCAAATAACTATTTATTAGCTAATCAACTTCATCATCAACTATATCTTCTACCTTAGACTCTACCTCTGCATTAAAATAAACTATTACCTTCAGTAAATCTAACTAAAAGAGTAAATAACTTTATTCTATTAATAGATAGCTAATAATCAAAGAATATCTAACTAGTGCATTATAGAAACCTAAAGCTAGGCTAAGATCTGCCAAAACTAAGATTATTAAAAGTGAAAACAATCAAGCAGTATAATAAATTAATACAACAGAAGTGATGGAAGGAGTAAATATGATAACTGAAATCTTGACATAGGAAGATTACCTAAAAATTCTCTATATAACCTAGTAATCATTTTACTGTGAGCTTACTTTTCATATAGAATGATCCTTAATACCTCCTTAAGTATTATTAATCCTACTAATTCACTTTTTTGCCGATATGTAAGCCAAATTTATCCATGGCTAGAATGACCACAAAAGACAATAACAACACTATCAAAGTTGTCATAGAGAAAATGAATAATTACCTTTCTAGGATGGGTGGTGACGAGTAAGATGCCATAAGTGATAAAATAGTACCATATTGTATTGTACTGCTTATTTTGGTTAATTTCTTAATATATAGCATGTGGTGTCAATGATAGAGTGTATATGGATGGGTGGTGATAATATAGGTGCACTGGGTCCTGGTGTTGTATAATATAGAGAACTGCAGCTAGTGTAGTAGTAAGAGATACATCGATATCAGGCATTACAGCTAGCAGTTTAGAATGGAACTAAAATTAAGCTAGCACTACATTATAGCATTACATCGAGGGGGTAAATGGGAA
>Ga0068876_10002644_pt1 | contig 13119 bp, 1 predicted proteins | sample NOAtaG_6_FD_66442 | JGI IMG/M metagenome (GOLD analysis project Ga0068876, IMG submission 66442) | Freshwater lake microbial communities from Lake Erie, under a cyanobacterial bloom - NOAA_Erie_Diel5S_2200h metaG | ecosystem: Environmental > Aquatic > Freshwater > Lake | place: USA: Ohio, Lake... | reverse complement strand
GCTGCGCGCCGGCCGTGCGCCGGCGACGACGATGGGTGCCGATGGCAGGACCTTGCTCGCGCTGGCCGCTGCCGACGGCAGCCGCGACGGCGCGCTCGAGGTCGTGCGCTGGCTGGTCGCGCGGGGGGCCGATCTCGAACGTGCGGCGCCGCTGCACGACGGCTATTCGCCGCTGGCCGAGGCCGTGATCGGCGGTCACGTCGAGGTGATCCGCACGTTGCTCAAGGCCGGTGCCGACACCATGTCGCGCGGCGGCGCCGAACTGCCACCGCTGCACCTGGCCGCGTCGCTCGGTCGTCGCGATGTGGTGCAGGCGCTGCTGGACGGGGGTGCCGACCCCCTGCTGACCGACAGCGAAGGCCGGACGGCCTCGACCGTCGCCCGGCGGACGCGGCAGAGCGAGCTGCGGGAGCTGCTGTCAGAGGCCACCGAAGATGCTCGCCAGCGCCTGGTGGCACTCGAGTCCAGGCCGCTTCGAACCACGCCGTTCAAGCGTTAGCGCTGAACTCCGCTGAGCGCCGCTGAGCGCCCCTCAGCACCCGCTCACCGCCGGCCGGCCCGGCGCCTCGCCTCGCACGCCGCCTCGCTCTCGCCGGGCTCGCAGGCGGCGGGCTCGCTGGCGCTGCCGCCCTCGGGCCCGAGGCCGAGCAGTTCCAGCAGCAGCAGCGTCGCGCGTTCGCGTGGTGCTGCCGTGGTGCCGCCAGACGCCGCGTTGCCCAGGCCCGCCGTGGACGGTGCGGCCGAGGCAGGCACCGAGACACTGGCCGTCGGGACCACGATCGCCGCACCGACGACCGATCCGCCCTGGACGTTGTCGGCTCCGCGGACCACGGTGGCGCCCAGTGTCACGCGACCGGGGGCGCGGATCTGGGCGTCCAGCGCGAGAACCTCGCCGTTGGGCGCGAACAGGAAGACACTGCCCTCGAACGCCCCGGTCGGCGGCGCCAGGATGCCGATGCCGCTGCCCGAGGTCACGGCCGGCAGCTCGAAGCCGATGCTGGCGTCCGCCTGGCGCCGCGCCACCAACGGCGGCGACGAGATCGCGGTGTTGGCACCGCGGCCGGCGTCGATGTTCGCGTTGGACGACCAGACCGTGACGTCGCCCGATCCGACGACGAAGACCCGCTGGCTGTTGACCTGGAAGTCGCCATCGGACAGCGCCGAGACCCCAGACTCGCCGACCGTGACCACCCCCAGCAAGGCGTTCTGCCGCACCGGTGTCGCGCCCGGCAGGCCCACGTTGATCTGCCCACCGGGGGCCAGCATCGTCACCGAGCCGCCGCGACGGGTCTGCACGCCACTGGCGACGAGGTCGATGTCGCCGGCAAAGCGCTGGCTGTCGCCCTGCCCGGCCAGGTCGATGGCACCGAAGCCCAGGCCGTAGGTCTCGCGACGCACCTCGGGCGCCGATGCCGGCACGACGGCACCCCAACTGCCGGCACGCCGAAGTTCGGCGAACAAGGCCTGGCGCACCACGTCGTCGAGCAGCCGCGAGCCGATCTCGAACCGCGTCGGGTCCTGGCCCGCGGCCTCGGCGGCAGCGGTCCAGAGCTTCGCGTGCGGCCGCCCAGGCGCGAGGTAGGCGCGGGCGAACTGCGCTTGCAGCAGCGACTCGGCGATGCTGGCCTGGCCGGTGGCGTCAATGGCGCGGTAGCGCACGAGGTGGGCGTCGTAGGCTGCGGCCTCGGCAGCCGCGTCCGCCAGCGGCACCAGGCCCTGGGCGGCGCGCACGAGGCGCACGAAGTCGGCGCGGCGCTCGTCCAGGGCTGCCGCCGAACCCAGGCCGCGCATCGTGTTCTGGGCGCGGTGGGCGTCGACCAGCTCGGCCCGCAGCGTGCGGTCGTCGGCCGTCAGCGCGGCCGGGTCGCGGCCCAGCGCGACCAGGTAGGCATCGGCCTGGCGCTCGGCCAGCGCCAGTGCGGGGTCGGCTCCGGCCGCCGCTGCGGCACCCCCCGGAGCCGGCGCAGGCGCCAGGTAGCGTCCGACGAAGCGGTCGACATCGACCGTGCTGCGCTGACCCGCCGCCAGCACGATGTCGGCGCCCTTCCCGGGCAGACGGGCATCGAACAGGTTGCCCACCGATTCGACGCCCTGGGAGCCCCCGAGGTCGATCTGGCGCCCGGCCTCCAGGCGCAGCTGGCCCGGTCCGGCCAGCGTGATGCGGTTGTCCAGCGCACCGCCCTGCTGGACGATGCTGCCCCCGGCATAGGCGCCGCTTCGCTCGTCGACGGCGCGGTGCTCGGCGAAGAGGTTCGGGTTCAGGATGTCGCCACCGGCCCGCAGTTCGATCGCCTGCGGCGCACTGAGGAACACGGAGTTGTCGCCACTGGTGGCGCCGCCCACGACGCCAAAGACAATGTCACCACCGGCCTGCAAGCGCACCGGCTCGCGCACGCGCCCGGGCAGTGCGTCGGTGCCGACCTCGGCCGCCCGGGTCGGTGCCGGCCTCAGCTCGCCCGGCAGCGCGCCCTGCGCGATCCGGTTCTGCGCCACCGGGTCGGCGACGCCCGGCACGGCGGCCGGATCCAGGGACGACACTCGCAGGCCGACGTCGGCTCCGGGTCGGGACACGATGCGCAGGTCCTCGGCGGCGGCCAGTTGCAGGAGGCTGCTCGCCGAAGGGTACAGCGTCAGTCCGGCCAGCGACAGCTCCAGGTCGCCACCGCCGGCGGACAGGCTCACGCGTGGTGGCGCCGCGGCCAGCCAGGCCGCGAACCCGGGCGACCAGACCGCGCGCTCGTTGGCCGGCAAGGCGTTGTTGGACGCCAGCGACGACCAGTACTGCACCACCTCGGGCCCGCTCAGCGTCTGGCTGCGCCAGGCCACGTCGCCGGCTGCACTGCGGACCGCCAGGGCCGAGCGTTCCGAATAGCTGAAGAAGACACCGGCCTCGCTGTCCGCGATTCGCCCGGAGGGCGACGGCAGGACGGTCGGGTTGACCACGGGCCCCAGCGTCGCGTGACGCTGTGCCGTCACCTGCCAGGCGCCATCCATCAGGCCCAGCACCGGTCCGAGCGTCGGCAAGGCGCGACCGCCGGTGTTCGGCAGGGCCTCTTCGCTGACATCGCGGCCGGCCTCGATCCGTCCCTGACCGCGTCCGAGAAGATAGGTACCGCCGCGAACGTCGCGCCCGGCCTCGACCGACAGGTCGCCTCCGTTGAATACGGACACGGGGCCCTGCCGCGGGTCGGCGGCGTCCGGGTCGAGAGCCGGAGCCACCCCGCTGCTGGGGCTGGCCGCGCCCAGGTGGAACACGTCACGACCGGCGCGCACGCTGAGCGCACCGCCGCCGAACGACGCCACGCCCTGGCGGAACGCGTCCCACGACGACATCCAGGCCACAGGCACCAGATCGCCGGTGCTGCCACTGCGGTAGAACCAGTTGCCCCAGGTCTGCGTCGTGGGCGCGCCGATCACGTCACGCCCGGCGCCCAGGCTGACCAGGCCGCCCTGGGCGGTGAATTGAGGGCTGAAGCGCGACCCCGGCAGGCTCAGCTCGACACCGGCCAGCTCGGGCGCATCCGGCCGGCCGGTCGCGTAGACCACCGCCTGCTGGCCACTGCCACTGGCGAGCACGATGTCACGCGCAGCCGCGAGTTCGATCGACCCCGCCGTCGTGCGCACGACGCGGTTGTTGGCGACCACCAGGTCGGCCGCTGCGCCGGCCTGCGCCGCCAGAGGATCGGCCGCCGCCAGGTCCGCACCCGCCACCAGGCGCAGCGACCAGGCCGGACCCGCCTGGGCCAGGGTCTGCGCATCCGCGTTGGCCGGCCGGCCGGCATTCAAGAAGCCATCCGACAGAGATCCGTTCAGCCGCAAGCCACCCGCCGCGCGCAGCGTCAACATGCCGGGCTGGCTGCGGTCGGCGTTGTAGAGGTTCCAGTCCGACGCCAACTCGAGCGCACCGGTCGCGACGACCTCGACCCCGGGCCGCAGGCTGGCCTGGGCCTGGCCATCGAGCCCCAGCCGGGCGAGTTCGGCGGCGCCATGCGTGGCCGCAAACGCCTCGGCGTCGGCCAGCAACGTGGCCTGGCCAAGCGTGCTGCCGTTGCTGGCCCCGGCGGCAATCCGGGTGGCGCCTTCGTAGCGCCGCACGGCCTCGACGATGACCTCGGCCGCGCTCAATGCCGCTGCCGTGTCCAGACCGGCGTCGCGCTCGACGGCCACCCGGCCGCTGTCGTCGTCGCGTCCGGACCGCAGCACGATGCGGCCGTCGCCGGGGCTGTCGCCGCGAGCATCGATGGCCAGGCCGGTTTGCAGCCGCACGCTGCCCAGCGCCGATCCGGCCTGCACGTCGCCGCCGTTGGCGCCGCTGCGCGTCGAGCGCGCCTGCACGCTGGCGGCCAGGTTCAAGTCGTCACGCGACCACAGCCGCACCCGGCCACCCCCGGGCGCGTCGGCCGCAATGCGGCCGGACAGCGTCAACGCTCCGGCGTCGACCGCAACGCTGATCTCGCCGGCACGCAAGGTCGCGTCGCCCAGTGCCGCGTCGCCGGTGCGAACGCGCAACGCGATCCGGTCGTCAAAGCCCCCGCGGTCCAGCACCCCGGCGAGGCCTTCCAGCGTCGACGATCCCGCCGGGCCCTGACCTTCGACACGGGCCACATCGGCCGTGAACCGACCGCCGCGGCCCAGACCGGCGACCTGCGCCGACAGCCGGCCCTCGGGTGCCAGGCTCAGGCTGCCGGCGACGGCACTGATGTTCAGGCTGCCGGCGCCGGCCAGGGCGTCCGGCCCGGCCCCGGTCGGCGCGTCCAGGCCGATGCCGCCCGCGATGCGGACGTCGCCACGTTCGGACACCAGGTTCAGCGTCCCGGCGTCGTAGGCCACCACGGCGCCGCCGCCCGGCCGACGCAAGCTGCCGCCGAGGTCGATGCGCGAGCCGGCAGCCAGCAACAGGCTGTCGTCGGCCGCGGCCGGGCTGGCGTCTGCGCCGCGGGCGACGATCTCGAGGCGGCCCGATGGCAGGTGGATCTCGCCCTCGTGACGCACCCGGCCACCGGCCAGCACCAGGCCGGCGCCCTGCCCTCGATCCACCAGCGCCGCGGAATCGCCGGCCTGGCTCGCGGGCCGCACCGTCAGTGCGGCATTGCCACTGTCCACACCCTGCACCGCGCCGGTGTTGGCGGTCAACCGGCGCGCCGAGAGCTCGGTCGGCGCCTCGGTGTCCAGGCCCCCCTGGCCCTGGAACACGATCTCGCCGCGGCTGGCCAGCTCGACGCTGCCGAAGGCCAGGCGCTGGCGGGCTGCGGCGCTGCTGCCGCTCGACCCCGGATCGGCGCCGATCACCAGGGTGTCGGCTTCGACACGCAGGCCAGCGTCGCCCCGCGCCGTGGCATCGGCAGTCCCGCCGCCGTTGCGCAGTTCGACGCGACCGGCATTGAGCACGACGCGGTCGGTGGCGGGCCCGATCCCGCGCACCAACGGTGCGTCCAGCCGCAGCCGCTCGGCCTGCAACGTCTGGCTGCCGTAGAAGTCCACCGCCACCGCGGCACCAAAGCTCAGGCTGCGCACCTGCTGCATGGACTGCAGCAGCGGTCCGGCCAGCACGGTGGTCCCGTCTGCCGCATTGCCGCCGCCAACGCCCAGCCGCTGCGCCGAAACGCCGAGATCGTCGACGGCCAGCGCCAGCGTGTTGTCCAGGCCCATCGGTCCGCTGGCGACCAGGCGCGCCGACCGGCCTTGCAGTTGGACGCCGGCACCGACGTTCAGGCCACCGGCGGCGGTGTCATTGGCGATGGTGCCGCGCGTGACCTCACTGTCGGCGGCTTGCGAAACCAGCAGCAGCGCGCCGTTGCCCCGGAGCTGCCAGCGGCGCACGACATCGTCATCGGCCGGGTTGCCGCCCGAAGGCCCGCTCTCGACGGCGGTCTGCGGCGCCAGGCGGACTTCGTCGCGGGCCAGCAGCAGCAGCTCCGGCGCGGCCAGTGGCGCGTCGTCGGCCAGCAGGGTCACGCGGCTGCTCAGCGTGTCGAGCGCCAGGCTGCCGTCGGCCAGCGGACTGCTGCCGCGACGGCCCCCGACCAGCAGGCTGCGCCCGCCGCTGTCGTTCAGGCTCGCCAGCGCGATCTCGCTGTGGCCACGCGCCTCGGGCTGCTGGCCGATGCGGTCGACGATGAAGATGCGGCTGTTGGTGCCCTGCACCGCAATGTCAAGCTCGCCAGCCAGCGCCTGCGGGCCATTGGCAGCGGGAGTCCCGGCACCGAGCACCAGCCGCGCATCGAAGGCCAGCGGCTGGCTGGCCTGCAGGGTGATGCGGCCACCGTCGCGCGGCAATGCGGGGCGATCACGGTCCAGCCTCGCAGCGGTGCCGGCCAGCAGTTCCGAGACCGGTGTGCGGTCGATGCGCGAGCGGCTGAGCACCACCGATTGCGGTTCGACCACCCAGCGCTGCCAGGGCGTGCCGGCGGTGCTGGATCCGAGCTGGCCCAGGCGGGCATCGACGACGAAGCTGCCGATGTCGCCGGCCAGCGGCTCGGCCAATGGCGAGCCGACACCGCCGGGCGCCAGCGACACCAGCACCGCCCCCGGCAGCAGCGCGTAGCGGGCCGGCAGCAGGGTGTAGCGGCCGGCCGCCAGGGCCGGGGTCGATTGGCGGATCTCGATCAGGCTGCCCGGACGCGGCGCGGCATTGCCGGCGCTGTTGGCGACCTCCGCGTCGTAGGGCGCAAAGCCATCGTTGCGTGCGGGCAGCAAGGCATAGCGCCCCGGCTGGGCCAGCACGTCACGGCTGCCGCCGACGCCGGCCACAAACTCCCAGGCCTGCAACTCGCCACCGCCCTCGGCGACGAGCCGGGCCTGCGGTGCGATCTCGAGGGTCGTGGCGTTCAGACTCAGGCCCTTGGCCACCGGCAGGCCATCGAGCTGCCGGATCGACGCCAGTTCGCCAGGACCGGCACCCTGAGGGCGGTACTGCCACAGCCGGCCGTTGACGGTGGTGCCCAGCGGCACGGTCTGGCCCTCACCCGACGCCGACAGCATTGCGTTGGCGCCAAGCACCAGGCGCTCGGCCTGCAAGTCGATGCGGCCAAACGGTTGGCGCAGCACGCCGTCGATGCGCATGTCGGTCGCCTGCATCGACAGCGTCGCGCCGGCCGACAGCGGGGTCTGCGACAGGCTGCCGCCCGCCGGCGCAAACACGCCCAGCGTCGACGACTTTCCCTGTGCCGCAGCGTTGCCGGTGACCACGAACTCGCTCATCGTCGTGGCGAGCACCTGCCCGGCCGTGAACTGCAGTTCGTCGGCAAAACGGATGCTGCCACTGGCGGTGTTGGCCTGGGCACCCCGTGTGGTGCCGATCAGCCGGACCTCGCCGTCGCGCCGGCTGCTGCCGCCATCGGCGTCCAGCGTGGCGTTCAGGGCCACCGACTTCAAGCCCTGGAACACGAGGTCGCCCCAGGCCTCGACGAGCCCGGCACGGACTTCAAGCACGGCCGCACCACCGGTGGCGTTGAATCGCGTCGCCGCGCGGACCGCGTTGTCACGGCGCGCGTCGCCGATGGCGATGTGCTGAGCACGCAGCAGCACCTCGCTGTCGGCGCTGGCCGAGACGACCGGGGCGTTCAGGACCAGGGAGCCACTGGCCGCCAGCGTCTGGTTGCCGCTGAAGGAAATGCGCTCGTCCGCGCGCAGCGCGATCTGGGCAAAGCCCGCCGCCTGCAAGCCGGCCTGAGGCAGCAAGGCCAGGCCGTTGCCGAGCGCGGCCACAAGATCGTCGCCAGGAGAGGCGGCAAAGGCCGGCAGGCCTTGTTCCGGGCCGATCCAGCGCAACTCGCGCTCGGGTTGGTTGGGATAGGCCGGCCCGCCGGTCACGGGAACGAGCGTGTTGAGGCTCAGCGCCAGGTCCAGCCGCCCGCCTTCGGCGCGAGCATCGGCGGCCTGGGCCTGGATCGTCGCGGCCAGGTGCATGCCCTCTGGCGAGGCCAGGCTCAGCATACCGCCCGGACGCGACACGACCTGCGGCTCGGCATCGCCGGGCAGGAACAGCGGGGTCGGCGAGGCCGCACCGCGCAGGTCCAGGGTGGCGCCGGCTTCGGCGACGATGTAGCCGCGTTGCGCATTCAGGCTGACGCTGCCACCACCGAACACGTTGCCCGTGGTGCGGCCCTGGGCGTCGAGCGCCAGCACCGTGGTGCCGGCCACCGACAAGACGGCGCCGGGCCGCAGCCACAAGGCCTGGCTGGCGTCGAAGCCCAGCGGTTCCGGGCTCTGCGGGTTGTCGGCGCCGCGCCGGCCCGTGATCGTCAGGCCGATGTGGCCGCCCGGGGCCAGCAGGCGGCCGGCGACGACCACGCTGCCGGTGGCCGCGAGGTCGATCCGGCCACCGGGCTCGGTGGCGATGCGGGCGCTCTCGGCCATCGTCAGGCTTGCCGGTGCGACGCGGTAGGTGGCGTCGGCCCCCGTACGAACCGGGGTCCGCGCGGCGACCAGGCTCAGCGACACCGGCAGGCGCTGGCTGGCCAGTGCCAACGGCGCGGCCGCCAGGAAGCGACCGTTCGCCGCCGGCGTGTCCAAGGGACGGTCGGCGCGCCAGTTCGACATCTGCAAGCCGAGGTCCAGGCCCGCGTTCAGGCGCACGTCTCCCAGTGCGCTCAGCGTGATGCTGCCGAAGCCACGACCGTTGAAGAACGCATCGTCGAACCCGGCGTCGCCGTTGCGCCCACCCAGGCTGAGGCCCGGCAGGCCGGCAACACGCAGCCGGCCGCCCCGCTGGGCGTCGTATCCGCTCATCGTCGCCTGCCAGTCGGCAAAGCCGGCCAGATCGGCGGACTGGCTCAGGTCGACGCCGCTGTTCAAGCCGAGCTCGACGCTGCCGGCACGGCCGAATGTCAGCCGCTGGCCGGCCCGCTGCGCACCGCCTGAGACATCGAGCACGGCACCCGCCGCCGCGACCAGAGACGCCGCGGAGTCGAGCGCGATCACGCCGCCATCCAGCGCCAGGCGATCCGGGCGGTCCGGCAGGCTGCCGACGTCCCACCAGCGGCCGGCGACGTCGAGCCGGGCCAGGCTGCCGAGTTCGAGCCGCGAGACCTGGCCGGCGATCGAGCGCGTCCGGGCCTCGATGCGCCCGCCGGGTGCATGCACCTCGCCGTCGAGCCGGATGCGCAGTGCGTCGAGCCGCAGTTCGCCGCCCGCGCCGAGATCCAGCCGCGCCTGCGGCGCCAACTCGGCCTGCGTGGTGGCGTTGACGGCCAGGCGCGTGGTGCCGCCAGCCAGCAGACCGGTGCCGAAGTCCAGTCGCGCCGTCAGCTGGGTGTCGAGGTCGGCGGCCAGCGGATCGGCAAAAAACGCGTCGGGTCGACTGGCCGGCTGGGTCTGGATCCGCACTTCCGCGAGCACGTTGCCAAGGTCATTGGATCGCCCCAGGACCAGCCGTCCGCCCTGTGCCGCAACTCCACCGGCCGATGCGGCAAACGGGTTGCCGAGCCGCAGCGTCTCGGCGGCCACGGGCGTCACACCGGCGGCCAGCGTGCCGCCCAGCCAGGTGCGCCGGCCGACGAGTTCGATCGTGCCGGCACCGCGCGCCTCGACGTAGGCCGGATAGTGGTCGGTCTGGAACAGCGCCGTGCCGGCCGCGTTGCGCACGCTGGAGTTGCCGAACTCGTCGTAGCGCGTCTCGGGGTTGGCGCGGTCGGCCAGGATCCAGGCCGCCCCATCGCGCACCAGGCTGCGCTGCACCGTGCCCGCGGCATAGCTCAGGCTGCCGCCGGACACGTCGAGCCGCGCCCCCTGGTCGACGACCACGGCACCGTCGGCGCGCAGCGACACCGTGCCGCCACTGCTGGACAGCTCGCGTGCGGTGCGCGGCAGCGTCGCATAGGCCCCGGCGACGTTGGCGATGCCGGGCCGGTTGCGCAGGTCGAACCACAGCTCCTGGCGGTACAGCGGGCCGTCGCGTTGCAGCGGCGAGTCGGCCAGCTCGTTCTGGAACAGCGACAGCCGGCCCTGGTGGCGCTCCATGGCCAGGGCCACGTCGCGCTCGCCCGATGCGTCCAGAGTCGCCCCAGCCGACACCACGATGCGGCTGGGATCGAGCGCGAGGTTGGGCGTTGTCGAGGCCGGATTGAAGGCGCGAGAGTCGTCGGGCGCGATGGCGCTGGCCAGGATCTCGATGCTGCCGCCGGTGGCGCGGACCACGCTGCCGCTGGCCAGCACGATGTCCTGGCCTTCAATGGCGACGCGGGACCGGTAGAAGGTCTCGCTGTCGAACTGCGTGGCCTCGCCCTTGGGTGGCGGGTCGTCGGGGTTGCGCCGCGGCAATGGCGCGGTGTCGGGCAGGATCTCGATGCGCGCCTCCGGGCCCAGGGCCACGCTGCCGGAGAGGTCGACACGCGGGAGGTTGACGGTTTCGCCCACCACGGTGGGTGACAACGGCAGCGGAACGCCGAGTGCGCGCTGGGCTTGCAGCACGATGCTGCCGTTGCGACCCTTGACCGCCGTGGTCGCACTGAGCACGCCGTTCTGGCGGATGGCCAGGCCGACCAGGTTGATGCTGCCGCGCTCGGCGACGATGGCGTTGATGCGCTCGACGGCGCCGTCGGCGGCACTGGCGACGGTCTGGCCGTCGCGCACGAAGTAGCGCCGCGCCTCGGCCTGCGTCACCGTGTTCAGCGCGGGGTCGTCGCCACCGAACGGCTGGATGCGCACGACAACGCCGCGCTGCGCCGGGTCGGCCGACGCGGTGAGGTAGACATCGCGACCGGCGCCGAGCACCGTCTGGCCGTCGGGCGTCTCGATGCGACCCTCGTTGACGACGCGCGGTGCGAACACCAGCACATCGCCACCGGCCGCAGCGCGGACCTCGGCGCCGCGCTCGAAGCTGACGAAGCCGGCACGGTCGACGTCGGAACCCCCGAACGCCGGTGTCGGCTCGACCTGCCCGGCGCGGATGCCGCGCAGGAAGGCGGCGTCGGCTGTGCGCAGTGCGGTCGCGACGAAGCGGCCGGTGTCGACCCGCGCCGTGGCGCCGAAGATCAGGCCGTTGCGGTTTTCGAGCAGCACCTCGCCCGGGGCCTTGATGCTGCCCTGGATGACGCTGGGGTTGGCGTCGTGGATGCGGTTCAGCGTGCTGGCCTGGGCACTGGGTTGCTGGAACTGCACGGTCCGGCCGGCAGCGACGTTGAAGCTGTCCCAGTTGACGATGGCCCGCTGGCTGGTCTGCGTGACGGTCAGCTGGGTTGCGGCGGCATTCGTCGCGACGCTGAACTGACCGGCGTTGCCGGCCACCCGCGCCGCGTCGCTGGACAGCACCGGCAACGGCGCCGACGGCTGCATCGCCGCGGCACGCGGGACCGGCCCCACCCGTGCCTGCTGCGCCATCACCGCCAGCGGCAGCAGGCTGGCCGCAACCGCAACGGCCAGGGGCGCACAACGCGGCGCACAGGACGAGGGTGACCTGCGGATCCGCATCAGAAGCTCTGGCGAAGACTCAGGTCGACGCGGACGTCGTTGCGGCTGTCCTGGCCGCTGGCCGCCTGCAGCGCGCCGGCGCTGTCGGCCTTCAGCGTCGTGGCCAGCGGCAGTGCCACGTCGAGGTTCAGGCGCAGGCCTTGGCGTGCGGTCAGGCGCAGGCCGAAGCCGATGCTGCGCATCCGGACATCGGCGACCTCGCCCGGCAGCGCCTCGTTGACACGCAGCCGCGCGCCTTCGACGTAGGCCACGCCGTTCAGCGACGCGCCGGTCCACGGCGCCCAGGCCGGCGAGCCGACCTCGACACTGCCCACCAGGCCGGAGTCGCCGACCTGCTCGTATTCGTAGTAGCCCCGCACGCTGTCCAGGCCCCCGGCGCCGATCTGCTCGCCCGAGGACAGCGGGTGCGCCGCGAACTGGCCCTGCACGCGCCAGGCCAGCGTCCAGCCCGACAGCGCTGCGACGCCGCGCCACAACGGCCGTCGCTGCTGGACGTTGAACTTCAACAACTCAAAACCCGGCGTGGCGCCAAAGCGCTTGCACGCGAACTGGTCGAGCACGCGGCCGTTGCAGTCGACCTGGCGCGCGTTGAGCCCGCTGGCGCCGAACACCAGACTGGTGTCCCAGCCGGTCTGCACCGCATCGTCGCCGGCCGCGAACTGGTCGAAGCCGACGCTGAAGGCGGCGTAGCGCAGCGCGTTGCCGCCGGTCTCCAGTCCGCTGCCCAGCCGGGTGCGGTCGCGGTTGTTCTTCAGGTCCAGACCCAGGCTCCAGCCGCGCGCGACACCGGTCTGCGCCGTGCGCAGCGGCTGGCGCCAGCGCAGGCCCAGTTGCTCACCGCGCACGACCGTGCTGCCGCCCAGGCTGCTGGGCGTGGACGAATCGCTGTCGACGACGCTGGCGCTCAGGCGCGAGGCATCGGGCCCGGTGCCCAGCGGCAGGCTGTAGCCGAACACGAGGGTGTTGGATTGCTCGACATCGGTCGGCGCGACGATCCAGGTCGCGCTGGCGCTGTGGCCGCGCTGGAACAGGTTGTCGTAGCGCACAGACGCATCGACCCGGCCACGGTCGGTGTTGAAGCTCTGGCGGCTGTTGGCCTCGACGTGGCCGTGCAGCGGCAGCTTGTCCTCGACCTTCAGCTCCACGTCGATGCGGTCCGGCGTGCGCCCGGCGGTGACGACCGGCGTCAGCCGCAGATCGGGCTGGGCCTGCAGCGTGGCCAGCTCTTCCTGGACACGCTCGAAATTCGGGACCTGGCCGGGTGCCAGGCTGGGAACGCCCGCCGCGATGCGGCTGGGCAGGAAGGCGGTGGCTCCGGTGACGCGCAATCGGCCGACCTCGGCCTGCACGACCTCGAGCACGACTTCGTCGTCCTTCAGTTCCTGTGGCGGCAGACTGACCACCACCGAGAGGAAGCCGCGCGCCTGGAAGCGCCGCTCTAGTGCGGAGCGCGCGGCCTCGGCGTCGGCCAGGGTCTTGTTCTCACCCAGAAACGGGTAAACCGCCGCCTCGACCTCTTCCGCCGCCAGCAAGGTGTTGCCCTTGACGGCGTAGGAGAAGATCGCAAACGACGGTGTCGATCCAGTCGCGGGCGCCGCGGCGGGCTGGGCCCCCGCAACACCCGCGACCAGCATCGCGCAGGCGGCGGCGAAGGCCGCCACCCGAACGCTTTGCAGCATGCGCCTGGAACTTACTGCTTGGCGCGCAGCG
>Ga0068876_10002639_pt1 | contig 13138 bp, 11 predicted proteins | sample NOAtaG_6_FD_66442 | JGI IMG/M metagenome (GOLD analysis project Ga0068876, IMG submission 66442) | Freshwater lake microbial communities from Lake Erie, under a cyanobacterial bloom - NOAA_Erie_Diel5S_2200h metaG | ecosystem: Environmental > Aquatic > Freshwater > Lake | place: USA: Ohio, Lake... | reverse complement strand
AATCACTGGTTTTCTTGCCAAAACGCTCAAAGAATTGGTCCATCACCTCCGGCATCCAGTACCAACTCGGACCCATATCAAAGGTGAATCCGTTGGACTCAAAGCTCTTGCCTCTACCTCCCACTTTGTTGTTTTTTTCCAGCACTGTTACCCTGTGCCCGGCAGCAGCCAAGGTGCATGCAGCCGCTAGACCACTGAACCCGCTTCCAACAATACCGATATGTTTTGTTTTATCATTACTCACTAACCATTAAACAAAACAGAAGGGGTTTTGTTCACGATGGTGTTTATCTGTACCTAATTCTTTGTCCCACTCTCAAAACAGAGCTCGGACGAAGACGATTGAGCTTACACAATTGGGATACGGAAGTGCCTGTTTTTCTGGAGATGGTGGAGAGTGTTTCGCCACGTTTTACGCTGTGGTATTTTCCCCCTTTACCATTCTTTTTATCCCTTTTACCTTTCTTTTTGGAGGTGTAAACGGGCTTTTTGGAATTTTCTTTGGTCAGATAAAAAATAGGATTTTTCAATTTTGCTGATGGAACATCCATTACCAGAGAAGGATCGATAGCGTTGCCTAAATAACGAATCTCAAAATGAAGATGTGCCCCATAGGAGCGCCCTGTATTCCCGCCCAACCCAATGATTTGTCCATTTTGAATCCATTGTCCGGGTTGCACAAATCTGGCCTCCATGTGAGCATACAAGGTTTCCAAGCCATTCTTATGTCTGATCACCACGACGTTTCCATATGATTGGCTGTAATGCGAAATGCGCACCATTCCTTCAAAGGCCGCCTTAACGGGCTCACCCGTCCGGAGTCCTAAGTCCAAACCATTGTGATTTCGTCCCCATCGAGGTCCAAAGGGTGAGGTCATTCTGGGGTATTGGGTGGGAAAGGTGAAATCGCAGGTATCAAAGGTCAATAAAAAAAGCAGTGAATCCGCATCCCATTCTAAGGCCTCTACCTCATGAATTTTCTTTGTATCCCATTTTCCATCTATGATGTATCCGGGAATTACATCTGCTGAATCTTCGAAAGTTTTTAAATTCAGTACAATTTCAGGCGCGGCTTCATAAGTATAGATATGATCAAATAAATTTAAATCCACCTCGGAAATTAATTGCGCTGGGTTAATTCCAGCTACTTGAATGAGTGAATCTTCATCTTCATCTTCAGGTTCTACCATCAAGGTGGTACAGTGGTTAAGCCACCGCAATGAGTCTGACATCAAATTCAATGCGGATTCTACTTGCGCAAACCCCGTGCACAAATAGAGTGTCCCCATGATGGTCATGATCCATTTCCTCATCTTTGCAAAAATAGCTTAGTGGCATGTAGATATGAGGACATTCTTTTAACTTACCTTCATTCTATTGTTAATCAAAATTCCTAGTACTTTTGTCTAATGAATCCTTACAAAGTAGATATCCTAGCTCTTGCTGCGCACCCTGATGATGTAGAAATTTCGGCTGGTGGTACCGTCGCTAAGCATATCGCTTTAGGTCATCAAGTGGCCATCGTGGATCTCACGCAAGGGGAATTGGGTAGCAGAGGTAGCGCGGAAATCAGAAAGCAAGAGGCCGAAGCAGCAGGGGTCATTTTGGGCATTCATCATCGAGATAACTTAAAACTAAAGGATGGATTTTTTCAGTACAATGAGGAGACCCTGCGATTGGTCATTGATCAAATCAGAAAGTATCAGCCCCGAATCGTGCTCACCAACGCTCTTAAAGATCGCCATCCTGATCATGCAAGAGCGGCTCATTTAGTGGCTGAAGCTTGCTTTTATTCGGGATTGAATAAAATTGAGTCGGCCTTCGGCCCATGGCGACCCCAAGCCGTCTATCATTTCAACCAGGATTATTACAACCATCCGGATGTGGTGATTGATGTAACCAATTTTTGGGATATTAAAATGGAGGCCTTAAAGGCGTACAGCAGTCAGTTTTACGATCCTAACTCTAAGGAACCGCAAACGCCCATTTCGGGAATGGAATTTTTTGATTACCTGAGAGCAAGAGCGATGGATTTTGGACGGCCTGCCAATATGCTTTTAGCAGAGGGATTTCAGGTGGCAAGGGTGCCTGGCGTGGAGCATTTAATGCACTTGCTCTAGTTTCCGCCATCTAACAACCAAAAGTAGATATACGCACCATTGGACAGTCCAGGCTATCGTGAGCGACATAGCTGTCCCCACCAAGTCTTTTTGCAGCAGCATCATACTGAAAATTCCGGCTAAAAAAGTGACCATGGCATTGTGAAAATTGTATCGGAAGTACCCCGTTCCAGAGAACAGATGAAGCCAAATGAGGCTCATGGATTGTAGAAAAATTCCAGGTAAAAAATAATAGGAAGTCATTTTTAAATCGCTCCAAGGTGCATCCATGAAAACACCCAAAAGTTGAACAGGTGTAACCAGCCATGCGATAGACAGAATGGTCGCCACAACTACTGATTTGAGCAGTGTCTTTTGGGTAATGTTCCAACTCTCAGTCGAGCTGGGAGTATTGCAAATAGCAGCGAATTGTACAACAGAGAAACTTTTAGTGGCGAGTAAAATTCCCTCTGATAAATATAATAGAATGGAATACATGCCTGCCATAGCGAAAGAGCCATTCGATAAATATGGAATGAGGTAGATAGGAGTTCTCACCAAAATAAGCAAAAGGGTGTTGGCACCTTGGACATATTTTCCATGATGAAATAAATCGGTCAAGTGGGTGTGCCAATTTTCTGTTTCCATGGGCCATATTTGATCTTGAATCATTTTTCCACTCACACCAGCAGTAATCATAAATGACAATAACATGGCTGCCAATACACTGGAGATTTGTGGGGCAATCCATAATCCGATTCCTGTAAAAATGAGGGTAGTGGAAGTTTGAACGAGAATGGTGGTATGATAGTCGCGCGTTCTGTTTTTTCCTAGCAGCATATTTTGAAAGGCGGTGAAGAGAGCTTGGATGGAGCATAAGGCGAGAATAGTGAGCCATTGCCAAATTTGAAAGGGCTCGTCCAGGAATAAAAATAGGAGGGCAAGAAAAATCAACTCACCGAATGCAATCCATGCCGCCACTGGAAAGAGTAGCTTTTTCGGAGAAACTCGAGTCATTAAAAAGGCCATAGCACCGCCGCCAATCCATTGGCTGTATTGCGTAAAAATCACAATGGCAGTGCTCACCCAGGCCATCTTGCCTTGTCCCTCCAATCCCAAGAAATGCAATTGTAGCCAAAGCATGCCCAGGATATTGAACAACGTAAAAACTCTAGTGACAATGGCCAATCGCTCGTTTTGAGAGGTGTTCATGATGAGTACAAAAGTAACGCAGAATGAAGGCGAATATTTTTTATTGGATAAACCTTGTTTGGAGAGGAAAACTTTATTTTCTTTGCAGCCGCTTTACGGTGACTTTAGCTCAGTTGGTTAGAGCATCAGATTGTGGTTCTGAGGGTCGTGGGTTCGAACCCCATAAGTCACCCCACCATTGAAAGAGGAGAGTTTCTCCTCTTTTTTTATAGGTTAAATTTAATACAAAAGGGGCTCTTCAGCCCCTTTCATAAACCTGCAAGGAAAATTGAAACCAACACAGCTTTGCTGTGAAACCAATAAAAAGACGCAGCTTTTAATCAGGGTTGCCTTTCCAGTTTCATTATCCTAAAAATGGATAGCGATAATCTTTGGGTGATACAAAAGTTTCTTTAATGGTGCGGGGCGAAACCCAACGGATCAAATTGAGATAACTGCCAGCCTTATCATTGGTTCCGCTTCCTCTGGCACCACCAAAAGGTTGTTGACCGACAACAGCACCCGTGGGTTTATCGTTGATATAAAAATTTCCAGCCGCGTTTTCCAATGCTTTAGTAGCCTCATCAATGGCATAACGTTCGCGCGCAAAAATGGCGCCTGTTAACGCGTAGTCGCCGGTTTGATCCACCAAGTGTAAAACTGATTTCCATTCTGCATCGGGATAGATGTAGATGGTGATTACAGGTCCAAAAATCTCCTCGCACAAGGTTTTGAATTGTGGATTGGCCGTCACTACAACGGTAGGTTCTATAAAATACCCCTTGCTGTCATCACAATTTCCTCCAACTATGATCTCTGCGTCAGACTGGGTTTTGACAAAATCGATATACGATTTGATTTTATCAAAAGCGCGTCGATCAATGACAGCGTTGATGAAATTTTCTGTATGGTCGGGGCTTCCCATTTTGAAGCTCTTCACATCGGCCATCACTTTTTCTTTGACGCTGGGCCAGAGCGATGCAGGAATATAGGCCCTTGAGGCGGCGCTACATTTTTGTCCCTGAAATTCAAAGGCGCCTCGAGAAATCCCGGTAGCCACTTCTAAGGCACTGGCAGAGGGGTGAGCAACAATAAAATCTTTACCCCCTGTCTCTCCAACTATCCTTGGGTAAGTGCGATATCGATCTAAATTGAGTCCGATTTCTTTCCACAAGTGTTTGAATACACCTGTCGATCCTGTGAAATGAAGTCCTGCGAAGTCTTTGTGTTTAAATACAACTTCTCCCGCTGTGGGTCCATCCACACACACCATGTTGATGACACCTTCTGGTAATCCGGCTTCATGAAAAAGTTCCATGATAATTTGCGCGCTGTACATTTGACTATCAGCAGGTTTCCACACCACTACATTGCCCATCATCGCGGGTGCAGCGGGTAGGTTGGCAGCAATACTGGTAAAGTTGAAAGGAGTAACGGCAAAAACAAAACCTTCTAAAGGTCGATATTCTAGGCGATTCCACATACCGGGTTGTGATCCGGGCTGATCGGCGTAGATTTGTTGCATGTAGGCCGCGTTAAATCGGAAAAAGTCTATCATCTCACAAGCGGCATCGATTTCGGCTTGCATGACATTTTTGCTTTGTGCCAACATGGTAGCGGCATTCATGCGGTCTCTATATGGTCCCGCCAGTAACTCAGCAGCTCTCAGGAATATCGCGGCACGATGCTCCCAGGGAAGGTCATTCCACGCCGCCTTGGCCGCTAACGCCGCATCTATGGCTTTCTGCACGTGCGAGGCATTGCCTACATAGGCGGTACCAATCACCTTTTGGTGGTCGTGTGGGGGACAGAGAGGAATGGTTTGTTCTGTTTTGATTTGCTCTTTTCCAATGTAAAGGGGCACTTCTAAATGACCGTCGTACATGGATTTATAGGTGTTTAATAATCGCTGTGTTTCCAAATGATCGGGAGCATAGGCTCTTACGGGCTCATTGATGGGAGTGGGGATACGATAATTTCCTTTTGGCATAGTGCGTCAATTTAGGTGGCAAATGTAATCATTATCGTTGAGTGGTGAGATCATGGAAGATTTGAATTGTACGGGCCTTGTGGGGTGAAAGGTGAGTCCGCTACCACATCTTTGTTCGTTCTCATTTCCCTAAATTCCGTACATTAGCACTCTTAAAAAAAATCCGATGGAATTAAATTTGATTTTGTTTGGCCCTCCTGGTGCAGGCAAAGGAACGCAAAGTGAGTATTTAACTGCCAAGTACCAATTGGTGCATTTGAGTACAGGTGATATTTTTAGAGCCAACATCAAAGGTGAGACCGATCTAGGTAAACAAGCCAAGGCCTTTATGGATAAAGGTGAATTAGTACCTGATTCCTTAACCATTGCTCTATTGGAATCGGAAGTAAATAAGCATGCGGATGCGAAAGGTTTTATTTTTGATGGTTTTCCAAGAACCCAAGCTCAGGCAACGGCATTGGATCAATTTCTAGAATCCAAGGGTAGCTCCATCACCTGCTTGGTAGCATTGGAAGTGGAGGAAGAGGAGCTGAGATCGCGTTTATTGAATAGAGGAAAGACATCGGGAAGACCCGATGATGTCAATCCAGAGATCATTCAAAATCGAATAGATGTGTATCAAAGAGAAACACGTCCTGTCGCGGATCATTATGGCGCACAGGGGAAGTACAAGGGAGTGAATGGAATTGGAAGTATTGAGGAAATCGCCCAGAGATTGTGCGAGGCGATTGATGCGGCAAGAGTAAGCGCGAATTAATGGCTTCAGAAAATTTTGTTGATTACGTAAAAATCTGCTGTCGCTCAGGAAAGGGAGGGGCAGGCAGTGCTCATTTTAGAAGGGAGAAATTTGTACCGCGTGGAGGACCTGATGGTGGAGATGGGGGCAGAGGTGGACACATTATCATCAAGGGGAATGCCCAGCTTTGGACGCTGCTTCACTTGAAATACAGGAAGCATGTGATAGCCGAGCCTGGTCAAGGAGGCATGGGAGCATTGAAATCAGGTAAAGAGGGAGAGGATATTATTTTGGAAGTGCCCTTGGGTACCATTGCTAAAGATGCTGAAACGGGGGAAATTCATTGTGAGATTACTGAGGATGGCCAAGAGTATATTTTGGTTTCTGGAGGACGCGGGGGATTGGGAAACAATCACTTTAAAACTTCTACCAACCAAGCGCCTCACTATGCACAACCCGGAGAACCTGGCAAGGAGGAATGGAAAATTTTAGAGCTAAAAGTGTTGGCAGATGTGGGATTGGTGGGATTTCCCAATGCGGGAAAATCGACCTTGCTCAGTGTTGTTTCCGCTGCTAAGCCAGAAATTGCGGATTATCCTTTCACCACCATTGTTCCTAATTTGGGTATGGTGAAATACCGTGATTATAAGTCCTTTGTGATGGCGGATATTCCGGGAATCATTGAAGGAGCGGCAGAGGGTAGAGGGTTGGGACATCGGTTTTTGAGACACATTGAGCGCAATGCAGTTCTGTTGTTTATGATTCCTTGTGACACTAAGGATATTTTGGCTGAGTATCAGGTATTATTGAATGAATTACAGGCCTTCAATCCTGAATTATTGCACAAGAAGCGTTTATTGGCCATCACCAAAGCTGATATGTTGGATGCTCAAATGACGGAAGAGATGAAAGCTTTGTTACCCAAAGATGTTCCGTTTATCTTTATCAGTGCGGTAGCGCAATTGAATATTGATGTGTTGAAGGATGAGCTTTGGAAGATGATGAACGGTCCGCATTAAACTTTTGGATTTGGTTTTGTTGTATTGATAAAAAATTACAATTCACAATATGTATCAGCCCACCCGTAGAGAATGGACTTTTATTTTTTTGGCTGGTTTGATGATCACCAATGCGGTGACTGCGGAATTGATCTCGAGCAAACTTATAGATATTCCACTTGAGTTTGATGTATTGGGTTGGCATGTGGGTCCCTTTACTACTATCGTTGGGGTGTTGCCTTGGCCTGTTGTTTTTTTGTTGACAGATTTGATCAACGAGTTCTATGGAGAAAAGGCAATGCGGCGGTTGTCATGGATAACAGCGGCGATGATTGCCTATTGTTTTATCATCATTTTATGGGCATTGCAAATACCGGTTTCCTCCGCTATTACAGGTCAGGGTTTGGCCACCAATGAAACCTTCAACACCAGCTTTGGTCAGGCTCCTTGGGTGATTGTTGGAAGCATTGCGGCTTTTCTGGTTTCGCAATTATTGGATGTAACCATTTTTCATTGGATCAAAACCAAAACGGGCAATCGCCTTATTTGGTTGAGAAGCACAGGTAGTACGGTGATCTCCCAAATGTTCGATACTGCCATTGTGCTGTACATTGGATTTGTGTTACCGGGTAAATTAAGTATGGCAGATTTTCTAGCCATCGCTCCTGTCAATTATGTGCTGAAATTATTGATTGCTATTTCCCTTACCCCCATGATTTATTTAGGCCATTGGGGGATGTCTAAATTTTTGGCCAAAGGGGATGTTACATCTGCTCTTTGAGATTATATCAAAGAGAGGTCAAAGAGCATAAAGGTCATTGTGCCTGTCAGAAATAGCAGGAAATGCATCAATCCATTTTGTGCGTTTAATTGGTTAGATGATTTCAGTTGATACAAACTAATGGGAACAAAAAGGAAGGCGGTTCCAAGAACTCCGACAAGCATGAGCAAGTTGGCGAAAGGCCAATGTTGAATTTTGAATAAACAACCCATGCTGAAGCTGGCGGCCAAGAGGGTAATCAAAATAAACTTCACTGATTGCATTTCCTTATTGTGATGCAGTGCGCTGATGAGTGATGTTACAGTGCCAATCCCGCATCCTAAGACAATAATAAAGGAGGCACCTGGCCAATGAAATATTTTGAAAATTACTCCAGTGATTAAAAGAGCGACAGATCCCATTAGGGTGTTAGAAACGATTTTGTTCATGTTGTTGTTTTTTAATTGTTGAATGAATATTTCTTTTTCTGTTTGTAAATGATGCAAAGCAATGGGATGCATTTTTTTGATTTCGTTTTCTACAAAAAGTTGCCAGTCTCCTGATGTTGTGAGCTCATTCTCAACCATACAACAAAGATGGTCTAACAAGCTCTCCACCAAGGCTTGGTCTGTGATTCCATGTTCAAGGATAAGCTGCTCTATCCAATGGATGTCTTTCTCATGGAGCATAGCCATGCGCGTTATTTTGTTTTTTGATGAGGTTACCCATCGTTTCAAGAAATGCGGTGAGTTCCTTCATTTTTTCAGAGGAAGTAGTCTTTCCCTGGGGTGTGAGTGAATAGTATTTTCTTACTCTTTTTCCAATGTACACGGTTTCGGTGGTGACATCACCTAACGCCTCAAGAGCGTGTAACATGGGGTAAAGTGCTCCTTCTGTTATTTGAATTTTTTCTTGTGACAGAGCCTTCACCATTTGGGTCATCTCATAGCCATACATTTTACCATTTTCTCTTAAAAGATGCAGAATGATGGTCTTTAATGTTCCTTTGATCAGTTCGGATGAATACATTGGACAAATATACATAAGATTCTGATGTATTTTTAAAACTATGATTATTCATGATTGTAAATTATAATTTTCTGAACTAAGTTTGATTTTGGAGTCCAGAAACCATAAACGGGGCGAACCGAAAAGCCAAATGAGTAGGAATTAAACTAAAGATAAAAATGATGAAAAATTATTTGAGTCCCATTACCCTAATCTTGTTAGTATTCGGCATTATGTTCAAAGCCATGCATTGGCCTGGAGCCAATGTGATGGTGATTATATCCTCACTTTTGCTGTTGCTATCAAGTTTCATTGCCTACCAAGAGAACAATGAGGCGGAATTGCCCAAGATGATCAATCACGTGGTGTTTTTAACCTTAGTATTTTTGATTTTGGGAAGTCTTTTTCGCTTCATGCATTGGCCAGGTAAAAATGTCATGGGGACCATCGCATACGCGTTTATGATTTTGAGTTGTGTGATGATGGCTTTTTACAAAGGACATTTTAGTATGGGCAAGCGATATCTCGCAGTGTTTACCTTTTTGTTGCTATTTGTGTTATTCAATTTCCCAAAAAATCCGGTAGCCCTGATTTCGGGATATGATTATACCACATCTCAACAGATAAATCATGATGGAATATCTCAGGACAGCACTCTTCACCGAAAAGTGCTTCCTTAATCTGAATTGGCAAGAATTCGTCTGAATGTAAGGTTTAATCTTGGGTTGAAGATTTTATTGCTTTTCGGAATACTGTGCCACCAGTTTTTTTGCAGGTGGTGCATGACCAACAAATCACCATGGTTCAGTATTACTTTTAGTTTTTGCTTGGTCGATGGATTTTCAAAATGGATTGATCTACTTTCACCAAAAGAAAGGGAGGCAATGCAAGAGGTGTCAATTTCAGGCTCATTGTCTCGATGCTTTCCCATGCTATCCATTCCACTTCGGTAGAAATTTATAAGGACTGCGTTGAAGTTGAAATTCAATGATTCTGTCAATTGGAGTTTCCATTGATCAATGGTACCACTGAATGGGGTTTGTTCCCATTGAATATTACTGTACCGATATCGAGGACCCATCCATTGAGTCAATCGAGGTTCGTTGTACTCTTTACCAAAAACAGTAATTTTGTTTTGTTGAAGGAAGATGCCTTCATTTAAAAAAAAATCACTGAATTTTAATGGGTCTATCCAATCCGATGCGAATCCGGGAAACAGAATCAGGGATTCATTTTCCAGTTGATGGAGGATTCTCGGCCTTGGATTCATTTTGGGTGGAATCAATAGTGGAAGGTGGGGGACCCTCTTTGGTGACTTGGAATCGGGGTTGGCTAGCAGTGCTTGCAGAGTTGTCATCCATTCCCACCTGATCAAGTGGTATTTTCATCTCTTTTTTAATGTCCGATGCACCTTTCATGATTTCATCTTGGACATCCTTGGCTGCATTTCTAAATTGGTAAATGGCTTTTCCCATGGTCTGAGCCAAACTAGGAATGCCCTTTGCTCCGAAGAAAAGCAGATAGACAAAAAGAATCAATATGATTTCACCCGTACTCACGCGACAAAAATAAGGGGGCTTTTGCAAGCCCCCCTCAATATTTGATAACTATTTTTCTTACGCACTTTTTTCTTTTTTACCCAACCAATTGCGCATATCGACAACGATGGGTGTGGCGATAAAGAGAGTTGAGTACACTCCTGAAACAACTCCCACAATCATGGCAAAACAAAATCCTTTGATATCATCACTGCCGAAGAAGAACATTACCAACAATGTCAACAAAACGGTCATAGAGGTATTGATGGAACGACCTAAAGTACTGTTCAAAGCATCATTGATAGTGGATTTCAATTCCGGATTTCTTCTGGTATTGAAATATTCACGAATACGGTCAAAAATCACTACGGTATCATTGATGGAATAACCAATAACTGTCAGAATAGCTCCGATGAAATTCTGATTTACTTCCATCGAGAAGGGAACCAATCCATTCAACAGGGTAAAGGCAGAGATAACAATCAATGCATCATGCAACAAAGCAGCTGAAGCTCCAATAGCGAAATCCCATTTTTGGAAGCGAATGAAAATGTAGATTCCTACCAAAATTAAGCCGATTAATGTAGACCAAAACGCCTCGGTTCTGAAGTCATCTGACATAGTGGGATCAACTTTGTAAGAAGAGAATCCGGGGTTGTAAGCTACATTGACCTTGGCAAAGGCTTCCTTGACTTTTGCTTCTACAAGGTTATCTACCTCTGTAGATTTGGAGTCAATTAAATAGTTGGTGGTGATTTTGAAAGATTTGCCGTCTGATCCGATGCTCTGAACGCTGAGGGCTGCGGCATTACCATTTTCCTCTACCAAAGTGCTAGACAGGGCATTTCTTAAATCATCTACATTTACTTTATTTTCAAACTCCACTTTAAACGAAGTCCCTCCCGCAAAGTCAACACCCATGTTGAATCCTCGTGTTACCCAAGAAATCATACCCGCAGCAATGATTACGATAGAGATAGTGTAGTACAACTTGCGCTTGGTCACGAAATCATAGTTCACTTTGGTGAACCAATTTTTGGTGATATTGCTGTAGAAAGTTATTGGTTTTTTACTGTCCAAACGACGGTACAAAATCAATCGAGAGATGATGATGGCCGTGAATAGTGTAGTGAAAATACCAATGATCAAAGTGGTAGCGAAACCTTTGATAGGTCCAGTACCAATGACCAACAAAACAATACCCGTAATCAGCGTAGTGGCATTTCCATCGATGATCGCACTGATCGCCTTCAAGAATCCGTCATTCATCGCAGCGGCTGTTGGTTTGCCCATGCGCAACTCTTCTTTTACACGTTCATAGATCAACACGTTGGCATCCACCGCCATACCCATGGTCAAAACGATACCAGCAATACCGGGAAGTGTCAAAGAACCTCCGAGAGAAATCAACGCGCCAATCAAAAAGAATAAATTGGCAATCAAGGCCACGTTGGCTGCCCAACCTGCCCATGCGTAGTAAAATACCATGTATATCAAAATCACTGCAAAAGCCATCGCAAATGACCACAAACCAGCGGTGATATTCTCTTCTCCTAAGGTTGGACCAACGGTTACTTCATCCACAATCTTCGCAGGAGCAGGCAATGACCCGGCTTTCAATAATCCCGCTAAGTCTTGCGCTTCTTCAATTTGTTTTGCTCTTTCTCCAGTTCCGAAAGTGATGACAGAACGACCATTTGGAATTTCTGAATTCACTGATGGAGCAGAATACACCAAGTTGTCCATCACAATGGCGATAGCACGATTGTTATCACCTGCGTTTTTCTTGGTCATTTCTTTCCACTTCGGAGCACCCACTTGTGCGTCCATGGTCATTTCTACAGTCACATCACCGGTAGTAGGATCAAAATCTTGACGCGCATCAATGATAGATTTACCATCTAACTCAGCTTTTTTCTTCATGGATGGATCTTTGATCGCATACAAGCTCACGGTGTTAGCGTTGGGTTTAGCTCCCCATAATAGACGTAAATCAGGTTTAACTGCTAAGGCCATTCTTGCCTCTGGGCGCGATAGTACTTTATTGATAGCAGAGGTGTCTGATACTTTTGCGTATCCCACCATGCTACTCAAAGAAGCATTGGGGTTGACAAGAGCCAACATGGAACGCAAAGGGAATTTCTTTCTTACTTGATCGCGGGTCAAAGCGCTATCAGCCACCACACCTGTTGAATCAACCGCGATGGTAGAATCATTGATGGATTTTAAACCATATAATTCAGGAGCTAAGGATCTTCCCACATTAGAGTCGACGCGAGCAATCACATCCAATACTTCAGCGTTGAAATAGGTATTCCAAAACTCAAGATTAGCGGTGGACTTTAAATTCTTTCTTACTCGCTCACGATCACTTACACCGGGCAATTCAACCAAGATTCTACCTGTTAAAGATTGCTTCTGCACATTGGGTTGAGTGACACCGAATTGGTCAATACGTTTTTTGATGATGTTTTCAGTATTGTCAATCGCATCTTGTGCCTCCTTCCTTAACGCAGTCATTATATCAGCGTCAGAGGCTTTGGCGGGAAACTTGTCTTCGTTTTCGTAGTTGTTGAAAATGGTCCAGAGTTCTTTTCCTGAATTTTGTTCTTTCCACGCTTTTTCAAAGAGTGTCATGAAATCTTCTCTCGAATTTTTTTGAGCTTCAACCGCATTTTTTATGGCTTGATTGAAGGTGGGATCCTCGTTATTGTCAGATAATGCAACCAACAAATCTGGAATGGACACCTCGAGAGTGACACTCATTCCTCCTTTGAGATCAAGACCCAAATTCAATTCTCTTTGTTTCAAGTATGAA
>Ga0068876_10002632_pt1 | contig 13157 bp, 11 predicted proteins | sample NOAtaG_6_FD_66442 | JGI IMG/M metagenome (GOLD analysis project Ga0068876, IMG submission 66442) | Freshwater lake microbial communities from Lake Erie, under a cyanobacterial bloom - NOAA_Erie_Diel5S_2200h metaG | ecosystem: Environmental > Aquatic > Freshwater > Lake | place: USA: Ohio, Lake... | reverse complement strand
AATAAGGTAATTTAGTTTGATTATTGACATCAGAAACTTTGACACCAACAGGTGTTACGTAATCTTTACTTTCTCTTTCAGAAATTATATCAATTAATAGATCATATTTAATATCACTGATCCCGTTTTTGTTGTCAGAATTATAATATTGTTCATCGCAATAATTCTTAATATCGTGAAGTACATTTAATTTCTGATTATAATAATATTTTTTCAATTCTTCTAAACTTAACTTTTGGATGGCTTTATTCATTTTTAATCATTAGAATAAAAATAATTTTATAAATTGATTTTATAAAATTGTTTATAAAAATGAGCAACACTATTATTGAAAGACGTATTTGCGTAGATCCACAGTATTTGAATAAAAACATTAAACATGCTATTTTTGAAAAAATAAAAGAGTCTTCGAAAAATGAATGTACTAAAGAGAATGGGTATATATTAGATGTTATTAAGATTATTAAAATCAAAGATAATTATATCTCAAATGTGAATAGTGAAATTGTTTTTATTGTTGAATTCGAGGTGATTACATTAAAACCTGATATTGGAAAGAAATTTTCAGGTAATGTATGTATGGTTTTTAGTGGTGGTTTATTTATAAATATAAAAGACAAAATTAAAGTGTTAGTTCCTATCAATTCCCTAAAGAAATATAACTTTGACCCTGCTAAAAAAAACTTTTTTAATAAAACGAATACTATAAAAGAAGGTGATTTAATTTCTATTGTTATTACAGGTATTAAATACTCTAAAAAAAATTTTAGTTGTTTTGGTGAAATTATATAATTTAAAGATATTTATTAAATATTATAAATGAGTGATATACAACAAGTATTACATGAATTTAAAAATAATTTAATAGCGTTTATAGATGAATTAATAGATCAGTTTCCACGAGAACCTGATTTAATCATCGCTAGAATATATTTAAAAGACCAGACAGATATTAAAGATGTCATGGAAATTTTTACACATAATATAAATAAAAATGATCAAATTATAAAAAAAATGCTAAAGGAAAGGAACGAAGTCTATTTTTTAGAGAATAATACTATATTTGAAAACGTAGACAAGACAAAATTAGCATATTTCAAAAAAATATGGCGTTCACCAGATTTAGATAAAGAAAATAAAAATATCATATGGAAATGGATAGATTCATTTATTTTCTTTTCAGATAAATATATTAAACTTAAAACGACTCCTAGCGAAGTATAATATTTGTATTTTTAATACATTCTTTATGTATTAAAAGTTTTAACTTAAAAATAAATAAAATACTAAATAAAAATGAAAAGACATGATGACGAACTTCATATAGCTGTTTTAATGATGGTTAAAAATGAAAAAAAACGCTTGCATGTTTCATTAGAAAGTATTAAAGATTTTGCAGATTCGTTAGTAATATTTGATACAGGTTCAACTGATAATACAATTGAGATATGTAAAGAATTTTGTGAAAAAAATAATATACCTCTAAGATTAAAAGAAGGAACATTCGTAAATTTCTCAATCTCGAGAAATGAATCTCTTGAATTCGCCGATTCATTTGAAGATATTGACTATATATTATTATTAGATACAAATGATGAATTAAGAAATGGAGATTATTTACGAAAATATGCTAAAGAATATACATCAAACGAATCATCTGGATTTTTAATTGTTCAAGAATGGTGGTCTGGTTCACATGATAAATATTACAATGTAAGATTTATAAAAGCACATCATGAATGGAGATATGTTGGAGCAGTTCACGAATATATTAAAACTTTTAATGCAAATCACGAAAAACATTCAATTGTTAAATTACCTGATAATGTAGTTTTATATCAAGATAGGACACAAGACGATGATAAATCTGGTAAAAGATTTCATCGTGATAAGGAGCTTTTACTAGCGGAGTATAAAAAAGATCCTACTGAACCAAGAACTGTATTTTATCTAGCACAAACATTATCTTGTTTAGAAGAAAATGAGGATTCACTTTATTATTATAAAATAAGAGCAACTTTAGACGGTTTTCAAGAAGAGAAGTTTCATGCTTTATTAAGGTCTGGAGAACTTACACAAAAATTAGGACATAATTGGTATGAATCAATGACATATTATATAAAAGCTTTTGAATTTTCTCATCGTGTTGAACCATTATTGTATATCGCAATCCATTATATTCAAATAAAAATGTGGGTTATGGCTTATACTTTTATAAAACTTGCGTGTAATCTTCCTTATCCAAATGATGCTATTTTATTTGTCAACAGAAATGATTATGATTATAAAAGGTTCCATCTTATGGGAATAGTTGCTTATTATGTCGGACAATACGAAGATGGTAAATTCGGATGTATAAACGCGATTAATTATTCATCTCGAAATCAAGGAAAGGCTCCGAATGAAATAGATCAAAAAAACTTACAATTTTATAATCAAAAAGAACTTGAAATAAAGAATCAACAAACTGCAAGAAAAATACAGGAACAACAATTAGAAAATAGTATTATAAAAAATAATTTGGTTTCTGAAATTATAACTAAAAAAAAGTTTATTGAGTCAACAATAGCAAATTTACGAATAAATTCACCTAAATTGACAGAAAAACAACTGCATTCTCATGCAACACTTTTATGGAAAAAACATCAAAGTGATAATAAGAAAAAATAATATATATATATAAGTAATTATTTCAAAAAAATAAATTTTATTTTTTTTATTATAAAAATTTCTTTATTATAATAAAAAATGGGTAATATTATATCAAATACAACACAACAAACCACTGCACTTGATTTATCAAATGGAAACTTAAATGTTAAAAATCAATTTAGTGCATCTGGTCCAAGTACTTTTAATGGAACAGGAACTTTTAATAAACCAGTTATACTTAATGATACATCAACTTTTAATGCAACAGGAGTTTTTAATAAACCAGTTACATTTAGCGATAATGTGAGTATAAGCAATAATATGATAAATGGTGTAAACTTAGCAAATACAGCTACTGATGTCTCTACTTTACGTACTACTGTAAGTAATTTAGTTGGACCAACAGGTACTATAGATACATCATTGGTAAAAACATCAAAACTTGACATTAATGGTGATATTGTAAATACAGGAACAGGTGCAGCATATATTACTGCAAACACAGGTACTGGATTAACTTTAAAAGATGGATTGACAACTGGAGGAGCTAATATTAAAATATATAATGGTACTGTAACTGTAAATGGTGCTTTAACTACCGGGGCAATTACAGGAGGTGCAATTACAGGAACATCATTATCAGCAGGTACAGGAGCAATTTCAGGAGGTTCATTAGATGCAGGTACAGGAACAATTAAAGGAGGTTCAATTAGAGGAACTTCTTTAAATATAGTTAATGGTCTTAATGTTCCATTTAAGGTAGATAATTCTGGTGCAATTACAGGAACATCATTATCAGCAAGTTCAGGTGCAATTACAGGAGGAGCAATTACAGGAACTTCATTATCAGCAGGTACAGGAGCAATTTCTGGAGGTTCATTAGATGCTGGTGCTGGTGTCATAAAAACAACTGGTAGTATGTCTGCAGGGTCAGGACTTAAAATAGGTTCAATTAATAACTGGACAATTAACGAAGATTTAAATGGTAGATTATGTTTTTATAAAGGTGCTGGTACAGCAACTCCAGCTGGATTCGCATGTATAGATACTACTGGAAATTTAGTTCCATTTTAATTATAATTATTTTAAACTATTATACAGTTTAAAATAACAAATATACATCACGACACCGTATTTTTATACAAAGCGGTTGTTTAGAAACATATAAGAAATACAAAGTATATTTTGTACAAAGGAATCATTTAAATCAATCATTACATTTTCATACTTTAATTTTTTTATCAATTCAGAAAAATCATCTATGTTATATTCATCTTTAATGGACTTTGTCTTGAATTTAAATTCATCATAACATTCAAAACTCCATAATGTTTTATTTTTATTTAAATTTGAAGATAAAATATCTTCAACTTCGTTTATTAATTCGTCAGAAGATATGTCTGATTCACATGAAAATTTCTCTGATTTGTTCATTTTTTTTGTTTTCTTATCGTTTGAAGAAACATACTTATTATAAACATATTCACATTTTATTGGAGAAATCATATTAATAATTGAAACTTGTGTAATATCTCCAATATTATTTTTCTTTATATTAACAAAAAGTGTTTCACTAACGTCTAATCTTACATTATCACTTGTCGTAGGATATAATTTAGCCATCATACTATTAATATTATACAGTAATATATCTTGAGTAATTTGCATTCTCAAAGTTAAAATATTTTTCGTATCAAAATAATATGAAATTTTTTCATTTCTAAACGGATTCAATATATGAATCCTAGACCAAGATTTACCTGTCATTAGGGCATAACATACTATTTGAATATTAGCATTATCTTCCCAATCATAAGACGAAGATGCTTTTATCTCGTAAATCGAAGTTGTTTTCTCGTCAGAATCTAGAGTAATTGCGTCAGCAATACCTTTTAGTAAAGGCATTTGTAAAGGGACTTGTATTTTCAATTTATCACCGAACGGTTTCATTTCTATCGCTTTCGGTTTTAATTTAATCCAATAATTTCTTAAATTGTTGGTTAAACTATCACTCAATTTAACGAATATTTTATTAGAAAGTGCGACATGTAATTGGGAATATAACATAATACCATCGAATTGATTTCTGTCATTGAATATGTTGGATGATGAGAAATTTTTATATTTATTGATTGCATTCTTAATTTTCTTAATAATATGTATATACATTGGATTCTTTTCTACACTATCTATATTTTTCTCGAAAGGCCATTTATTTATCCAAGTAGAAGTTATAAGATTTTCTATCAAAATACCAACAAACGCTCTATCTTCTTCAGTTGCGATTGGTTCTGTTTTATAACCGATATTATCATCGAATATTTTAGAAGAATGAAATTTTTTTATATTTTCGCGGATTTTAATTCTAGTATCATATTTAATAACAGATGCACGAATTAATTGTGTAACATCATGTTCAATGTTTATATAATCTTCAAAAGTAAATTCTTTTAGACTTTTGACATCGTTAATTTTGGTTTTATTAGGTTTCGGGCAATTTTCAAATAACGATAAAGCACGACTATATTTATCTTCAAAAGACGGAACGAACATAATAACTTTCTTTTTAGCACGAGTAAGTGCGACAGTAATAAGATTAACGACAATATCATCGCTTAAATGAACAAATGCATTTTCTAAAGGAAAAGTAAGAAAAACAATTACATAATCACGTTCAAGTCCTTTAGAAGAATTAGAAGTAGTTAGGAAATATTTGTCTGGATCCATTTTTTTATGATTTGTGTTTACATCAATACCATTCTCTGAAAAAAAACGCCTTAAACGTGCAATATCACCCATATTACCATTTACAGTTATTGCAGATGAAAATGTAAGTATCATTGTTTCTTTAGGACTATGAGTACTGAGAAAAGTTTTCAGTTCATCAAAGATATGAGTGTACGAGTTTAAACGTCTCCATTCTATATCAGCGTTAGAAATAGTATTACTAGAAGTCCAAGATGTGATTTTGTCTTTGAATTCTGGATAATGAATGGATAAAGCAGTTTTGATTGTATTTAATGTATTTATAGGAACACGAGGAGTATCAGACATATAAATTTTATAAGTATCAGGTTGTTCGGGGAGCATCATAAAATACCATAAAATACTTTCTCTCGTTTCTTTTTGTATAGATTGGAATATATCACCAGCAAAGACAAACTTTGAATTTGGGTAAAAATGATTTAAGATGACTAAAGAATGGATTTCCAAGTCTTGACATTCATCAATAATGATGACTTTTGGTTGAAAGGAAGGTTTGTCTAAAAACTCGGAATTAAAAACCAGTTCGTGAACAAATTTCCTTTTGCCTTCGAAATTAGGTAAATCGATATATTGATAACCACCGACTTTAGCAATTTCGTACACAAGAGAATCAAAAGTTCTTACTGTGACTTTGCTAGAAATACCATATTCTTTTAACTTTCTTTTTATTTCATTTTTGATAGAGATATTATAAGATAGAAATAATACTTCGTCGGGTACGAATAACTTAGTTAAAATTCCACGTATTAGTAATCCCAAAAGCAAAGTTGTTTTTCCTCCACCAAATAAAGAGTGTATAACGTAATTTTTTTTATTAAAAAACATGAATTCATCAATGACTTTTTGTTGGTCAGAACGCCAAGGGAAATTGATGTTGTTTTTATAGTGGTTTATTTTTTTTATGTAAGTTTGCTTGTCTTTGAGACAATTAAAACTCCCAAGTTCTTTTAACATCTTTTTCATATCTACAATACGAAGTTTTTCGACAGGTTTCAACCATAAGTTGTCCATTTAAAATAAAGTTATTTTTTATGTAAAAGACGAAAATATAAATCAAATTTTTAAACTTATCACAAGTTTAAAAATTATACGAGACTTCAAACCAATTGGGTCAAATCCCAATTGAGTTTTACAGTCTTAATACACTGGACACGCTTATTTCTTTGATAAACTAACGACCAAAGACCGCGCTTGAGTGTACCCTTCATCGTATTAATAATAGAGTTCGCTAATATAGACAGGTATAATTCAAAACTCTCAAGACAATAAAGAAAATCTTTATTGATACATGGAGTTTTCCCAAACCACTGGGTTCTCTATTATAAATACTCAGGGATGATTTTTTTTGAAAAGTTAAAATAAAAATTCAATTTTTTTCAAGCCATTCTTTAAATGTTAATTTTATTCCCTTTCTTATATGTAATTCTTGATCAATATTTAATAATTTTATTAAAATAATACCAAGTTTTCCTGTATACATTTTATCTAAATGTCCATGTGAAGCTTTTTTAAAATATAATAAAAAATCTTTCCATAATAGTTTATCATGATGTTGTTCTTCAACTAATTTATAATATTTAATAAAATTAACTACTGATTCTATATCTTCTTTGTTAATAATTTTGTCGTAAGGCATTATTATTTAATAATCATATAGATAAAATAAAAATTCAAATTTTTGATAAAGAGAATTTATTTTTCATCATTCATTCTTTCTCAATTTAGAAATCTTAAAACTTTAAAAGTTTTAAAGTTTTTATAAAAAAAGTTTTAAATTCTAAAAACTTTTCTTTTAGTATCTATAAAAAATTGTTCAACACACACAAAAAATGTGTGTTGAGCAAAAAAATTAAAAAAAACAAAATAATTAAACTAAAGACAGGGTAATATTTTATTTTATTGTATATTTTCTGTTTAAATTACAAAAAAAGCTTTTTTAAACTTATTAATAGTTTAAAAAAAAAATTTTTAAAAAAAACGTTTAAGAAATTTTCTTAAATTTTCTTAAATTTTCTTAAATTTTCTTAAATTTTCTTAAATGAACTATAAAATCAATTTAAATTTTTTTAAATTTTCTTAAATGAAAATAAATCAATTTAAAATAATATTTTATAAAATAAAATAATGAATAAATGTGAATTTTGCAATAAAGAATTTAAAAATAATTCAGCTTTAAACTATCATAAAAAAACAACTAAATATTGTTTAATAATACAAAATAAAAATAATACTGAGTTAGAATGTAAATTTTGTTATAAAAATTTTACGTCAAAACAATCATTAGAATATCATTTACAAATATGCAAACATGTAAAAAATGATATTGAAAAACTAAAATTAGTTATAGAAGGACAAAAAATTTATATATCTAAACTTGAAGCAAAAATTGAAATTTATGAAAAAGATCATGAAACTATATATGACATTGCAAAGCAGACAAAAATAACAAACACAAACACAAATAATAGTATTATTAATAATTTAGCAGTTTTTGATATTAACAAAATCACAGAAAATTTTTCAAGCAAATTAGAATTTATTACGAAAGAAGATATTATAAATGGACAAAAAGGTATAGCGAATATCTTAGCACCTTGTCTATATGATAATGGTAATAAAATGGTTACTTGTACAGATAAATCGAGATTGATGTTTACAACAATGGATAAAAACAATAATAAATTCAAAGATCAAGAACTCAAAAATCTAGCAACGATAATTAAACCTTTAGCATTAAAAAAAGCAGATGAAATAGTTGAAGAACATTATAAATTAAAAGAAAAAATATATAATATCGATTTAATCAAAAGTGAAAATAAAAATTATACATCATATATAAATAATTTTAGGAGTATCATTGATAATTATAAATCTGCAAACGTTAAATCAGGTTTAATTATAGATTATGAAGATAAAATAGAAAAATATCAAAAAATTATAGATAAGAATAATGAAATATTATCTGAATATGACACAACAGAATATTTATGTGCTGAAGAATTAGAAGAAGAAAATGATAAAATACTTGATGGACATACCGATATAAAACAGTTAGATTCCGAATCATCTAAATTTGCAAGGCATATGTCAAAATTACTATAATTTATTTTTTAAAAATTATTATATAATAAGAATGGAACCAAATGATAAATATTTAGGTATATTATTTAATGCAATAAATACTGATGAAAATAAAGGTATAACATTGTTTAATACTGTATTTGAAAAATTAGAAAGTTTAGATGTAGATATAAAAAATTTTATTAATCAATATTCAAATAAAACGACACTGTTAATAATTGCAGTATTAAAAATTAAAATAAAGATTGTAAATTTATTAATTGATAAAGGTGCCGATGTTAATAAAAATGATGATAAGAAAAGAACACCATTAATTATTGCATGTGTCACAAATAATTTTGATATTGTAAAATTATTAATTGATAATAATGCAAATTTTGATCAAACTGATGAAAATGGTTTTTCACCTTTAATGCACGCTTCTCAAAATGATAATGACTCAATTGTAAAATTATTAATTGATAAAGGTGCTGATGTTAATATAAAAAATAAATACGGTTCTTCATCATTACATTTAGCATCTTCATGTGGTTATGATAAAAATATAAAATTATTAATTGATGCAAACGCAGATATAAATACACGTAATAATAATCTCGAAACACCATTAATTTCTTCAGTTACAGGAGAAAATATAAAAGCTATATCTACATTAATTGAACATAAAGCAAACATTAATGATTATGATAAAGATGGTGATACAGTATTACATTATGCATGTCTGATAAATACTCCATTACAAAAAGATATTGTAGAATTATTACTTAATAGTGGCGCTGATGTCAATATTAAAAATAATAAAGGTAAAACACCGATAGAATTAACAAATAATAAAAAAATTAAAAACTTACTTGATAAAAAAAATCATAATGTTCTTTCTGATTTACTTGAATTAGAAATATTTAACACTGACCAAATTATAGAATATATAGGAGAAGAAGTAATAGATAATGATGATGTTAAGAAAAAGAAAAGAAAAAAAAATCGTAATAAAAAAACAGTTGAAGAAGAAAAGAAAATAGAAGTAAAGGAAGAAGAAAAAATAAGCATAGAACAAGAAAATATAAATAGTATTTTAAGTGAAATTAAACTTGAAAAAAGTTACAAAATTATATATTCTGATTGTAGTACAGATTTATGTGGAACTTTAGCTATAACTTGTTTTATTAAACACGATAGTGATTTTATTGAAATGATAGGAGCACATGGATTATGGGAAAAATTAGATGATACTTACACAAATAATAAAGGTGTTAGAAAAACTTATAAGAAACCTATAATAAATGTCAGATCGTCCGATACAACGGAAAAGTATGATAGTTTATTTTTATATAAAAATTCAGATAATAAAACATTCCCATGTATTTCTGTAGAACGTGAAAAATTTAATCCTGAATTTATAGAACATGAATGGGAAAAACACGGAAAAAAATTTGATAATTATACTAATTACAAAGACTATTTCAATGAAATTTGTAGACTTTCTAAACCAATATTAAATTTATTATTTTTAGAGAAAAATATAAAAAAAATTAAAGAAAATAGAGATTGTACTTTTGATGATTATGTAAATTCTATACTTGTGTCTGAATACAGAAAATATCTTTACAATATAAAAGATACAGATGATTATAAAGAATTTCATTTTTCTGTATGTAAAAAAGACGGTGAATGGAACTTTTGTGTAAATGATGATAAAAATCATTATTAAATTAATATATTTCTATATAATAAAATGAGTTATGCAGTGAAATTATTATTTTATCTTCTTTTATTAGATGCGATATGGATTACTTTTTTTCTATATCAACCATTCAGTGAAATGATTAAAAATGTTCAAGGTTCTGAAATGTCTCCATCTTTACCAAAAACAATTATTGCTTACATTGTATTATATTTTTATATTTATACATTTTTACCGAAAATGAAAGATGATTCTGAAGCATTTATGCTAGGATTTCTGACATATGCTATATACGACTCAACAAATTATGCAACTTTGAAAAATTGGGAAGGGAATGTAGCAATAGCTGATTCACTATGGGGAGGAGTTTTATTTTTTCTTTTGAGAAGACTAACTATTATATAAATTACAAAAATTTATATAATAATACAACTAAAATTACACTACGTGCTACGCTACAATTTTTTTATGCGACAATTACTGTCTTTTTTTGGAACAATGAAAAATGTTCTCTTTGTTTAGGTTTATCATTTTTAAATCCCAATTTCTCCCCAATCTTTTTCTTAATCATACGATTTAAATTTGTAGCAGGTTGTTTATTTAGAATATCAAGAACTTTGTCATAATTAATTTTATTTGAAATTCTGTCTTCCAAATGCCATGAATGACATTCTTTAATAACTTGATATTCTTCACTTGGAACAGTGATATAGTTCTTTTTAATGAATCTATCTACATATGCATTTTTAATATCATTTGCGATTTCGTAAATGTAATTTTCATAATCATCAAAATGTTTAGAAAAATCAGGATACAAATAATGTAAAATATCATTATCCTTCTTTGTCATTCTAACTTGTAAGTATCTAAACTTAATACTTGGTTCATTTCCACGTGCAATGTATAATTCGTGATAATCTCTATTAAAAATTTTGTATTGTGAATTGTTTGGTGTAAATATAATTACACCTTGTAGGTTTTTATAATCTACATTATCTACATAATTAAATAACTCGTCAATATTATTAAAGTTGTGCTTTTTAGGATAAGGAATGTAAATATCCTCAGTCATGACCAAGTTAAAATTAACAAAAGTACCTACATGAAATAGAGTAGGTCTCTCAGGTTGCTGAGATACAATGCGATTTTCATTGTTGTTCAATAACAGAAACATGTATTGCTTATCTTTATCTAAAATATCTTGAAAACTGCTAATAACATCTTGAGTATCTTTCAAAGCATTTCTCAATCTATCATTGTTCTCAATTTCAGATTCTAAAGCAATCTTGAAAAAAGAACCAAATGATTCTTTTGATGCCCACTTGCTACGAAATGCATCAAGCTTTTTATTTGTAGACAAATACCATTTGTTATTAAAATAAAACATTCGAATCAATGAACCTTCATATGAATCATAGAAGGAACATTGATCGAAAATAGGTAAAATATCATCTTGTATATTTTTTAAGTTATTATCAATAGTATATTCATATGTGAATGGGAAACCTTTCATAACTAACTTATCTCCATGAAAAACAACACCTCTTGATTGTTTGAGAATATCGGAATCAGTTGATTCACAGTGAACATAACAAAACAAGTCAATTCCTGCATCTGTGTCAGTATCGACAATTTTAATATTCTTCTCAAGTTTCTCAATATTTTCGCGGGTGAATTCTGAGTTCATAGTAGTAGTAGTTTCGGTTGTTAGAGACATTATAATTTTATAATTAAAGTTAATTTCTTAAATCAATTTTTTAAAATACATATTATTTTAGAAAAATATTGGGGATTTTTATTCAACGTCTAAATCTTGTTTTACTTCACTTATCGTAATTTCTTCTTTTTCAGGAATAGTAGGTTGTTTGATATTTAATTGAGACATTAAGCTTGCAATGTCAATACCTCCTCCTCCAGCACCACTTGCACCTGCTGTTCCCAAAGTATTCAAAAGTCCCATTAAATCTAAACCACCTTGTTTAGTACCATCTGGATTTGGAGGCATAAAACTTGAACACATTTTCTCAACTGTTCCAATTAGATTAGGGATATTTAATTCACCATTCTTAACACCAGTATTCATATTTGATACTAAATCATTAAGTATTCCAGAATTTAGAATAGATGATACAGCTTGTAAAGGATTAGTAGAATTTGGATCAATTTTATCTTCTACTTGATTAATTATATTTGATAAAAAATCACTTTCTTTAGAATTTGTAGAATTCTTTTTAAGAATTTCTTTTGCTTTAGATGCAGGATCTACAAATGCTGAAATAGTTAAAAAATGATTCCATATAATATCAATTGTATCTTTATCTGCAATTCTAAAAATACTCGCCATATCTATATAAACTCTAGAAGAATATTGAATTAAGTTATTTTTAATCTTACTTAAATCTTTATTTAAGATTGCTTCTCGATTTGCTTTACAAAAAGTTTTAAATGCAGAAATATGTTTAGAAATTGCTTTATCATGTGATAAAGTTGTTTTCTTGATTAGTCTGTCGTATAATTTAAGCGAATGATTTTCATTTGAAAAAATTTCACTTAAATCGTTCACAAAAGTACAAATTGCTTTGAATGTAATTATATTATAATCAGTTGTCATTTTATATTATAATTATAATTATTTAAATATCTTTTCTATAATAAATAAAAATGCAATCAGATATATATGCTCATAAAAGAACTATCAAAAGAACTAAGACAGGTGGTGTAATTATAGTACCTATTGAAAAAATTAAAGAGGATATTAACAATATAATAAATGAAAATAAAAATTTAAATATAAACGAAGAATATATAGATGAAATTATTGAGTCAATAGATCCTATTAAAGCACAATCTGTAAATCCTGAATCATTAATTTTGTCATCAACTGTTGTGAAGAATGAAAAAATAGACACTAAATTACTTAATGATAATATTAAAAAATACAAAGAAAATACTGGAAAAAATGTTGATAAAGTTG
>Ga0068876_10002631_pt1 | contig 13157 bp, 11 predicted proteins | sample NOAtaG_6_FD_66442 | JGI IMG/M metagenome (GOLD analysis project Ga0068876, IMG submission 66442) | Freshwater lake microbial communities from Lake Erie, under a cyanobacterial bloom - NOAA_Erie_Diel5S_2200h metaG | ecosystem: Environmental > Aquatic > Freshwater > Lake | place: USA: Ohio, Lake... | reverse complement strand
GTACAAGACCATTCTCAAAGACCTCCAGTTCGACAAGGTCAACGATATGTTGACACATGTGGACTTACTGGAGCTGGTTGAGGGTAAAAAAGTGATCGCGAACATTCCGCTCAAATTCGTGGGTGCTTCTAAAGGAGTAAAGGATGGTGGAAAGCTTATCACCAAAATGAAATCCCTCAAGGTAAAGACCTACCCTAAGCATCTGCGTGAGCAGATCGAGGTAAGCATCGACAACCTTGAGTTGAACGGTAATATTCGTGTAGAAGATGTCAAGATCGCCGAATACGAGATCTTGAACTCTCCCCGTATTCCTATCGCTTCGGTGGTATTGACCCGTCAGCTCAAGCAAGAAGAGGCTACCGCTCCTGCTGCCGGTGCTGCGCCAGCCGCTGCTGCCCCAGCCGCCGCTGCTGCCAAGAAATAATTCAACGCAAGTCGTTACTTCTTTTGCAAAACCCGCATCGCCCGATGCGGGTTTTTTATTGGCGAAGACCGATATTTGAACCTCCAATCAACATGAAAATACTGCTGGCCGGATTAGGAAACGTAGGCGATGAATATGCGCACACCCGACACAACATCGGGTTCGATGTGGTGGGCGCCTTTGTGCAGCGGCACGGGGGACAATTTCGGGTAGACCGCTTGGCCTATGTTGCCGAGGTAAAGTGGAAGGGTAAGCAGTTTGTTTGTGTTTGCCCCACCACCTACATGAACCTGAGCGGTAAGGCCATCAAATACTGGTTAGATAAGGAGAAGATCGATATAGCCGCGCTGCTGGTGGTAGTAGACGACCTGGCGCTTCCTCTCGATAAGATCCGGATAAAGCCTGGTGGCAGTGATGCCGGGCACAATGGTTTAAGGAGTATCCAGGATTCATTGGGTACCATTCAATATCCCAAACTTCGTTTTGGCATCGGCAGCGATTTTCCAAAGGGAAAGCAAGCGGATTTTGTTTTATCTCGCTGGAAGAGTTCCGAAGAAAAACAAGTGGCGGCCAAGATAGCGCATTGCGTGGATGCCATTGAAGTGATCGCAACGCAAGGACTAGAAGCTGCAATGAATCTTTACAATCAAAAAAGTTTTACCTGAATTATACCTTATGAAGATCGTATGCGTTGGAAGAAATTATGTGGCTCATGCCCGCGAGTTGGGAAACGAGGTGCCCACCGATCCTGTTATTTTCATTAAGCCTGAGACGTCGCTCTTGCCCCCCGACAGCTCTTTTTCTATTCCGGCCTTCTCGAACGAGATACACTACGAGTGTGAGTTAGTTCTTCGAATCGCCAGAAGGGCACAGGCGATTGCGAAGGAAGATGCAGCCGGCTATTATGATGCTATCACCGCCGGCATTGATTTTACGGCTCGCGATCTGCAGCAGCAGTTAAAAGAAAAAGGATTGCCCTGGGAAAAAGCAAAGGCCTTCGATGGTGCTGCCGTGCTTGGTGTATGGATGCCGGCCGATCGTTTTCGCAACAAGCGCGACATACATTTTTGTCTGTATAAGAACAAGGCCATCGTTCAGCAGGCCAGTACGTCACAAATGATCTTTGATTTCGACACACTGCTTTCGCACATCAGTCAGTACTTTACGCTCGAGCCGGGCGATCTTGTCTTTACGGGAACGCCCGCCGGGGTAGGCCCTGTTGAGCCGGGCGATGTGCTTGAGGGATTTGTCGAAGACGATTCTGCCTTTGAATTATCCATACAGTAGGAAACACCGCCATGCGTTCATCTACCTCCTTATTATCGGCCTACGAGTACATGTGTCAGGCTGCTGCCATGGCAGAGACATACGAAGCCAACCGCACCATTTGTAAGTATGTGCACTCCACTTCGCGAGGCCATGAAGCTATTCAGTTGGCTACGGCTTTTTGTTTGCAGCCGCACGATTCTGTTAGTCCTTACTACCGAGATGAGAGTTTACTGTTGGGGTTGGGTTTTACGCCCTATGAATTGATGTTGCAATTACTTGCTAAGGGAGATGATGTTTTTTCCGGAGGAAGAGAGTACTACTCGCACCCCAGCTACCGTGGGCCTGACAAGCCGCTTATCATTCATCAATCCAGTGCCACCGGTATGCAGGTGATCCCGACAACCGGTGTTGCGCAAGCTATTCATTATTGGGAAACGCTGCAACAGAAGGACCCTGCTGTTAGCAAAGAAATAGCCCCCGCATTCATGAAGGCAGCCACACCGCCCATCGTTATCTGTTCGATGGGAGATGCCAGTGTTACAGAAGGGGAGGTGAGTGAGGCTTTTCAATTTGCGGTGCTCAAACAACTACCCATCATCTATTTGGTGCAGGATAATAATTGGGGCATCAGTGTAACGGCACCCGAGGCCAGGGCCATGAATGCGTTCGAATATGCGGCCGGCTTTAAGGGTATGGGAAGGGTGCAGGTGGATGGATCCGATTTTGAGGCTTCATTATCTGTCATGAGAGAAGTGACCGCTACCGTTCGTCAGCAACGAAAACCTTATTTGGTTCATGCCCAAGTGCCGTTGCTGGGCCATCATACCAGCGGCGTGCGTCGCGAATTTTATAGAGAAGATCAGGAATATGCGTCGCATCTTTTACACGATCCCCGTCCTAAGTTGCGCCAGCGTTTGCTGAGCCAGGGTATTTCAGAAGAGGAGTTAGTATCGATCGAAAAAAGAGCCACACAAACAGTAGCTGATGATTTTGATCGGGCTAATGCAGCTGCCCCCCCGGTAGTTGCTACCGTAACAGATCATGTATTCGCTCCCACACCGATCGTCGAAGAGAAAGGACAGCGTGCGCCAATGGATGCACCCAAGATCATGATGGTCGATGCGGCCCTTTTTGCAATTAAAGAGATCATGCAGCAACACCCCGAGGCCTTGCTCTACGGACAAGATGTAGGCAAACGACTAGGGGGTGTCTTTAGAGAAGCAGCTACATTGGCCGATGTCTTTGGTGAGCATCGTGTCTTTAACACGGCCATTCAAGAGGCCTATGTCGTTGGGTCCACTGCCGGCATGTCTGCCGCGGGGTTGCGACCGATCGTGGAGGTGCAGTTCGCTGATTATATCTATCCCGGCTTTAATCAGTTGGTCACCGAGTTGTCGAAGAGTTGTTATCTCAGTCGCGGAAAATTCCCGGTCTCTATGGTGCTTCGGGTACCCACGGGTGCCTATGGTGGGGGTGGTCCCTATCATAGCGGATCGGTAGAAAGTACGCTGCTATCCATTAAAGGGATCAAAGTAGTGTATCCTTCCACGGCTGCCGATATGAAAGGATTGATGAAAGCGGCTTATTACGACCCAAATCCGGTGGTGATGCTCGAGCACAAAGGGCTGTACTGGAGTAAAGTGCCCGGCACCGATGAGGCACGTACCCCGGAGCCTGATGCAGACTATATAATTCCACTGGGTAAAGGGCGCCAAGTGCAAGTGGCCGATGAAGCAATGATCGCATCGGGAGAATCTGCCGTTGTAATCACCTACGGGATGGGGGTGTATTGGGCTAGAGAGGCCAGTCGTGCCCTGCCCTGTCAAATAGAAATCATTGACCTGCGTACATTATTTCCGCTCGACGAAGAGTTGATCTACCAGCGCGTACGTGTTCACGGAAAATGTCTGGTGCTGACAGAAGAACAGCAATTAAATTCTTTTGCAGAAGCATTGGCCGGTCGAATCGCGAAAAATTGTTTTACCTCGCTCGATCAACCCGTAGAAGTAATGGGGGCGTTGAATTTGCCCGCCGTTCCCATGAACATGGAGCTGGAAAAGGCCATGCTGCCCACTGCCGAAAAAGTGAGTACGTTACTGCATAGGCTGGTGAATGGGTAGGCCTATTCTTTTTTCAAATTCAGCCGGATCTGTAATTCCTCGAATTGATGCTCGTCGATAGAAGCGGGCGCATCCAGCATTACATCACGACCCGCATTGTTCTTGGGAAAGGCAATAAAGTCGCGAATACTTTCGCTGCCTCCTAAGATGGCACACAGTCTGTCAAATCCAAAGGCGATTCCCCCATGTGGCGGGGCGCCATATTCGAAGGCGCCGAGTAAAAATCCAAATTTGTGTTGTTGTTCCTCTTTGTCCATTCCAAGGGCAGCGAACATTTTTTCTTGCAAGGTCCGCTGGTAAATACGAATGGAGCCACCGCCAATTTCATTTCCATTCAATACCATGTCATAGGCATTCGCTTTAATGCCCGCGTACGGGTGGCTAAGGTAATTCGCTGCGTCGGTTATAACGGGATTGTTGTTGATCATGGTCTCGATCTGATCGGGCTTGGGAGACGTAAAGGGGTGATGACGAGCTACCCAACGATTGGATTCTTCATCATACTCAAACAGGGGAAAGTCAAGTACCCAACATAATTTGAATTCGTCGGGTTTGCGAAGTCCCAGCCGCTCACCCATTTCGAGACGAAGCTCACTCATGGCCTTGCGCGTACGTTCTTCTTTTCCGGCCAGCACAACGATCAGGTCACCGGGTTGCGCGTGGGCGGCTTTGGCTAACTGGAGAAGTTGCTCAGGCGTATAAAACTTATCGATACTGCTCTTGCAGGATCCGTCTTCGAGGTATTTGATATGAGCCAAGCCCTTCATTCCAATTTGTGGACGTTGTACCCATTCGGTCAGCTCATCCGTTTGCTTACGAGTGTACGCGGCGGCTCCGGGTATCGCAAGGGCCAACACGGTTTCAGCCTCGTCAAAGACCTTAAAGTTAGCTCCCTCGATCAAGGCTCGATGATCGGCTCTGTCCGAAAATACCGTATCGGGTTTTTTAATATTCAGCAGCGGCATGGCAAAACGAATATCCGGTTTGTCATTGCCATAGGTCCACATGGCTTCTTCCCAACTAAGTCTTGCAATGGGGTCGGTGTAGTCGAGCTGCTTGACCTCTTTGAAGATAAAACGGATCATACCCTCGAACATATTCAGAATGTCCTCTTGCTCTACAAAGGCCATCTCACAGTCGATCTGGGTAAACTCTGGTTGGCGATCGGCCCGCAGGTCCTCGTCGCGAAAGCATTTGACGATCTGGTAGTAACGGTCATAGCCACTCACCATCAGTAATTGCTTGAATGTTTGTGGCGATTGAGGCAAGGCATAGAACTGACCGGGATTCATGCGGGAGGGAACCACAAAATCGCGTGCTCCCTCGGGGGTCGACTTGATCAAAAACGGCGTTTCTATGTCCATGAATTGCTGCTCGTGCAAATAGGTTCGTGCAGCCCTGTTTACCGCATAGCGCAGCTCGAGATTACGTCGTACCGAGGATCTTCGCAAGTCTAAGAAGCGATACTTCATGCGCAGGTCATCACCACCATCGGTATCGTCCTGAATGGTAAAAGGTGGTACGGCCGCCCGATTGAGAATAGTAAAGGATTGTACATCAACTTCGATCTCGCCAGTGGCAAGCTGAGGATTTTTGTTGCTTCGCTCTATCACCTCTCCGTTTACCTGCAACACAAACTCACGGCCAAGGGGAGTTGTTTCGAGTTGCGTGTTTACTTTTTCTCCAAACAATAATTGGGTAATGCCATATCGATCGCGCAGATCTACGAAAGTGATGGCGCCGTATTTGCGAATGGTCTGTACCCATCCGGCCAACTGCACGTTTCTTCCTTTGTCTTGTATGCGTAATTCCCCACAGGTATTGGATCTGAACATGTTGTTATAATTAGGCGAATAATCAAGAATGGGCCGTTGATCTCTTTTTGCGTTCCTTCGGAGCTTGAATCAGGTAATAATAAAGCAAGATCAGCGAGCCAATGGTAAAGGGGATAAGAGAGAGTTGTTTACCGGTCAGCATATCAAAAAAGATCGCATCATCTTGTTTTATAAATTCCATGATCATCCAAGTGCTGTTAGCGCAGATCCAAAAGGCAACGGCCAAATTGTGGGCCAGTTCGGATATAATATGGCGTGTGCGCCATGAAATAAAGATGGCGACGAAAAGGGTAGGGATGATCATGCCGATACCCATAAATACCCAACCCATACACCAGCTCAGGTCTTTGATGATCCAAAAAACAATGTGCAGATTTTCCATTCTTCGATATTTGGCTGGAATGGAATAAACGGCTTGTGAGGTCTTATGCTGGGAGTCGCTCATCGTGGCCGAAAGGTAAGAAAGTTGTGAAAAAATGCGCTCAATTTCTCTCGAATCGTCTCAAGTTGGCCTCAGGGTTCAGAGGAGCTTGGCGTAGCAGATGTTGCACGAGTTGGCGTGCAAAATAGGGAGCCAGCGAGCATCCTTTGGTGCCCATTCCTCCCAATAGCCCAATAGGTGGATATTGTTCTAGCATCCCTACAAAAGGTCTTCTTTCTTTGGAGCCGGGTCGTATGGCGGCCCAGTGATCGGTAACCGTAAAAGGCAATTGGAGCCACTGCTTCAGGGTTTGTTCGGTAGCGGAGCGAAAGTTGGTGCTGGGGTAAGGGTCGCTGAAATCCCACTCATAGCTGGAGCCTACCCACCAATACCCCGAATTCCCCAGCGGTATCAGGGTCAGTGGTCCTTTGAATACATATGAGGCAGGTAGGTCAGGTGCCCGTACGATCAATGCCTCTCCCTTGACCGGAGCCACAGGCAGGTGGTTAAATAGGGGATTGCCATGTGTGCCGGTGCCATCGCAGAAGATCAAATAGTCAAATGAAATATCGTCGTATCGACCACCACCGGGTAGTGGTACTAATCGGTCGTATTCAAACTTTTTTTCCAGTAGTCGGCCACTCCTCGAGAGATGTTCTTTATAGGCCGTCAAAAGTAAGTCGGGACGCACCTGATAGCTTTTTTGAATGATTCCATAGCCGTGCAGATGATCAAATGCTTTTATCTCGAGCAGTTCTTCTGTTGGCAGCTGCAGGTAGTCGCTCCGCTCGATGGCGCGCTTTTCAAAAACAGAACGAGTATCGGGGTGCGAAAAGAATTGTATGATGCTTCGTTCCTCAAAAAGGTTGTCATCGGGTTTGGTTGATCTCGAAAACAGCAATTGCTCCAGTTGGCCATACTGCTGTTTAGCAAAGGGCATTAGTTCATCGATCAACCAGGTCGTGACCAATCTTCTGCCGGTAACAGGATTGATAAGACCGCCTGCCTGCTTAGAGGCATTGGGGAGATTTCCTGGGTCGAGCACCAGAAACTCTCTTTGTTCCTGCTCCAGAAAATAGCTGAGCCAGGTTCCGCAAAGTCCCTGACCCACGAGCAGAAATTCGGTTTTCATTTGGTAAAGGTAAAGGAAGGACCGTAGCGTCTTATTCGATCAAGATGCTACTGGTTGCTGTACGGTACTCGCGACGGGCAGCATTATAAAGCAGCAATCGACAAGACGGTACCAAAAACTCGCCAGGGTAGCGGGTAGTGAACGGATAATCCCATTGGTACACGCCCGGGCTAAGCCCGTAAAGGGTCATGCTAAGGGCCGTGTCCGACTTGGGTTTTTGCACGATCGATGTTGGCTTTCCTTTTTTGAACTGTACGTTGTTACCGGTTGGTTGCAGTCCGGCCGAGAGCGGTAGCAGCACCGTGCAGCTATCCGTTTTTTGATTGATGTAGATGGACATGCGAAGAACGACAGGATGGCCGACGGGTTGAGTGCTAAAAGGAGTGATCACTTGCTCAGCCACCGATTTCGAAGGTTGCTTATTTACGGTGAACAGTCCAATGCCACCTTTCATCGTTCTCTGATACGCCTGCTGCGCGGCCTCGGTTTGATGATCGGCATCTCTGACATCAAAATATCCGCGAATCAACTGAAGCGTACTATCGATACGGACGGTCAGCTGCCAAAATACTTTTCCGGTAAAGGTATTTGGGATCATGATCGGAAATCGAACCGCATGGTGTTCGCCGGAGGCAAGCGTAAAGTATTGGTTCGCTAATTGATTGTAGAACCATCCGTCGACGGGCTGCTTCTTTACGGCATCAAAAAGTTCAAGTTGCAAATTTCCGGTTTGTTCACTGCGGCCGTTATTGGCCAGCAAAAATTGAAGTTTGGGTTGGTCTCCGGGGTAAAAGAAAGCGGGAAGGTCTGCGGCTGCAGCTATAGAAAACTGTGAATGGGCAGTAGTGTTGGTCGCTGACCATACAAACGCTAACAGTAAAAGACAGGTGCGCATTTATTTCTTTAAGACCTCGGCCATCTTCTTTCCGATGTCTGCCGGACTGCTTACCACATGTATTCCGCAGTCGCCCATGATCTTCATTTTGGCAGCTGCGGTATCATCGGCCCCACCCACAATGGCGCCAGCGTGCCCCATTCTTCTTCCGGGAGGAGCGGTTTGGCCGGCAATAAAACCAACTACCGGCTTTTTATTACCATTCGATTTGATCCAGTGGGCAGCTTCGGCCTCCATGCCGCCTCCGATCTCTCCGATCATGACGATGGCATCGGTATCGGGATCTTGCATAAAGAGTTCAATAGCTTCTTTGGTCGTAGTACCAATAATAGGATCACCACCAATTCCGACTGCGGTGGAGATGCCAAGACCGGCCTTGGCTACCTGATCGGCCGCCTCGTAGGTAAGCGTACCTGATTTAGAAACGATACCCACCCGTCCTTTTACAAAAACGAACCCGGGCATGATACCCACCTTACATTCGCCGGCCGTAATAACACCGGGGCAATTAGGTCCTACCAGGCGGGTGGGTTTGCCCAGCAGATAATTTTTTACGCGTACCATGTCTTGCACAGGAATCCCCTCTGTGATACAAACAACCAGGCCAATACCGGCTTCGGCAGCTTCCATGATCGCGTCGGCTGCAAAGGCGGGGGGTACAAAGATGATGCTCACGTTGGCTCCGGTGGCCTTTACGGCATCTGCCACTGTATTGAACACAGGACGGTCCAAGTGCAGCGTGCCTCCTTTTCCGGGAGTCACCCCTCCAACTACCTGGGTGCCATACTCGATCATTTGGGAGGCATGAAAACTACCTTCGGTGCCGGTAAATCCTTGCACCACTACTTTGGAATTCTTATTGATAAGGATGCTCATGGCGGGCTGCTTAAAAGTTGCCGCAAAGGTAGGGATTTGTGCGAATCAGGGGCGGGTCAACTCGTCCATATTACGCACATTCGGCATCTTTCCTGTTTCCTCCAACATCCGCATATCCTTGGCGTCTTTTAGGAACTCAGAGGCAAAGATAAAATCGTTCAGAAGCTGGTTTTTGCTAAAGATGATATCCTTGCGGGTGCCCTCCCATTCTTTTTTACCTTGGTACATGTACAGGATATAATCGCCAGTTTCCATCACAGAGTTCATGTCGTGTGTATTGACCACTGTGGTGATATTGAACTCTACGGTCAGGTCCTTGATCAATTTGTCAATGACTAGCGAAGTCTGTGGATCGAGCCCGGAATTAGGTTCATCGCAAAAAAGATATTTTGGGTTCAGCACTACCGCTCGGGCCAGGGCCACTCTTTTTTTCATGCCTCCACTCAACTCCGCCGGAAATTTTCGATTCACATCCTTTAGGTTGACCCGCTCTAGCACTTCATTGACCCTTTTAAGCTTTTGAGAGTCTGAGTCAGTCGTAAACATGTCGAGCGGAAACATAATATTTTGTTCAACGGTCAAGGAGTCGAAGAGGGCCGATCCTTGAAAAAGCATACCGATCTCCTTACGAATGCTGGTGCGCTGTTCCTGGCTCATCGAAAAGTAGCTCTCTCCCTGATAGCAGATTTCTCCCTGGTCAGGGGTCAGCAATCCTACCATACATTTCATCAGCACCGTTTTTCCGCTGCCGCTGGCACCAATGATCAAGTTGCATTGCCCTGGCTTCATCATGGCACTGACGTTCTCGATCACGATCTTATCGCCAAATTTTTTTTGTATGTTCTTAACTTCTATCATGTATTTGTTACAGCAGTAGAGCCGATAAGATATAGTCGGCAAATAAGATCAGCACGCAACTTACGACCACGGCCTTGGTACTGGCCCGACCTATTTCGAGGGCCCCTCCGCGAACGTAGTAACCATAGTAGGCAGGAACGCTAGAGATGATAAAGGAAAATACATATCCCTTTACCAGGGCAAAGAAAACATTGTAGGGTAAAAAATCGGCGGCCAATCCTTTGTCGAAAATGTTCGGCGAAATAATGCCCGCAGCCGTCCCGGCCAACCGTCCGCCCCATATGCCCAAGGCCATAGCGATCATAACGAGTAGTGGGATCATCAGCATGGCTGCTGCTATCTTAGGTAAAATGAGATAGGTTTTGGTATTGATGCCCATAATTTCAAGGGCATCGATCTGTTCACTAACGCGCATATTTCCCAGCTCGCTGGCAATGCGGCTGCCAGCCACCCCGGCCAGTACGATACAGACCAAGGTAGGAGCAAACTCCAAAATGACCGTATCGCGCACGATCTGCGCTATGGTTGTCAGGGGCACCAGCGGACTTACCAGCTGGTAAGCCGTTTGAATGGTAGAGACAGCTCCGATAAATACGGAGATAATAGCGACGATTCCCAGCGAACCGATCCCGATCTCTACGCACTGATGCATCAGCTCTTTCCAATACATGCTGGCTTTCTCCGGGCGTTTGAACATGCCTTTGAGCATCAGCAAGAATCGTCCTATGTCGCTGAGTAAACCCATGGGAGCTATACAGTTTTTTCTTTTCTAAAGCGTTTCCACCAACGAGACTGTCGCACGATCTCTTGCGTGGGTGTTTGCGTCTTTGACTTTTGCTGGGCGTCCACCACGGCAATAACGGCCATGTTGATGATGCTGCGAATAGAGCTGCCAAGTTGCAGAATATGGACCGGCTTTTTAAGCCCGAGTAAGATCGGCCCCACCGCATCGGCCGTATCCAACTCTTTCATCAAGTTGTAGGCAATGTTGCCGGAGGCAAGGTTCGGGAAGATCAACACATTTACATCTTTATCGGCGAGCTCGCAAAATGGATAATTTTCCTGCATCAGCTCTTTATTGAAGGCGACGCTTGCTTGCATTTCTCCGTCCACGATCAACGAAGGATTCTTCTCTTTGACAATGGCACGGGCTCGGGCTACCATTCTGGCCTCTGGCGAGTCACTGCTACCGAAATTGGAGTAACTGAGCATGGCAATGCGCGGCGTAATATTGAATTGTCTGACCTCCTTTGCGGCCAGCAAGGTTATCTCGGCCAGCTCTTCGGCCGTAGGGTTGAAGTTAACTGTCGTATCGGCCAAGAATAAAGGCCCTTTTTTGGTCAACATCATGTACATGCCCGCGATCTTGCTGACACCATCTTCCATACCGATCACCTGGATGGCCGGCCGGATCGTATCGGGATAATTTTTGGTCAGCCCCGATATCATGGCATCTGCCTCGCCGCATTCTACCATCATGGCCCCAAAGTGATTGCGATCTTTCATGATCTTTCTGGATTCATGCACGTTGAATCCTTTGCGGCTACGCTTGGCTAAAAACAGGTCTCCGTATTGATTTCTTTTTTCTTCGAGGGCATCGCTGCGCGGATCGAAAACCGGCAGCCCTTCCAGGTCGACCCCATTCTCTTCCGCAATCGCTTTGATCTTCGCTTCGTTGCCCAACAAGATCGGAAAGCCGATACCTTCATCAAATACCAATTGAGCTGCCTTGAGCACTTTTATGTTGTCTGCCTCGGCAAATACGATCCGCTTCGGATCGCGTCGGGCCTTGTTTCCAATGGCGCGCATCACCTGGTTGTCCAGTCCCAGCCGTTTATTGAGTTCGTTGGTGTACAACTCCCAATCTTTTATGGGAGATTGTGCCACGCCACTTTCCATGGCCGCTTTGGCGACAGCAGGAGCCACGGTGGCCAACAACCGGGGGTCAAGTGGTTTGGGTATGATATAATTGGGTCCGAAACTGATGGTAGACTCGTTATAGGCCATGGTCACAATGTCGGGGACCGGCGTTTTGGTAAGTTCGGCCAGCGCTTTTACCGCAGCCAACTTCATCGCCTCATTAATTTGCCTGGCCCTAACGTCAAGTGCCCCTCTAAAAATATAGGGGAAGCCCAACACGTTGTTGACTTGGTTGGGGTAGTCACTTCTTCCTGTTGCCATGATGATATCTTTTCTGGACTCAGTGGCATCTTCCCAACTGATCTCCGGATCGGGGTTGGCCATGGCGAAGACGATCGGATTTTTGGCCATGCTCTTGATCATCTCTTTTGAGAGGATGCCTCCCTTACTAAGCCCAATGAATACATCGGCATCTTTCATGGCTTCTGCCAGGGTCATGTTCTTGCCTTTGGCAACGAATTCTTTTTTCAGTTCGTCAAGGTCGGTGCGACTTTCATGCACCAGCCCTTTGCTGTCATACACCCAAAAATTCTCTTTTCTTGCTCCCAATGCCACGTAGAGTTTCATGCAGGCAACGGCTGCAGCACCGGCGCCGCTAACCACAAAGCGAAGTTTCTCTATCTTTTTCTTTTGCAACTCAGCTGCATTGAGCAGGGCTGCGGCGCTAATGATGGCCGTGCCATGTTGATCGTCGTGCATGAGCGGAATGCTCATCTCCTCTTTCAACTTTTTTTCGATATAAAAGCACTCAGGCGCCTTGATATCTTCGAGGTTGATACCTCCGAATGTGGGCTCCAGTGCTTTGACAATGGCCACGAATTTATCCGGATCTTGTTCGTTGATCTCAATATCGAAAACATCGATATCGGCAAAGATCTTAAAGAGTACTCCCTTTCCCTCCATGACGGGCTTACTGGCCTCGGGGCCGATATCGCCCAATCCCAGTACCGCGGTACCATTGCTGATCACGGCTACCAGATTTCCTTTGGCGGTGTATTTGTAAACATTTTCTTTATTGGCGGCGATCTCCAGGCAAGGCTCGGCCACACCTGGTGAATAAGCCAGCGAAAGGTCTCGTTGTGTCTTAGCTTCTTTAGTGGGGATCACTTCGATTTTTCCAGGCCGTCCTTTGGCGTGATATTCCAGGGCCTGTTGTTTGCGTAGATCGTGTTGCATAATTGGGTATTGAGTTACTTCAATGCGGGTATGTCTCAAATGACGTGCAAGGTACGATAAAATAGGAGTGTCACTCCAGAGAGGGCCATCACTTTCAGTGGCACGAATGATAGCTTATGGCGAAAGATGTGCCCCCAGCCAGGCCATCATAGCAGTCCCGTAAGCGATGGCCTCTTCATCGACCTGAAAGCGAGATGTATGTACGCCGTGCGTATTACCCAAGGAGGGGTT
>Ga0068876_10002608_pt1 | contig 13221 bp, 11 predicted proteins | sample NOAtaG_6_FD_66442 | JGI IMG/M metagenome (GOLD analysis project Ga0068876, IMG submission 66442) | Freshwater lake microbial communities from Lake Erie, under a cyanobacterial bloom - NOAA_Erie_Diel5S_2200h metaG | ecosystem: Environmental > Aquatic > Freshwater > Lake | place: USA: Ohio, Lake... | reverse complement strand
CGGCTTCGTCGACTCCCACACCCATGCGATCTTCGGCCGCGCGCGCTACGAGGAGCAAGAGATGCGTGCCGCGGGAATCGGCTATCTCGAGATCGCCAAGCGGGGCGGGGGGATCCACTCGTCCGTGCGCGATCTGCGGAGTCGGACCGCCGACGAGCTCATCGCACTCGCCACGGACCGTCTGCGCCGCATCGCCGCGCACGGCACCACCACGGTCGAGATCAAATCGGGCTATGGTCTCTCGCTCGAGTCCGAGCTCGCTACCCTCCGCGTCATCCGACAACTTGCCGCCGATCTCCCATTGCGGCTCGTCCCGACCTTCCTCGGGGCACATGAGATCCCCCTCGATCATCAAGAGCGGGCCGCGCAGCGTGAGGATTATCTCCGCCTCGTGACGGAGGAGATGATCCCCGCCGTCGCCACGGCGGGACTCGCCCGCTTCTGCGATGTCTTTTGCGAACCCGGGGTCTACACCGTCGACGAGACGCGGCGGATCCTCCGCGCCGCGCGTGCCGCCGGTCTCCAACTCAAGCTCCACGCCGACGAGCTCGAGAACGGGACGGCGGCGGAGCTCGCCGCCGAGCTCGGGGCCACGAGCGCCGATCACCTGGCGGCGATCTCGGAGCTGGGCATCCAGGCGCTCGCGGCCGCCCGGACCGTGGCGACACTCTTGCCTGGGACGATGCTCTTCCTCGGACGTCCCAAGCAAGCGCCGGCGCGCGCGTTGATCGAGGCCGGCATCCCGGTGGCTCTCGCCTCGGACTTCAATCCTGGGACCAGTCCCACGGTGAACTTCCCGCTCGTCCTCACGCTCGGGGTCAGTCAGCTGCGGTTGAGCGTCGCCGAGGCGTTGATCGCTGGGACGGTGAATGGCGCGGCGGCGCTCGGGCTTGCACACGAGATCGGCCAGGTCGCGCCCGGGTTCCAAGCCGACCTCGCCCTGTTCGACGTGCGTGACCACCGGGAGCTCCCGTACTGGTACGGCGATCGACGATGCCAGCGGACCTGGGTCGGGGGGCGTCCCGTGCACGTCGGGTGAGGGGGGAGATTCCCTCCATCGGTGCGGGTCGTGCGCGAGGCAAATGCTTGGCAGGCCGAGGGTTCGGCCGCTAGCTTTGCTCCGTGACCGACATCGCCAAGCTCAAGCGCCGCGCAGCCGATCTCGAGGCGGGGAAAGACATCGAACGGGCCATCGTTGCCTACCGCGAGATCGTCGAGATGTTCGAGAACGGCGAAGCTGATCCGATCGACATCCCGCTGTACAACCGCCTAGGCGACCTCCTCCTCAAGGTCGGAGAGACGGCGGAGGCGGTCGCCATGTGGGAGCGCGCTGCCGATCACTACGCCGATGGCGGCTTCAACAATCCGGCCATCGCGCTCTGCAATAAGATCCTCCGGCATTCGCCCGGGCGTACCGTCGTGTACCTCAAGCTCGGGCGCATCCTCGTGGCGAAGGGATTCCGCGTCGAGGCGCGCCAGCACTTCGTCGAGTACGCCCACCGCACCCAACAGCACGGGGACCTCCCCGAAGCCTTCCGGGCCCTCAAGGAGTTCGCCGACCTCGTCCCGGATGAGAGCGACATTCGCGTGATGTTGGCCGATCAACTCGAGAAGGCGGACCTCGTGGATGAGGCAATCGGGCAGTTACAGCTCGCGCATGCGCAGTTGACGCGGCAGGGGAAGTTCCCGGAGGCCGATGTCGTCGCCGCCCGGTTGCGAGCGCTCGATCCCGAGGCGGAGTTACAGGTGGTGCAGCAGGATCCGATGGCGTCCGCCGACGGGCTCGTCTTCCTCGATGTCGGCGCGGCGAACCTCCCACGGCCGACCGGGGTGTTCGACGGCGGGATGATCCTGGCGAGTGAGGCGGTCGAGGAGGACGCGCTGGTCCTCCCGCCGCCGGAGCGAGGCTTCTTCGGGGAACCGGCCGCTCGCGAACCCGCGGTCGGATCGGAGGCGCTCACTCCCGTCGACGTGTCCTGGTCTGGCCATGGACTCCTCGACGGTTTCGAGGGGTCGGGCGTCCCGGACGACCTTCCAGCCGCCCCGGGGCTGGCTGACATCGCCCCCATCGACGAGGCCCCCGCGTCGCCCATCGCCGACCTGCCCTTGATCGAACCGGATGGCATGGAGCCGATCGCGCTGATCGATGCGCCCGGCCTGGGTGCCACGGAGGGAGGACGTGACCTCCCGCGACCGACGCGTCGCATCACCTCGGTCGCGCTCGCGCCCATCGTCGACGTCTTGGCACCCCAGGTGGGGGCGGCTCCGGGCGATTGGCTGTTGCGCCGTCAGTATGGCGAAGCCCTGCTCGACGCGGGCCGACGGGAGGAGGGGATCGCGGAACTCGAGGAGGCGCTGGACCTCTGCCAACGGCAGGGGGAGGCGGCGAGCGTCGCCTCGTTGGCGGAGGAACTGGTCCGCGTCGCCCCCGACGCGGTGCGATTCCACCAGCGTCGCGTCGAGTCGGCGGCGGCCTCAGGGGATCCGCAGCGTCTCACCGGGGCCTTCCTCGATCTGGGCGACGCCCTCTCGCGGAGCGGTGCCCCGCAGCGAGCCACCGCGGTCTTCCAGCGCGTCTTGGCGATCGATCCGGACGATCTGCGCGCCCACGCCGCCCTCGCCGCGCTGACGCCGACGCCGGACTCCGCCCCAGCGCGATCGGTCAGCCGCGTGGCCCCGAGCCCTCGGCGCGAATCAGGGCCGGCCCCGGCTCGGGAAGGCGTGGAGGAGGAGGGGCTCGTCTCCATCGGCGATTGGCTGAAGGAGAGCATCGAGCGAGGCAGCACGCGCATTGTGGTCGCGGAGCCGGCGGCGAGCGAGCCGCGTCCGATGGATTCCCAGGGGAGGCCCACGCGGGTCACGCAGGGAATCGCGGCGCAGGTGGCGAAGGAGGACCATGCCGCCCACTACGAGCTCGGTGTCGCGTATCGTGAGATGGGACTCATCGACGAGGCGATCGGCGCCTTTCAGAAGGCGTTGCGATCGCCCGGGCATCGGCTCCGAGCGCTCGAAGCGTTGGGGCGATGCTTCGTCGACAAGGAGCAGCATGCCGTGGGACAGGCGATCCTGGAGCGAGCGCTGGCCGAGCCCGGGGCGACGGATCAGCAGCTAGTCGGGGTCCTATTCCTGTTGGGGCAGATGGCAGAGGTCTTGGGCGCCGCCGAGGAGGCGCGTCGTTATTATCAGAGGGTGTTCGCCGTCGATGACCGGTTCCGCGACGTCGTCGATCGGCTCAATTCGCTCGAACGCATCACGCCGTGACCCCTGAATCCCCCCTCCCCTCCGCGTCGTCCGTCGCCGGGCTCAGCGAGATCCAGGCCCCGATCCGGGACCGGCTCGACCGCGTGCCAGACGAGATGTGGCGTATCGTCCAGGCCGATGTCGATATCGTCCAGGCAGCCAACGCCCACCTGCGCGGGATGCGTGGGAAGCTCTTCCGCCCGACGCTCCTTCTCCTCGCCTCCTCGGTCGAGGGGACCCCCGAGGCGCGGGCGCTCCCGCTCGCGGCGGTCAGTGAGCTGGTCCACCTCACGAGCGTGGTGCATGACGATTCCGTCGATCACTCCGTGCTCCGGCGTGGTCAACCGACGCTCAACGCCCTCTTCAGCCATCAGGTCGCCGTCCTCATGGGCGACTTCCTCTTCTCCAAGGCGATCGCCGAACTGGTGCGCCTGGGTGATCTCGAAGCGTTGCGGGTGTTCACGTCCGCGTCCAACGAGATGACGCTCGGCGAACTCCGCCAACTCGCCGCATTCGATGCGCTGAGCTTCAGCGAGGATGATTATCACCGGTTGATTCTCGCCAAGACCGCGTCGCTGGTCGGGGCGGCGTGCGAGATGGGCGCGGTCGCCGGCGCGCCGCGATTCCGTCGCCAGATGCGTCAGTTCGGCGAGCGGATGGGGATGGCCTTCCAGGTCGCCGACGATCTGCTGGATTACACGGCGCAAGAGGAGGTGACGGGGAAGCCGACCGGCCTCGACCTGCGCGAACACAAGGTCACCTTGCCGCTCATCGCAGCACTCCCGGTGATGTCCCGGGCCCAGCGTGGTCGTGTCGACGCGCTCTTCGCCGATCCGGTGCCGAGTGACGAATCCATCGCGGAGGTCGTCGGGATCGTGACGGAGTGCGGGGGACTCGACTATGCACGGCGGCAGGGCGAGGGATGGGCGGCGGAGGCCGAAGAGGCCCTCACCGACATCCCGGCGTCCGACGTGCGGCAGTCACTCGCCGACGCGCTCGCATTCGTCCTCGACCGGAGAGCCTGATGGTGCAGGGGTCCGCCAAGCATCGCCCGTGGTTCCATGCCATCGTCCTGGCGAGCGGGTTCATCGTCGGTGGCTTCCTGACTCATCTCCTTCGGCTCTTCCTCCCCTCAGGGGCGGTGAAGGAGTTCCTCACCACCGGGATGACGGCGGCGGTCGGCCCGCTCACCCTCGACTTGATTATCATTAGCATCGGGTTGGGACCCATCGCGCTCGACGTCTCGCTGCTGAGCCTCGTCGGGGTCCTCGCTGCCTACCTCGTCGCGCGCTCGCTGTTCTAAGGGGGTCGTCCATGTTCGGATTGGGTCCAGGGGAACTGATTCTCATCTCGTTGGTCATCCTCGTCGTCTTCGGCGCCAAGAAGGTGCCGGAGCTGATGGGAGGCGTCGGGAAGGGGATCCGCGAGTTCAAGCGGAACATGAACGATGTCCAGCGGGAGATCGCGACGCCGGCGGAGCGCGAGGCGCTCCCGCCGGGGGAGTCCCGTAGCGTCGAGCACGATGATGCCGTGGAGAAGGAGCCGAAGCGGCTGATGTGAGCGTGTGTGGTCGGCCTCGCTGCATCGCGAGGCCAGCGCAAGTGAATCGGGGGGCCGGCGCTGAGCGTCGGCCCCCCGATCGTTTCGCGGCGCGGCGCCCGCGGGGGACGCCGCGTCTCCGTCACTCGTTACGGTGCGAGCTCTGACTGGCGCCGCAATCCGGCGTTGATCTCGTTCCGACGGTCGACGATCTTGGCCTCCTTCCGGAGGTGGTCGAGGAAGAGCCGGACGCGGCGCTCGCGTGCCCCTTGGAGCGCCTGCTCACGGAGCATCCCCTTCATCGCGTCGAACTCGGTGCGGTTCGCCTCGACCCGGGCGAGGACCTGCAGCACGACCACCGCCTCGTCGGTCTGCACCAGACCGAGCCCACCCACCGGGGTGGTGAAGGCGGCGCCGACCGCCTCGTTGGCGTAGCCGAGTCCGGGGACGAAGCCCAGGCGGGTGAAGGGGCCGGCGCTGTCGGCGACGGCGCTCACCTTCGCGGCCGCCGCCGCCAGCGAGGTCGCCTTCGCGTCGCGGAGCAGGGTCTCGCTCTTGCTCAGCTGCGCCGCCGCGGCCTTGCGGCTCTTGAGGACGCTGCGGATCTCCTCCTTCACCGTGGTGAAGGGCTGCGGGCCACCGACGCTCAGCGAATCGAGGCGCGCCAGGTAGTAGCCGTTTGCGTCATCGAGGAGGTCGCTGAGCTCGCCCGGGACCGGACCCGAGAAGGCCCACCCGGTGAGCCCGGGGACCGGACGACCGAGATAGGAAGCGGGCTGGCCATCCTGCACGGGAATCTGTGAGATGAGGAGCTTGAGCTCGGCCGCGGCGCTGTCGAGCTTCGCTGCCTCGCTCGACCCTGCCGCGATCGCCGAGAGGCGATCGGCGCGACGATCGGTCAGGGTCGCCGAGGAATCGGCCTGCGCCACCTTCAGCAGGATGTGGCGGAGCGAGAGCGTGTCCCCCTTGCGATCGGTCACCTGGATCAGGTGCCACCCGAACGAGGTGAGCACGGGCTCGGAGATCTGATTCGGGCGGAGCGCGTAGGCGGCCGTCTCGAAGGCGGGGACGAAGCGCCCCTTCCCGCCACGCCCGAGGTCGCCGCCCTGCACCCCCGAGGCCGTGTCCGCCGACTCGCGGCGCGCCACATCGGCGAAGCTCGAGCCCGCCGAACCGGCGAGGATCTCCTGACGCAGCGCGAGCGCCCGCGCCCGCGTCGCCGCGGTGTCGGACGCCGATGGGGTCCGGTCGATCGTCACGAGCGAGACCACCGCGCGCCCCGGACGGGTCCAGCGATCCTTGAAGCGGTCGTAGAACGCCTTCACCTCGCGGTCACTCACTTCGGTCGTGGCGATCTCGGCGGGGGAGGGACGAAGCGCGACGAAGCGCACGGTGGCGCTGTCCCGCTCGTCACGGAAGTTCTGCCAGAGGCGCGCATCGCTCACATAGGTATCGGCGATGAGCTGTGAGAAGAGCTTCGCGCGGGGGAGCTCGGTCCGGTAGTAGTTCTCGAGCTGCACCAGGAGCCCCTGCTGCTTCGCCACCGGTGAACTGAGGAACCGCTGATACTTCTGCAGGTCGAACCGTCCGTCGGTCTGCAGGTCGGGGTTCTGCATCAACTGCGGTGGTGGGGAGCTGAGGGCCGCCTGCTTGATCTCCGCATCGGAGACGCGGATCCCACGCCGCTCATACTCCTGTTGGAGCAGGAGGTCGGAGACCATCTGTTCGAACGCCTGCTCCTCGAGCTGGCGCTGGTCGTCCATCGTCATGGCGCGTCCCGCCTGCTGCTCCTGTTGCTGCCGGAGCTGCTGGACGAGGCTCTGCCATGAGAGGTAGGGGATCTCGTCCCCGTTCACCTTGGCGACGACCGTCGCGCTCGTGACCGGCGCGCGGCCGATGAGCCCCGACATGTCGCCGAGGAGGAAGCCGCCGACGAAGGCGACGAAGAGGAAGATCCAGATGTACTTCGCGATGCCCCGCATCTGTTGCAGCACGGACGAGAACCCTGAGGATGACGGTGAAAGTCCCGCACGGAGATAACCCTGAAACGTACCCGTCGCCGCGACGTAAAATCAAGCACGACGGGCACTTCTGAATTGACCGTCCCCGTCGAGTGATGCTACCTTCCGGCGAGGGCGCTGCCGCCCGTCTCGCCCCGTCCCCGCGCCCCTCGGCATGCCCGATCTCGTCCGTCTCGACGCTCTCCGCCGCCGCTTCGCCGATCAGCCGACGCGGGCCGGTGTGCCCTATGCGGAGGCCCTGCGCCGGGCGGGCCGCCTGGAGGACGCCATCGCGGTCCTCCGCACGGCGTTGGGAGAGGCGCCGCGGAACGTCCTTGGCCTCGGGATCCTGGCGCGCTGCCTACGAGACCTCGGCGACTCGGAGGAGGCCGGCATCGCCGTGCGCTCGGCGCTGGCCCTCGATCCAGACGATCCGGTCCTCAGTGAATTGGCAGACCTGGTGACGTTCGCCCCCACCCGACCGGAGGAGGCGTCCTCCGACGTGATCATGGCGGTCGAGGAGGCGCCGGTGATACGGTTCGCGGAGACGCCCCTCACGCCAGAGCCGATCGCCGAGCCTGAGCCGTCCGCCCCACCGACGCTGATGGCGTCGGTCTTCGTGACACAGACCATGGCCGAGCTCCACGTCCAGCAGGGCCTTCCGGCGCGAGCGGTCGCGATCTACCGCGAGCTCCTGCTGCGGGCGCCGGACGACGTCCGTCTCGCCGCGCGCCTGACCGAGGTCGTCGCCCTCGCGCAGCAGCAGGAGGCCGCGGGGCCTGCGAGCTTCGGTGATGCGTTCGCGGTCCCGAGCGCCTTCGACTTCTCCGACGATGCGCACCGGGTTGCGCCGATGATCTCCGCGACGGAGGAGTCGATGCTCGCCAGCCTGTCCTTCGAGGCGATCGTCCTTCCCACGCCGGCCCCGGACGGGGCGGGGCTCGACCTCCCGGTCGGCGCCGGACCGTCCGCCCGCGAGGCGCTCCGGCACCTGGTCCAGCGGCCGGTCGTGCGGACGGCCGCGTGGACCGCCGGGACCGAGGCGGCACCGTCGTCCCGCGCCGGATCACCACCGCCCGCCGACCTGACGGGCGACGACTTCGACCAGTGGCTGCGGGAGATCTCCTGATGCGCATCGCCGTCTTCAATGGACCGAATCTCAATCTCCTCGGCATTCGCGAGCCGGCGATCTACGGCACCACCACCCTCGGCGAGATCGAAGCGCGGCTCGAGGCGGTGGGCGCGGAGCTCGGGATCACGCTCCTCTTCTCGCAGTTCAACGACGAGGGGCGGATGATCGATGCGATCCACAACTGCTACGGCGTGGTGGATGGCGCGCTGGTGAACGCGGGGGCCTGGACGCATACCAGTCTCGCCATCCGCGATGCGCTGACCGCGGTCCGTCTCCCGTACGCCGAGGTCCACCTCTCCAACATCTGGGGACGGGAGCCGGAGCGGCGGCATTCGTGGCTCGCGCCAGGGGCGATCGGGGTGATCGCCGGCTTCGGCGCCGATGGCTATGAATTGGCCCTGCGGGGTCTGGTGCAGGCATTGCGGCGCAGCAGCGAGTCGTGACGAGTCTGCTCTACGCGGTGATCGCGGCGGCGGGGAACGTCGTCGGCGCCGCGGCGATCACGGCTCGGCCGCGCTGGGCCCCGAGGACCCTCGAGCTTCTGCTCGCCTTCTCCGCCGGATTCCTCGTGGCCGTGGCCCTGACGGGGTTGCTGCCCGAGGCGCTCGAGCGAGGCGGGCCGGCCTCGCCCTTGCTGATCCTCCTCGGCTTCCTGTTAGTGCATCTCACCCAGCACGCCCTCGTCGGACATTTCCATTTCGGTGAGGAGACGCACGTCGTGGGGCGCGATGTCGGGGACGCGGCGCTGGTCGGTCTGCTCCTCCACACCTTCGTCGATGGGGTGGCGATCGCGAGCGCGTTCCAGGTGGATTCGGCGCTCGGGGTCCTCGTCTTCGGAGCGATCGTCTTGCACAAGGTGCCGGAGGGCCTCGCCATCGCCTCGCTCTGGGTCGCGGCGGGTCGGTCGCGGCCGGCGGCCTTGGGCGCAGCGACGGCGCTCGGGGTCGCGACCCTGCTCGGCGTCGCGCTCACCGAGTGGCTCGATCCCCTCGCGCGCTGGGGCCTCGCGCTCTCCGCCGGCGTGACGCTTTACGTCGGCGCCTCCAACCTCATCCCGGAGTTCCAGGGGAAGCCGGGGTGGGGGCACAATCTCACCTTCTTCCTCGGATGCGGGATCGCCGTGCTCCTCCGCGCGCTGATCGGCCATTGAGCGCGCCGCGGCCCTCGAGCGGCGTGCCACTGGCCGCGCGCTTGCGCCCGCGCACGCTCGATGAGGTGGTGGGGCACGAGGCGCTGCTCGGCGAGGGGAAACCGCTGCGACGGGCCATCGCGAGCGGGGAGCCGGGGTCGTTCCTCCTCTGGGGACCCCCGGGGAGCGGGAAGACGACCATCGCGCGGCTCGTGGCCCACCATGTCGAGGCGGAGTTCGTCCCCTTCAGCGCGGTCACCGATGGGATCCCCCGTCTGCGCGAGATCGTCGCCGCGGCGGAGAAGCGCGGCCTCTTCACGACGCGGACGATCCTCTTCATCGACGAGATCCATCGCTTCAATCGCGCGCAGCAGGATGCCTTGCTCCCGCAGGTGGAGAGCGGCCTCCTGACGTTGATCGGAGCGACGACGGAGAACCCGAGCTTCGAGCTCACGGGGGCGTTGTTGAGCCGACTCCGCGTCGTGGTACTTCAGCCCCTCACCGCGACGGCGATCGCGACGTTGCTCGACCGGGCGATGCAGGATCCCGAACGCGGATTGGGGGGCCTCGGTCTGACCTTGGAGCCCGGCGCGCGGGACGCCTTGGCGCAGCTCGCCGACGGCGATGCGCGCCGAGCGCTCACCGTGCTCGAGACGGCGGCGTCGCTCGCGACGGATCGCATCTCGCCGGACGTGGTCGAGGCGGCGATCCAGCAGCGCGTCGCGCAGTATGACAAATCGGGGGAGCAGCACTTCAACCTCATCTCGGCCTACCACAAGGCGCTGCGCGGCTCCGACCCGCAGGGCGCGCTCTATTGGCTCGCGCGGATGATCGAGGGGGGCGAGGACCCGATGTACATCGCGCGCCGCACGGTGCGGTTCGCGGCGGAGGATGTGGGGCTCGCCGATCCGCGGGCCCTCTCGCTCGCCATCGCCGCGCGCGATGCCTATCACTTTCTCGGGTCCCCTGAGGGAGAGCTCGCGATCGCCGAGGCCGCGGTCTATCTGGCGACGGCGCCGAAGTCGAATCGCGTGTATACCGCATGGGCCGCGGCGCGTGAAGCGGCCCGATCGACCCCGGCGGCGCAGGTGCCGCTCCACCTTCGCAACGCCCCGACCGCCTTGATGAAGGAGCTCGGATATGGGGCGGGGTATCGGTATGCGCATGACGTCCCAGCGGGGTATCTCCCACAGGACCACCTCCCGGACGAGGTGCGGGGAGCGACCTTCTACGAACCGGGGGCGCATGGGTTCGAGCGGGAGATCGAGAAGCGGTTGGCGTGGTGGCGCTCGCTGGCCGAGCGCGTGGGGCAGGGACAGGAGGGGCACACATCGGATGAGGGATCGCATGGCTGATCGCGCGCACGACGGGAGGCGTAGTGGGGTGACGGGGCCGGGGCGGTGGTGGGGTTCGCGAGCCCTGGTGGTCATCGCGACGCTCCTGTCCCTGACCGGGTGCCGATCGCTCGCACGCGCGGCGTTCGTTCCTCCTGAGGTCGCCGTCGCCGATACCAAGGTCCGGAACATCGGGCTGCGCGGGGGGGCGCTCGACGTCACGCTCCGCGTGGACAACCCCAACGACTTCCGTCTCGACGTCGCGGGCGTCCGCTACATCGTCTGGGTGGACTCCACGCAGGTCGCGACGGGGAATGTCGAGCGGGTCGTCACCCTGCTCCCGCGCTCCACGACGCTGGTCGAGGTCCCCGTCGAGTTCCTCCTCGAGGCGCTGCGAGTGGTGATGGTGCGCTTCGTTGCCTCAGGCACGGTCCCGTATCGGGTGACCGGCGAGTTCCGGTACGTCACCCCGTTCGGCAGCATCACCCGTCCCTTCGAGAGCGCAGGCATGGTGCGTCGATGAGCAAGGATCTGATCGAGCTCGCGCCCCCGCAGGAGCGGACGATCCTCGTCGGCGCCCCACTCAAGCGAGGGACCGATCGCCACCACGCCGCGGAGCACCTGGACGAGCTGGCGCAGCTCTCCGATACCGCGGGCGCCGTCGTGGTCGGAACGCTCACGCAGCAGATCGATCGCCCCGACCCGGCCACCTATATCGGGCGCGGCAAGGTCGAGGAGCTGAAGCAGCTGGTGAGCGCCACCGAGGCGACGCTCGTCATCTTCGACGATGAGCTCTCGCCGGCGCAGGGGAAGAACCTCGAGGGCGAGGTCGGGAAGCGGGTGATCGATCGCGCGGAACTCATCCTCGATATCTTCGCGGTGCGCGCGCGCTCGGCCGAGGCGCGGATGCAGGTGGAGTTGGCGCAGCTCGAGTATTCACTCCCGCGCCTCGTGCGGATGTGGACCCACCTCGAGAAGTTCCGCGGTGGGATCGGCGTGCGCGGCCCCGGTGAGACGCAGCTCGAGACCGACCGTCGCCTCGTGGGGCACCGGATCCGCCTGCTCAAGGAGCGGCTCGAGGAGGTCACCAAGGCGCGGCACGTGCAGCGCGCGGGCCGCACCGGCGCCTTCAAGGCCTCCCTCGTCGGGTACACCAATGCGGGGAAGAGCTCGATCCTGCGCGGGATCTCGGGGAGCGCCGAGGTCTTCGTCGAGGATCGCCTCTTCGCGACCCTCGATCCGCTCACGCGTGAGGTCGATCTCGGGGATCATCAGTCGGTCCTGCTCACCGACACGGTGGGGTTCATTCGCAAGCTCCCGCACCACCTGGTCGCCAGCTTCCGCGCGACGCTCGAAGAGGTGCAGGAGGCCGACCTCCTGCTCCATGTGATCGACGCGAGTCACCCGTCGTGGGAGGAGCATCGCCTCGTGGTCGATCAGGTGCTCGCCGAGCTCGAGGCGAATGAGATCCCGATGGTCTATGTCTTCAACAAGGTCGATCGCCTCGAGCCGGAGGTGCGTGCGGCGCTCGAGGCGCGGATCGCGAATCTCGCCCCCGGGAGCGTCTTCACGAGCGCCGCCTCCCCGGCGGGACTCGAGCCGCTCCGCGATCTCCTGCGCGAGGCCCAGCGGGCCCGCCGTCCCGAGGTCGTCCTCGCCATCCCGATGACCGACGGGAAATTGCTCGCCGAGGCGCATCGGCTCGGCGAGGTGACGTCGAGCGAGCCCGACGAGGGGGAGGGGGTCCTGGTGGTGCGTGGCCGGTTCGATGGGGCGGCGCTGGCGCGGCTGGTCCGCGGGGGCGCCGAGGAGCGGTAGGGGGACGGCCCGTGTAATTTTCCCGGGATGCACGCCTCCGAGATCCGCCGCCGTTTCCTCGAGTATTTCGCCCGGCAGGGACACGTCATCCGGCCGAGCTCCGCGCTCGTGCCCGCCGATGACCCGACGTTGCTCTTCACCAACGCCGGGATGGTGCCGTTCAAGAAGATCTTCCTCGGGCAGGAGGCCCCCCCCGATGGCCAGCGCCGGGCGACGACGAGCCAGAAGTGCGTCCGCGCCGGCGGGAAGCACAACGACCTCGAGCAGGTGGGTCATACCGCGCGGCATCACACCTTCTTCGAGATGCTCGGCAACTTCTCGTTCGGCGACTACTTCAAGCGCGACGCGATCCGCTTCGCCTGGGCGTTCGTCACCGAGGAGCTGCAGCTTCCCAAGGAGCATCTGCGCGTCACGGTCTATCATGAGGACGAGGAGGCGCGGCAGCTCTGGCAGGAGGTCGCCGGCGTCCCTCCCACGCGGATCTACGGCCTCGGCGAGCGCGACAACTTCTGGCAGATGGCGGACACCGGCCCCTGTGGCCCGTGCAGCGAGATCTACGTCGACCTCGCGCATCTGACCAAGGACTTCGCCTTCCCGAAGGACGCCACGGGGGAGTGGACGCGCACCGATCTCGCCGATGTCTCGCTCGATGCCTTCGTCGAGGGGGCGGAGGCGGGGCGCTTCCTCGAGATCTGGAATCTCGTCTTCATGCAGTACGATCGGCAGGGGGATGGGACGCTTGTCCCACTTCCGAAGCCGAGCGTCGATACCGGGGCGGGGCTCGAGCGGATCACGGCGGTGCTGCAGGGGGTCTCCAACAACTACCACACCGATCTCTTCACTCCGCTGCTCGACCGCGTCGCGGAGGTCACGGGGACGCCCTACGCGTACCATCGGGAGGAGTCGGTGAGCTATCGCGTCCTCGCCGATCATGCGCGTGCTGTGACCTTCCTTCTCGCTGACGGCGTCTTCCCGAGCAATGAGGGACGCGGCTATGTGCTCCGGCGCATCCTGCGGCGCGCGGTGCGG
>Ga0068876_10002606_pt1 | contig 13225 bp, 6 predicted proteins | sample NOAtaG_6_FD_66442 | JGI IMG/M metagenome (GOLD analysis project Ga0068876, IMG submission 66442) | Freshwater lake microbial communities from Lake Erie, under a cyanobacterial bloom - NOAA_Erie_Diel5S_2200h metaG | ecosystem: Environmental > Aquatic > Freshwater > Lake | place: USA: Ohio, Lake... | reverse complement strand
GCCCCCGCCTCGGCGAGGCGACGCCACGCCGCGCGGGGGAGCGTAACCCGCTGTACGGCATCATCCAGCGAGGTGAAGGGGCCGTGCTGCAGCGCCGTCTCCAGCGCCTGTCGTGCCGCGGCACCGAGGCCGCGCACGAGGCGCACACCGAGTCGGACGGCCACGGGGCGGGAGCCGCCGGCTGGCGCCGTGTCGCCGCTGTTGGCTGTGGACTCGGCGGATGCTCCGGGGTGTGGGGTCGGTGCGTCCCACCGCACACGCCCATCATGAGGCCGCAGCGTGCGCCCGTCGGCCAGCTCGAGGCTGTGGTCCCAGCTGCTGCGCGTGAGGTCGAGTGGTCGGACCTCCACGCCGTGCCGCCGTGCGTCCTCGATGAGCGTCCCCGGCGAATAGAAGCCCATGGGCTGCGCGTTGAGGATCGCACACAGGTATTCCGGAGCGTAGTACTGCCGCAGCCAGGCCGTGGCGTACACGATGAGCGCAAAGCTGGCCGCGTGGCTCTCGGGGAAGCCGTAATCGGCAAAGGCGCAGATCTGGTTGTAGATGCGGCGCCCGGTCTCCTCCGGGATCCCGCGCGCTGCCATGCCGGTGATGAGCGCTTCGCCGATGGCCGACATGCGCTCGCGTGAGCGCTTGTGCCCCATGGCACGGCGCAGTTCGTCGGCCTGCCCGGGGGTGAATCCGGCGGCCGTGATGGCCACCTGCATCCCCTGCTCCTGGAAGAGCGGAATGCCGAGCGTGCGTCGCAGCACGGGCTCGAGCGACGGGTGCGGATAGGTGACCGGCTCGAGGCCGGCGCGCCGCCGCAGGTACGGGTGCACCATTTCCCCCTGAATGGGGCCCGGGCGGATGAGCGCCACCTCGACCACGAGATCATAGAAGCAGCGCGGCTTGAGGCGGGGCAGCGTGTTCATCTGCGCGCGGCTCTCGATCTGGAAGACGCCTACGGTATCCGCCCGGCACATCGTGTCGTACACCACCGGGTCGCTCATGTCGAGCTGACCGAGGTCCACGGTGATACCCCGCGTATGACGCAGATACCGGAGACAGTCCTGTACCACGGTGAGCATGCCGAGCCCCAGCAGGTCGATCTTCACCAGTCCCACCGGGTCAAGGTCGTCCTTCTCCCACTGCACCACGGTGCGCCCCGGCATCGATGCCGGCTCGAGCGGGACGACGGTGCCCAGTGGCTCCTCGGTGAGCAGGAAGCCGCCCACATGAATGGACCGGTGCCGCGGCAGCTGATGGAGGCCAGCGACAATGGACGCGAGCTGCGCCACGCGTGGATCAGCGGCATCGAGCCCCGCCTCGGCCAGCAGCGCCGGGCCGGTGGCGGGATCCTGCAGCGCCTCGGCGGTGGCGCGGGCGCTGGCCCGGTCGGCGAGCGTGGCCAGCTGGTCCCCCTGTGCCGGCGAGAAACCGAGGACTCGCGCGGCATCCCGCACGGCACTCCGCCCGCGCCAGGTAATCTGCTCGCACACCATGGCGGCGTGCTCGCGTCCGTACCGGTTGTAGACGTATTGCAGCACGCGCTCGCGGTCACGGTGCGCGATGTCGAGATCGATGTCGGGGGGCTCGCGGCGCTCCTCACTCAGGAAGCGCTCGAAGAGGAGTTCCATCCGCACGGGATCGATGGCCGTGATGCCGAGGCAGTAGCAGACGGCAGAGTTGGCGGCGGAGCCGCGCCCCTGACAGAGGATCCCCTCGCGCCGCGCGAAGCGCACGATGTCCCAGACGATGAGGAAGAAGCCGGCGAGATCGAGGCGCCGGATCATGCCGAGTTCGTGCGCCAGCTGCCGCTCGTGGCGTGCGGTGCGACGCCGCGTGCCCGGCTCGCCCCAGCGCTCGTGCGCCCCCTGCTCGACGAGGCGCGTGAGGTACTCGTGTGCCGTCACCCCCGGCGGGAGCGGAAAGGCCGGCAGCGAGGGACGCAGTTGCGCGAGCCGGAACTCGCAGCGCGCGGCAATGGCGACCGTGGCCCGCAGCCCCTCCTCCGCGCCGCGCCACCGCTGGGCGAGCCGCGCCGGTGCCTGCAGCGCCCACTCGGCATTGGGGCGCAGACGGGTCCCGAGACCATCAAGCGTGGTGCCGTGCCGCAGCGCGGTGAGCACATCGTGAATGGCCCGCGCGTCGGGGGTGGCGTAGTGGGCGTTGGTGGTCACCACCCAGGGCACGCCAAGGCGCGCGGCGAGCGGCCGCAGCTGGCGCACGAGGGTCCGCTCTTCGGGGAGGCGGTGATCCCAGCACTCGATGGCGAGATGGTCGCCGAAGACGTCGCGCAGCTCCGTCGCGGCCGTCCATGCATCAGCCGGCTTCCCCTCGGCGAGGAGCTGCGGGACCCAGCCGCGCGGACAGCCGGTGAGGGCCGTCACGCCGCCCACATGGCGGGTGACGAGCGCCCAGGGGACGCTCGGCTGCCCGCGGGGGCTGTCCATCCGGGCGCGGGTGACGAGGGCCGAGATGTTCCGGTACCCTTCGCGGGTCTCGGCGAGGAGCACCAGGTGGGTGGTCCGCTCCCCACCGCGGCCGTCGAGCTGCGGGACCCGCACCGTGAGCTCGGTGCCGAGGATCCCGCCGATTCCGTGCGCCTCGCAAGCGGTGCCGAAGCGGACCACCCCTCCCAGCTCGTCGTGGTCCGTGAGGGCCAGCGCCGGATAGCCCAGCGCGGCGGCCCGCTCCGCCAGCGCTTCGGGGAGCGAGGCCCCGTCCAGGAGCGACAGGGCCGAGTGGCAGTGCAATTCGACGTACATGGCAACCCGAATATACACCGAAACCAGTCGGTGGCTGGGGTGTGCCGGGCCCCGCTTTTCATGCCCCGCGGGTTATGCTCAACAGCTGGTCCCTGTTTCACCCATTTTCCACGCGGTTCCGCATGCCCACCCCCCCGTCCCAGAGCATCGACCAGGTCCTGGAGCAGGTCGATCGGATGACTCCCGAGGAGCTCGATGGGCTCCCGTACGGGCTCATCCAGCTCGACGCCTCGGGGCGGATCCTGACCTACAACGCGGTCGAGTCGCGGCTGGCCTCGATCCCTCAGGAGGCCGCGCTCGGGAAGCAGTTCTTCACCGAGATCGCGCCCTGTACGAAAGTTCAGGACTTCTACGGCCGCTTCAAGGAAGGGGTGATCCGCGAGTCGCTCGATACGAGCTTCCGCTTCCACTTTGCCTTCAAGCAGCACCCGCGCGATGTCACGGTGCGGCTGCTTTATGCGCGGCGGACGCGCACGGTGTGGGTGCTCATTTCCGATACGGATGGGCGGCCGCTGGAGCCGCCGTCCACGACGCCCTGACCGTCAGTTCGGACTACGCCAGACCAGCAGCCCGATCCCGAGAACGTACATCAGCAGCATCAGCAAGGCGCCCGGTTCCGCGATCCACCCGATGCGGCGCGTACGGAACACCAGCGTGGCGACCGCCATCGTCATGAGCATGAGGACCAGGACCGCCGTGATCGCATGCGCCGGATCCGCCACGAGCAGGACGGGGCCGGTTCGGCTCATCGGATCAAGCGCCGTGAACATGACCATGTTGATCGCGTTGCTGCCGAACAGGTTGCCGATGGCGAGGTCGTAGGCGCGCAGGCGGATGGCCGCCAGGGAGGTCACGAGTTCGGGGAGTGAGGTGGACAGGCCTACCAGCGCCGTGCCCACCACGGTCCGTCCGATGCCGCTCACCTCGGCGATCCCTTCGGCCGAGGCCGCGAACTGCGGGGCGACCACGAGGACCACCAGCGCCGCCCCGAGGAACATGGCCACCCCACGGCGCAGGGACGGGGCCACCGGCAGCACCTCGGGGGGCATCCCGTTATCCTCCCCGGCCCCGACCGGAGGGCCGCCCGCTTCGGCCATCGCGGCTGGTGCCGACATTTCGATCACCACCCCGGCGGTTTGCGCGATGTGGCTATGACGGAAGGTGAGACGGGCGGCCACGGCATACGTGATCAGCAGGGCCCAGGAGCCGATGCCGACACCGGCCCACGCGAATGGCGGACGGACCAGCAGCACCACGGCGGCCATTGCCGTGAGTACCATAGCCACCGTGGCGTAGAGCACGTGATCAAGTGTCGCGCGCCGCAGGACATCGCCGCCGTTTGGCGTGAGTGCGAGAAAGGCCAGAATGAGCATGTTGGCCAGCCCGCTCCCGAACAGATCCCCTACCGCGAGATCAACGGCTCCCAGACGAACCGCCGCCATATCGGTGGCCAACTCCGGGAGCGAAGTGGCCAGCGCAAGGAAGACCGACCCGAACCAGAGACGCCCCAAAGAGGATCGGGCCGCAATGATGTCGCTACCGCGCGCCAGTACCGTCCCCGCGACAACGACGACAAGGGCCGTCATGACAAACCGGAACCCGAGGTCTGCAAGCGGACTCATGTCACCACGTCTGCTGCGTTACTGCGCCGGACGTGCGTGATGCGACGCCCGTCTCATGGCTCCGGCGAACGCCCGCGTGACGCGACATGCCCCGTGATGCCATACAGCCCCCGGCGTCGGATGAGGATCTTCTCGAGTTCCACCGCGAGATACACGATCGAGGCCAATGCCACGCAGGCTGCCAGTTGGCCGGTACTGAGCGCCTCCGTTCTGAACACGCGGCGCATGCCCGGGAGGTACACCGTCAGCAGCTGAAGGACGAAGGTGAGGGTCACTGCCCCCAGCAGCCACGGATTGCTCCACCATCCCAGCCGCCAGAGCGGCTGCGTCTCCGACCGGATGGCCAGCACATGTGCCAGCTGCGCCAGCGTGAGCACCAGGAAAATCATGGTCTGCCCCTGTGCCGGGGCGTGCTGCACGGCCCATGCCTGAGTGCCGAGCGCCAGCAGGGCCATGAGCAGCCCCACCCACACCGCGTGTTGCCAGAGGCCATGTGCGAAGACCCCCTCGGCCGGTGGGCGTGGCGGTCGCCGCATGGCCGTCGGCTCCGCCGGCTCGGCGGAGAGCGCCAGTCCGGGCAGGCCATCGGTCACGAGATTCATCCAGAGGATGTGAATGGGCAGCAACGGGAGCGGAAGCCCGATGATGGGCGCGAGAAACAGCGTCCAGAGCTCCCCGGCATTGGTGGAGAGTACGAACCGGATGAAGCGCCGGATGTTGTCATAAATGCGACGCCCTTCACGGACCGCGCTCACGATCGTGGCGAAGTTGTCATCGAGGAGCACCAGATGGGCCGCTTCGCGGGCCACATCCGTTCCCCCGCGTCCCATGGCCACGCCGATGTCTGCCTGCCGGAGTGCCGGCGCATCATTCACCCCGTCGCCCGTCATCGCCACGAATTCGCCGTGCGCCTGCAGCGCCCGCACGATGCGGAGCTTGTCCTCGGGCGCCACGCGGGCATACACCCGGACCTGCGTTACCCGGCCCGCGAGGGACGCGTCATCGAGCGCAGCCAGCTCTGCACCGGTCAGCACCTCGTCGCGCGGTGTCACAAGCCCCAGTCGTTCGGCGATCGCCCGCGCTGTCGCCGGATGATCCCCGGTGATCATGATGACCCGAATGCCGGCTGCCTGGCAGGTCCGTACGGCCTCCCGGGCCTCGGCCCGTGGGGGATCCCAGAGCCCCACGAGAGCAAGCAGCGTCAGGTCGGTCTCGTAGGCCGACACGGTCTCCCGTGTCGATGATGCCGTCGACGGTGCCTCCCCCGTCGCCCGCATGGCAACCGCCAGCACACGGAGTCCGCTCGCCGCCATCTGCTGCGCCTGCCACAGGACGTGCGCCGGATCCATCGGCACGGTGCGGCCATGCCGACGCATGGACCGGCACCCGAGCACGACCTGCTCGGGGGCCCCCTTCGTGCACACGACGTGGAGCGTCCCACCGGCTGCGGCATGCACGGTGGTCATGCGGGCGCGGTCAGCCGTGAATGGCACTTCCGCGAGGCGAGGCCACGCGGCGTGGATGGTGCGCAGATCCACCCCCGCCTCTTGCGCGGCATGCACCAGAGCCGTTTCGGTGGGATCCCCCACGAGGCGGCCGTCAGCGGCCCTCGTCACGTCGGTACAGAGTGCCAGACACTCGGCGAGCGCCATGGGCTGGTCGGCACGCTCCGTCAGGGGTATCGTCACCCCGTCGACATCATGCACGGCGGCCACCTGCATGCGGTTCTCCGTGAGCGTCCCCGTCTTGTCGGCTCCGATGTACGTGACGGAGCCCAACGTTTCCACCGCCGGCAACCGGCGAATCAGGGCCTGCCGGTGTGCCAGCCGACGCGCTCCCAGCGCGAGGGCCAGCGTGATCATCGCGGGCAAGGCCTCCGGAATGGCCGCCACGGCGAGGCTCAGCGCCGTCATGAACATCAGGCCGATCGGTTCGCCACGGAGCAGGCCGGCCACGAACATCACCACGCACAAGGCCGAGACCAGGAGGGCGAGTTTCCGCCCGAAGACGCCCAAGCGCCGCTGGAGCGGGGTGCGCACCTCCGGGGTGTCGCGTAGCAGCGCGGCGATACGCCCCAGCTCGGTCTGCCGCCCCGTGGCGACGACGAGACCGGTCCCCCGTCCTGCCGAGATGAGTGTACCCTGAAAGGCCATGCCCACCCGATCGCCGAGCGGCTGCGTCTCGGACATGGCCGCTCCCACCTGTTTTGCGATCGGGATCGACTCGCCAGTGAGCGCGGCCTCTTCCACGCGCAGATGGTGGACCGCCACCAGACGCAGGTCGGCTGGGACCATCTGACCGGCCTCGAGCACGACCAGATCGCCGGGGACGAGGGTTGCGGCCGGCACCAGCCGCTCGATGCCGGCGCGTCGCACACGGGCCAACGGGGCGGCCAAGGCCCCCAGCGCTGCCATCGCGCGTTCCGCCCGATACTCCTGGACGAAGCCGAGCAGGGCGTTCAGGAGCACGATGGCCACGATGGCCGTACTGTCCTCGAGTTCCCCAACCACGCTGGCCAGAGCGGCGGCCGCCAGCAGGACGAGCACCATGACATCAGTGAACTGGGCCAGCAGCAGACGCAGAGGAGGACGTCGCAGGGCCTGCGGCAGGACATTGTCACCGTAACGGGACCGGCGGGCCGCTACCTCCGTGTCATCCAGTCCCCGATCGGGATTGCCCTCGAGGGCTGTCAGCACATCGGCGAGGTCCAGCGCATGCCAGGCCGGTCGCATCTCGGCTGCCTCGGACGGGATTGCGCGACGTGCCATGGTCTGCAGTGGATCGCGGGATCCGTGCCCAACCTGCACGCAACAGCCCCGGGGGCAGGCGCGCCCCCGGGGCTGTCAGACCACATGACGGCACGCCCAATCAGCTGCCGAGGACGTTCACGCACCCCTTGGGCGGGCTGGCCGTGCGCTGGTTGCACTCGTCCACCGGGATGGGGACGAGAGGGAAGACCCGGTGGGAGGGGAGCTGCTTCTTCAGCTCGCCCAGCCGGTTGTAGCGCCGTGCATCCACCCAGCGATGGCCGTATTCGAAAAAGAGCGAGTAGCGGCGGTCGTAGAGGATCTCGGTGACCAGATCGCCGGCGAAGGTAGCGGGCAGGGGGGCCAAACCGCCGGTCGTGGTCCGTACCACGTTGAGATCCGCGATGGCGGCCGCCCGATTGCCCAGCCCGAGGTTGGCCTCCGCCCGCAGGAGGATGAGCTCCTCGTTCCGGATGATCGGGATGGGAGAAACGTTCGTCGGGTAGACAATGGGGCGCACATTGGAGCTGATCCCTTGCGTGGCCAAGGTGACCGTGCCCACCACGGCCTTCGAGGTCGCGCGCAGGTCCCGACTGCCGTCGGCCCGGGTGCGTGCCTCGGTGAGGAACTCCGGCACCGCCACGATGGCGCGGGGCGCGGGGTCAAAGAGCCCGTTCGTCGCATCGCCCGACGCCGTACTGAAGACGTGGAAGACGCCGGTCTGCATGGTCGTGGCGCTTGGCGAGGTGGTGTTGATGAACGACTCGTTGAGTGCGGTGAGCGCATCGCTCCACCGGCCCCGGTAGACTTCAAGGCGTGCCTTCAGCGCCCGATTCACGCGGAGAAACGTGGCCGGGGTGTTGAAGCCGGTGAAGCCGGTGGTCAGCGCGAACGGGAACGAGGTGCCCGCGGCGGCCAGGTCGGTACGTGCTTCATCGAACAGCGCGGCCGTCTTGGTGTACGCCTCGTCGCGCGAGATGAACGCACCCTGCTTGGTGGGATCCTTCGGCACCTCGAAGACGAGCCCGAAGGTATCCCGCACGCGGAGCTGATTGAGGTAGTCGAGCGCCATGAAGGTCTTCACGAACCCCTTCACGCCGGCCCGCTGCGCCGCGCTGTAGTCGGGCACCTTGTCCACCACGTCGAGGATGGTGTAGGCGGTGCGCAGGTTGCGGTACGTGTTCGTCCATGCCACGTCGGTCCCGAAGCCACCCGGTTCCAGCGGTCCGATGAGCAGCGCCAGGACATTGCGCGGTTCGGCGCCGTCGAGGTTCATGATCTCCCGGCCGAAAATGCCCAGCGTGCTGGCCCACGCGCCGGCACTGCCGCGCGACCCGGCGAGAATGCCGGCCACGGTCGTGTTCACCGTGGCGGCGTTGGGGGCGTTTTCCAGCTGGGACGTGCTGGGGCTGTTGAAGTTGGCGATGTCGGCGGCCTGACAGGCGCCGATGAGGGAGGCGGCCGCGATGCCGGTCAGCAGGCGGACGCCGCGATGACGGAGAGCGGTCATGGTCAGAAGTCCACGCTGAAGTTGAGCCAGAAGTTGCGGCTGGGCGGATAGGCCGCCAGCTCGCGGTTGCGCTGCACGGCGTCGGGAGCGCCGCCACCACCGAAGTTCTGCGCCTCCGGATCGCCGCCGCGGAACTGCGTCCACCAGTAGAGATTCCGGCCGCTCAGCGACAGACGGGCGCCGCTGGCACCGGACCAGACGCGCGTGGTGAGTGCCTGCGGGATGTCCCAGGTGAGCGTGACCTCGCGCAGCTTGGTGTACGAGGCATCCTGATAGAAGATGCGCGTGACCTGCAGGTAGCTGGTGCGGCGGACCTCGCCGAGCTTCCGCCCCAGCGCATCGAGCTCGTCGTAATCGCGCGAGTTCTGCCCGAGGTCGTAGTGACGCCAGGTCCCGTTGGCGAGCATGCCGCCCGACTGCCGGTCCACCAGCGCGTAGAGCGAGAGCCGCTTCCAGCGGACTTCATTCCCCCAGCCGCCCGTCCAGTTCGGGTTGCCATCACCCATCACTACGGGGACGACTACGCGCCCACCGGCCTGCGGCAGCGTGTCGTTGCCAATCAGCTGCGTGGCCGACTTCCCTTCCTCGATGCGCACGGCGCCCACCTGCGGGGAGCCAAGGAGGAACGCCGGCACGGGGAGCCGCGTGACCTTGGAGCGGTTCATGCCCCAGTTCAGCCGCGACGTCCACCCCCAGGTCGGCGTCTGCACTGGGAAGGCATTGAGCGAGACTTCATTGCCCGTGACCTGCATCTCGGCGCCATTCGACGTCTCGCTGCTGAAGCCCGTGGTAGGGGCCAGCGTGCGCGTGATGAGGAGGTCGGAGATGTTGCGGCGGAAGGAGGTCACCGACAGCGTGGCGCGGTTCTTCAGCACGTTGAGGTCCACGCCGGCCTCGAACTCACGCTGCCGCTCGGGGCGGAGGTCGCTGGAGGCGCGGACGGAGCCCACGCGGAACGCGCCGAGCCCGCCCACGCTCGACAGGTCGAGGTTGGTGAACTTCTGGCCGTAGAGCGGCTGGTTGCCCGTCTCACCGTAGGCCACGCGCACCTTGGCTTCATCCACCAGCCCGGGCATGAGGTCGGGGAAGCGGTACGAGGTGGCGGCCTTGGGGAAGAGGAAGAACTTCGCCGGATCGCCGTTGTTGGAGCTGCGGTCGGCGCGGGCGCCCACGGTGAGCAGCAGCTTCTCGCGCCAGAGCGCCTCGGTCTGCGCGAAGACGCCGAAGTCCTGGACCTCGAGGCGCGCCTCGTCCACGTCGCGCACGGTGCCGGAGGTCACCACCTCGAGGCCGCCGAGCAGATTCTGCGCCGAGGCGCGCGTCTGGTTGAGGGTGCGCTGCTCGAACTGGGTGCCCACCTGCGAGGTCACCTTGAGCGAGGAGCCCATCTGCCAGCCGTGCACCAGGTTCAGGTTGAGGTTGCGCTGGAGATTGGTGCCCTTCGAGTTCACCGTGGTGCCCGGGAGGCCGTCCACCGGCTCGAACTGCAGCGTGGGCGGGGCGTAGACCAGGTTGGACTGGTTCAGCAGGTCCACGCCGCCGAAGGCGATGAACTGCAGCGTGTGCGTCTGTCCGGTGAGGAGGTCGGCCGTGAGGCGCGAGGTGGTGATGTTGCGCCACGTCGACTCGTCGTTGACGAACTGGTCGATCGTCTGGAGCGGGTTCGACGGGTAGAATGGGTTCACCGGCCAGGTGCCGTCCTCGCGGCGCCGCAGGTCGAGGAAGCCGGGGATCTTGGTGAGCGTGTAGGCAATGGAGTTGCCGGCGTTGTCGTTGCCGAAGAGGCCGCGGTCGCTGACGTTGTTGAGGACCTCGTTGCCGACCTGCAGCGTGATCCGGCTGCCGATCCGCTGGTCGAGGTTGATGCGCGCATTGGTCTTCCGCGCGAAGGTGTTCCGAACGATGCCTTCCTCATTGCGGCGCGCTACCGAGACGAAGTAGCGGGTGTCCTGCGTGCCGCCGCTCACGCTGAGGGAGGCATCGGTGTTGAACGGCTGGTGGCTGTACGCCTCGGTCTCGTAGTCGATGTACCGGTTGGCGTCGAAGAAGGGCGTGATCCCGGCGCCGAAGACGCGCACGGCATCATCGAGGGTCTGGAACCGGCGGGACCCGTTGCGGTAGGCCAGTTCGGCCGTACCGCTGCCCAGCCGCAGGGCGAACTTCGGCTTGCCGGCCTGCCCGCGCTTGGTGGTGATGATGATGACGCCGCCGGAGGCCTTGGAGCCGTAGATCGCCGCCGCCGCCGAGCCCTTGAGGATGTCGACGTTCTCGATGTCGTTCGGGTTGAGGTCGGCGATGCGGTTGACCGGGGCCTCCTGACTCACGGCGGAGATGGCCGTGCCGGCGGCGCGGGTGACCTTGTTGGTGCCGTTGCCGATGGAGATGTCGGCGACGATCACGCCGTCGATCACGTAGAGCGGCTGGGCGGCGCCGAGGATGGAGGAGATGCCGCGGATGCGGATCCGGTTGCCGCCGCCGGGGGCGCCGGTCGATTGCGAGATCTGCGCGCCGGCGATCTTGCCCTGGAAGGCGTTTTCGATGGACTGGGCGGAGACCTTGTTCACGTCCGCGCCGCTCACGCTGGCCACGTCATTGGCCAGGTTGCGGCGCGAGATCCCCGTGGCCTGGCCGGTCACCACGACCTGCTCGAGGTTGAGCACGTCCTTCTTCAGGACGATCTCCAGCGTGGTGCGCGCCGGGTCGAGCGGAATGCGCGTGAGCGGATAGCCGATGCGGCGCACGACGAGTACCACGTTCCCCGCGGGCACGCCCACCAGGGTGAAGGTCCCGTCGTCGCGGGAGAGTGTGCCGATGGTCGTGCCCTGCACCTGCAGCTGGGCGGCCGTGATGGGGGCGCGGGAGTCCTCTTCGATCACCTTGCCGGTGACCGTCCGCGGTTGTGCGGTGAGCGCGCTCGACGTGAGCGCGAGGGCGGCGAGCAGCCGCCCAGCACGTGCCAATGCACCGTGCATGATGGAGAACCTCGACTGGGAGGGAGCGTGTCGACCCGGAGGGAGTCGGTGGTGTCGCGAAGCTACGCCCCGCCGGTCCGGACCGCCATGAAATGGCCGGTCCGATGATCGCCCGTCAGCGCGCGATCCGGTCGCGCAGCACACCGGTGCCGTCGTGCGGCGCGGGCGTGATCCCCAGCAGCTGCGCGAGGAGGGCGTACACCTCCACGTTCGGCAGCGGTCCCAGGCGTTGACCCGTGCGGATGCCGGGGCCGGCCGCCACGAACAGCGCCCCCATGGATGGCAGCGCCGGATCGTAACCGTGTGTGCCGCCCCGCGGGGGCGGGAGCCTTTGGGCGCGCTCCCGGCTCGTGATCGTCCACCCCTCGTCGGCCAGCAGCACCAGCGGCGTGATCCGGGCGTGCGCCCGGTAGTGGAAGCGGTCGGGGACCTCGGCCTTGCGATAGACGGCGAGATGCGGATGCGCCCCGCGCAGTCTGGTGTACACGGCCTCCTCCTGGCCCGGACGCGGCGTGATGGCGGTGACCGGCATCCAGTCCACCACCTCCACCGTCGACAGGTCGAGGTAGTCATCCAGATGGATGACCCGCGTGCTGTCGATCGCGGTCATGCCATGATCGGAGACAATGACTAGGTTCACCCGCTCCTGCAGCCCGCGGGCGGCGAGGCTGTCCTCGAGCCGGCCGAGCAGCGCATCAACGTGCACAATGGCGCTGTCGACCTGGGGGGATGCGGGGCCGTAGGTATGACCGGCATCGTCGGTGGTGCTGAAGTAGAGCGCGACAAAGCGTGGGGCGCGGTCGGCGGGGAGCGAGAGCCAGTCCAGCACCTGTTGCACGCGGGTGGTATCGGGGACGCGCCCGTCATACGGCCGGTAGTAGGTGGGGCGCCGGCCGGCGATCTCGTAATCCCCGCCGGGCCAGAAGAGCGTGGCGGCTCGTACCCCCTGCCGTTCGGCGGTGACCCAGATCGGTTCGCCGCCCCACCAGCGCGGATCGCGCGCCACGAGCGTATCCCCGATGGTGAAGCGCGTGCCGATGGCGGGGTCGTGCATGGTGTTGGCCACGAGCCCGTGATGCTCCGGGTGGAGCCCGGTGGCGATCGTGTGGTGGTTGGGGAAGGTCTTGCTGGGGAAGCTGGGGAGGAGGCGTTCCAGTCGGGCCCCGCGTGCGGCGAGCGCGCGCAGCCGCACAGCCCCGGGGCGCTCGAGATAGTCGGCGCGGAACCCGTCAAACGAGATCAGGATGGTGGCGGGGGCCGCCGGCTGGGCACGTACGAGGGCGGGGGCGAGGAGCAGGACGCTGCTCGCGAGGAGGCGATGCCAGGGGCGGGTGGACAACGGGGGGAGCCGGGTGAAGGGGGATCCGGAGGCAGGGAGCAGACCCATCCGTCAATCGTACCACCCCTGGAGATACCACGCGCCAGTGGTCGTGCGATAGAAGAGCAGGGCGCCGTCCGGGTCGGCGATGGCGCGCCAGTAGTCGCGGGCGTAGGGATCGGCGCGCCACCAGTCGCCGCTCATCCGCTCGGGGCCCTCCACGCGCTGCAGCGGCAACCGCCGCCCGCGCCACCAGAGGGCATCGGGGCTCCCGTGCGGCTCTTCCACCTCCAGCAGCTCGGGGGC
>Ga0068876_10002598_pt1 | contig 13254 bp, 10 predicted proteins | sample NOAtaG_6_FD_66442 | JGI IMG/M metagenome (GOLD analysis project Ga0068876, IMG submission 66442) | Freshwater lake microbial communities from Lake Erie, under a cyanobacterial bloom - NOAA_Erie_Diel5S_2200h metaG | ecosystem: Environmental > Aquatic > Freshwater > Lake | place: USA: Ohio, Lake... | reverse complement strand
GACCGGGTGATGCGCGAGTTCGTCGCGCGCGAGAACGTCCCCGGCGCCGCCTGGGGCATCGTCATCGACGGCGAGCTCGCCCACATCGGCACCGTCGGGTTGCGCGATGTCGAGGGCGGCCAGCCGGTGCGGGGTGACTCGGTGTTCCGCATCGCCAGCATGACCAAATCGTTCACGGCGATGGCGATCCTGAAGCTGCGTGACCAGGGCAAGCTCTCGCTCGATGATCCCGTCGAGCGGTATGTCCCGGAACTTCGCGGCCTGCGACCGCTGACGACCGATGCGCCGCCCATCACGCTGCGGCATCTTCTGACCATGTCGGCGGGGTTCCCCGAGGACAACCCTTGGGGCGATCAACAGCTCGGCATCTCGGAGCAGGAGTTCTCGGCGCTGATGCGTTCGGGCATCCCGTTCTCCAACCCGCCCGGCATCGCCTATGAGTACTCGAACTACGCGTACGCCATCCTCGGCCGCGTGGTCACGAACGTCTCCGGTGTGCCCTACACGGGATATGTGGAGCGCGAGATCCTGCGACCGCTCGGCATGACCTCGACCACGCTCGAGCCGCGTGCGGTGCCGCCGGCGCGGCTCGCTCAGGGCTACCGCTGGGAGGATGCGCGCTGGAAGCGCGAGCCGCAGCTGCCGGACGGCGCCTTCGGCGCGATGGGCGGCATGCTCACCTCGCTCGAGGACCTCGGGCGCTACGTCGGTCTCTTGTTGGGCGCCTGGCCGCCGCGCGACGCCGCCGAGACCGGTCCCGTATCCCGCGCGTCGCTTCGCGAGATGCAGCAGATGTGGCGCGCGCGGCCCGCGATGGTGACGCGCGACGCCGCCGGCGCCGTGCAGCTGAACGCATCCGGCTACGGTTATGGGCTGCGCATCTCGCAGACCTGCGATCTCGCGCATGTGGTGGCGCACAGCGGCGGGTTGCCGGGTTTCGGTTCGCAGATGCGTTGGCTGCCGGAATACGGCGTCGGTCTGATCGCCTTCGGCAACCGCACCTACACGCCCTGGGGTGACGCCTTCGGTCCGGCGCTCGCGGCGCTCAAAGATTCTGGCGGGCTTCGGCCGCGCGCGGTCCAACCCTCCGGCGCGCTCGTCGAGGCGCGCGAGCAGGTGACGGCGCTGGTGGGCGCCTGGGACGATGCCGCCATCGAGCGGCTCGCTGCGGTGAACCTCTTCCTCGACCGCGACAAGGCGCGGCGCCGCGCGGAGTTCGCGCAGCTTCGCGCCGAGGTCGGCGGGTGCCGTGATGCGGGCGGCTGGGTGTCGATCGAGAACCGCCTCCGCGGCGATTGGTTGTTGCGCTGCGAGCGGGGCGATCTCATCGCTTCGGTGACCTTGGCGCCCACCGAGCCGCCCAAGGTGCAGCACCTCGAGCTGCGCCGCGCGCCGCCGGGCGGCCCGGCCGCTGCGCGGACCTGCCCCTGAGCGCCCGCTGCCCGGCTTTCCGCCGCTACTTGGCGGCGGGGTAGGTGAGCGGTGAGTCGGGGCCGACCGGGAGCCCGAAGCCGAGCCAGATCGCGAACACGATCGACCAGCCCACCAGGAAGGTCAGGGAGTACGGCAGCATCACCGCGACGATGGTGCCGATGCCGGTCTTCGGCTCGTACTTCTGGAAGAAGGCGATGATGAGCGCGAAGTAGCTCAGCATGGGCGAGATGATGTTGGTGACGCTGTCGCCGACGCGGTAGGCGGTCTGGGTCAGCTCCGGCGAGTAGCCGAGCAGCATGAACATCGGCACGAACACCGGCGCCATCAGCGCCCACTTCGCGGAAGCCGACCCCATGAAGAGGTTGATGAACGCCGTCAGCAGGATGAAGAGCACGAACAGCGGCAGCGCCGACAGCCCGAGCGCCTTAAGCGACTCCGCGCCGTTGACCGCCATGATGAGCCCGAGCTGCGTCCAGTTGAAGAACGCCACGAACTGCGCCGCGAAGAACACCAGCACGAGGTAGCTGCCGAGCGTCGCCATGCTGGCGCTCATGCCCTTGATGACATCGTTGTCGCTGCGCACCGTGCCTGCGCCGACGCCGTAGGCGATGCCGAGCGCCACGCCGATGATGAAGATGAGCGCTACGACGCCCGACATCAAGGGCGACTTCAGCAGGTCGCCCGTCTCCGCATCGCGCAGGAAGCCCGCGCCGGGCAGGCTGCCGACGGGCAGCGCGGACCACACGATCAGCAGCGTGAGGACGAGCAGGGCGATGCCCGCGAAGCGCAGGCCGCGGCGCTCGGTGACGGAGAGCGGCGCGCCCATGGCGGCATCGGCGGCATCGGCCTGGAACACGCCGTCCGGGAAGCGCTTGGCGGTGAACTTCTCGGTGACCCACCAACCGAGCAGCGTGATGACGGGCGTGGAGAACGCCATGAAGAACCAGTTGGCGGCCGGGCTGACCGAATATGTCGGGTCGACGATGCGGGCCGCTTCCTGCGATAGGCCCGAGAGCAGCGGGTCGATGGTGCCGATCAGCAGGTTGGCCGAGTAGCCGCCCGACACGCCGGCGAAGGCCGCCGCCATGCCGACGATGGGATGCCGCCCCGCCGAGATGAAGATGAGCCCGGCGAGGGGGATCAGCAGCACATAGCCGATCTCGCTCGCCATGTTGGACATCACGCCGGCGAACACCACGATCGGCGTCAGCAGGCGGCGCGGCGCCGACAGCACGAGCTTGCGCAGCGAGGCGGCGATCAGGCCGGAGTGTTCGGCGACGCCGATGCCGATCAGCGCGACCAGCACGGTGCCGAGCGGGGCGAAGCCGGTGAAGTTGGTCACGAGGTTGGTGAGGATGCGGTGCAGGCCCTCGAGGCTCAGCAGGTTCACGGCGCTGACGGTCTTGCCGGTGGTCGGGTGCTGCACCTCGAGGCCGGCGAGCGAGGCGAGCCACGACGCGAAGATGACGAGCAGTGCGAGCAGCGCGAACAGCGTCGCCGGATGGGGCAGGGCGTTGCCGCCGCGCTCGATGGCGTCGAGGATGCGCTCGAGGCGGGTCTTGGTCGTCTTGTCGGTCGTGTTCATGATCCGCTCGCTGACAGGCGTCGTGGCTTGAGTCCCGCTGCACGCAAGGTCTCTTCGACCTGTGCGGTATGCGCCGCGTCGCGGGTCTCGATGGTGAAGTCGAGGTCGGCGGCCTTGGCCGACACGTCGAGGAACAACCGGTGATGGGTGACATCGATGATGTTGCCGCCCGCCTCGCCGATGAGGCCTGCGATACGACCGAGCGTGCCGGGCAGGTCGGTGATCTCGAAGCGCAGCGTGACCAGCCGCTGTTCGCGTACCAGTTGGCGCTGCAGGACGATGCCGAGCAGGCGCGTGTCGATGTTGCCGCCGCAGAGGACGATCCCGACCTTGCGGCCGCGGAAGCGCTCCGGGTGGGTGAGCAACGCCGCGAGGCCGGCCGCACCCGCGCCCTCGACCACGGTCTTCTCGATGGCGATCAACAGGCTGATGGCGTTCTCGATGTCGGCCTCGTCGACCAGCAGGATCCCGCGCGCGTGCTCGCGCAGGATGGCGGAGGTGATGCGGCCCGCGTTGCGCACCGCGATGCCCTCGGCGATCGTGGTGGTGCCGCACTCCAGGGGCTGATCGTTGAGCAACGCGTGCATCGAGGGGAAGGCCCGCGTCTGTACACCGAAGATCTCGATGTCCGGCCGCGTCGCATGCGCGGCCACCGCCATGCCGGCGAGCAGGCCGCCGCCGCCCACCGGCACGCAGAGGCAGTCGATCTCAGGCTGGTCCTCGAGCATCTCGAGCGCGACCGTGCCCTGGCCGGCGATGACCGCCTCGTCATCGTAGGGGTGCACCAGCACCAGGTCCTCGGCGGCGACGAGTTCGTGCACCTTGAGCTCGGATTCGGCGAGGTGCTGGCCGTGCAGCACCACGCGCGCGCCGAGCTGCCGCGTCTGCTGCACCTTGATGAAGGGCGTCGAGATCGGCATGACGATGGTCGCGGGCACGCCCATCCGTTGCGCGTGGTAGGCCACGCCCTGGGCATGGTTGCCGGCGGACATCGCGATCACGCCGCGCCGGCGCTGCGCCTCGTCGAGCGACAGCAGCTTCACCAGCGCGCCGCGCTCCTTGAACGAGGCGGTGAACTGGTGGTTCTCGAACTTCAGGAACACATCGGCGCCGGCCATCGCCGAGAGCGTCTCGGACCGGAGGCAGGGCGTGCGGACGATACGGCCGGCGAGCTGCGCAGCGGCCTTGCGGATCTCTTCGACGGTGACGGTCATGCGTACATGATACCTTTGGACACCGCTGTCATGACCTCGCCCTCCGAATCCCCCCTGCAACGCTGGCGCCAGGGCACTCTCGCCCCGTTCCAGCACCGCGTGTTCGCCCTCTTCTGGTGGGCGGCGCTGGTGTCGTCCTTCGGCAGCCTCATCCAGACCGTCGGCGCCTCATGGCTGATGGCGACCATCTCCCCCTCGCCCGACATGGTCGCGCTGGTGCAGACCGCGGGCACGCTGCCGTTCTTCTTCCTGTCGCTGGTCGCGGGCGCCTTCGCCGACACCCACGACCGGCGCATCGTCATGCTGGCCTCGCAGGGGCTGATGATGGTGGCCTCCGTGGTGCTGGTCGGCATCGCCTTCGCCGGCAGGGTGACCCCGGAGTCGCTGCTGCTGCTGACCTTCCTGATCGGTTGCGGCGCGGCCGCGTTCGCGCCCGCCTGGCAGGCCTCTATCGGCGAGATGGTGCCGCGCGAGCAGGTCCCGGCCGCGATCATGGCCAACGCCTTCGGCTTCAACCTCGCGCGCAGCGTCGGCCCGGCGATCGGCGGTGTGGTGGTGGCCGTGCTCGGCGCCGCCGCCGCCTTCCTCGTCAACGCGCTGTCGTACCTCGGCATGCTGGCCGTGATGCTCTGGTGGCGTCCGCAGCGCACCGCGAGCACGCTGCCCCGCGAGCCGCTCGGTTCGGCGATCGCCGCGGGCGTACGTTACGCGTCGCTGTCGCCGCATCTGCTCGCGATCCTGTTCCGCTGCCTGCTGTTCACGGTGCCGCTCGCGGCGGTGCCGGCGCTGATGCCGGTGGTGGCGCGCGACCTGCTGGGCGGCGGCGCGCAGACCTACGGTCTGCTGCTCGGCGGTTTCGGCTTCGGCGCGATGATGGGCGCGTTGTCGAGCGCGGCGCTGCGCGCGCGTTTCACGAGCGATGCGCTGCTGCGCGGTCTGTGCGTGGTCGCGGGCCTCGCGATGGCGGGCATCGCGTTCGCGCCTTGGGCGCCGCTCAACCTGCTCGCGCATCTGGTGGCGGGCTTCGTGTGGACCCTCGGTCTCGCCACCTTCAACATCGCGGTGCAGATGTCCTCGCCGCGTTGGGTCATGGCGCGCATGCTCGCGCTCTACCAGACCTTCGCCTTCGCAGGCATGGCGTTGGGTTCCTGGGGGGCGGGTCTGCTCGCGGCGGATCTCGGGCTGCGCAGCACGCTCGGGCTCGCCGGTGCGCTGGCGCTCGCCACGGTGCCCTTCGCGCGCTGGCTGCCGGTCTCGGTGGCGCGGCTCGGTTCGCTCGACCCCTACGCGGCGCCCGAGGTGCAGCCGCCGAAGGCCGAACTCGACGAGTCATCAGGCCCGATCGTGGTCACCATCGAGTACCGGGTGCCGCCGCAGAACGCCGTGGAGTTCGCGGAGGTCATCAACGACCTCGGCCGCATCCGCCGCCGCGACGGCGCGCGCGCGTGGTCGGCGAGCCAGGACATCGACGACCCCGTGCTGTGGGTGGAGCGCTTCGAGAGCCCGACCTGGGCCGACCACCTGCGTCGCTATGCGCGGCCCACCCTCGCCGATCAGGCGATCCGTGAGCGCCTGCGGCAGCTCATCGAAGGCGAGCGCGGCAGCATGCGCCGCTATGTGGTGCGTCCGGCGGGTGCGGAGCCTTTGGGCGGCGCGGTCGTGCGACCGGAGCCGGTCGACCGCACCGCCGATCACGGTTGAGGTCCGGGCCGGGCGGGGACGGGTACGATAGGGAGATGGAAACCCCGACCTCCCGCTCCAGCGACCCCATCGCCCGTCTCGCCCGCTCGCGCCACGAGTTCGGCGAGCACGGCGGCGTCAACCTCTCGATCGAGACCAGCGCGACCTTCACGGTGCTGGAGGCCGGCAAGATGCCGGAGATCTTCGGCGGCCGCGCAGGTCCCCAGGGCGGCTGCTTCCTCTACGGCAGGCATTTCAACCCGACGGTGATGGTGCTGTCGCGGCATCTCGCCGCGCTCGAGGCGCTGCCGAGCGCCTACTGCACGGCGAGCGGCATGGCGGCGATCTCCGGCACGCTGCTGCAGGCCTGCGACAGCGGCGACCACATCGTCGCCGGTCAGGCGCTCTACGGCGGCACCTGGGCGCTGCTGCACGACTACCTGCCGCGCAAGGCGGGCATCGGGGCCACCTTCGTCGACCTGTCGGACCTCGATGCCGTGGCGCGCGCCTTCACGCCGCGCACACGCGTCCTCTACTGCGAGACGCTCTCCAACCCGACGCTGCGGGTGGCCGACCTGCCGGCGCTCGCCCGCATCGCGCACGAGCGCGGGGCCAAGCTGGTCGTCGACAACACCTTCGCGCCGGTCGCGGTGACCCCGGCGCTGCACGGCGCCGATGTGGTCATCCACAGCCTCACCAAGTTCATCAACGGCGCCTCCGACATCGTCGCGGGCTGTGTCTGTGCGAGCGGCGAGTTCATCGACCAGCTCTACGACCTGCACTTCGGCAGCCTGATGCTGCTCGGGCCTGCGATGGATCCGCGCGCCGCCTACGAGGTGGCGACGCGCATGCCGAACCTCGGGCTGCGCATCACCGAGCATGCGCGGCGCGCGCTCGCCTGCGCCGAGCGTCTGGAGGCGCTCGGCGCCGCGGTGATCTATCCCGGCCTCGCCTCGCACCCCGACCACGCCGTGTTCCGTCGCATCGCCAACCCCGGCTACGGCGCGGGCGGTCTGCTGAGCGTCGATCTCGGCACGGCCGAGCGCGCTTATCGCTTCATGGAGCACCTGCAGAACATCGAAGATTTCGGCTACATGGCCGTGAGCCTCGGTTACAGCGACACCCTGATGAGCGCGAGCGCCTCGAGCACCTCGAGCGAACTCGACGAGGCCTCGCTGCGCGCCGCGGGCATCAGCCCGGGGCTGGTGCGTCTTTCGGTGGGCTACACTGGAACCTTGGAGGACCGTCTCGACCAACTGGAGCGCGGCTACCGCGCCGCCGGAGGCTGAACATGCAGGAACAGGCCATCGCCCGCCCCGTCGACCGTTTCTTCGACGCCTATTCGGCGGACCATCGCGACGCGACCAACCAGCTGCTGCATGTGCTCTGCGTGCCGGCGATCGTGTGGTCGCTGCTGGCGCTGGTGTACTGCATCCCGCTCGGCGAGGGTGCGCCCGCGGGGCTCCTCGCCGCGGTGCTCGCGGTGGTGGCGGTCGCGTTCTGGTGCTGGCTGTCGCTGCCGCTGGGGATCGGTGCCGGCGTCGCGATGGCGCTGTCTTTCTGGTCGGTGGCGGCGCTGCACGCGGCGCTCGGCAGCGGCGGACTCGCCGTCGTCGGCGCGGTGGTGTTCGTCGTGGCCTGGGTCGGGCAGTTCATCGGCCATCACATCGAAGGCCGCCGCCCGAGCTTCTTCACCGATCTCGTTTACCTGATGATCGGCCCGGTCTGGGTGCTCGCCAAGGCCTACCGTAAGGCCTCGCTCGCCTACTGAATCATCTCGGCTCGAGCTGTCTGCCGTTCGGGTCGAAGAAACGCGTCACGGTGCATTCGCGCAGGTAGGGCCGCGTCTTGCGGTCGCACTGCACCTCGGCGACCTTGGCCGCGGTCTCGCGCGAGTCGAGACCGCAGCTGAACTCGTGCCAATGGAACCCGTCATCGTTCTGCAGGAACACATCGACGCTCCATCGCGCCGGGAAGCACCACGCGATGCGCTTGCAGGCCTGGGCGTTGCCGCCCTCGCGGATGCACTTCTCGCGGGCGCAGGCGAAGGCCTTCTCCGGCGTGCCGCCGGTGCAGACGCCCGAGCCCATCTCCGGGGCGTGGACGAAGGCGATGCCGGTGGGGCCCGTGGCCTGCGCGGCGGCGCTGAGGCAGAGCGCGGCGAAAGCCGTGATCCAGAGACGCTTCATGACGGACCCCTCGGGCATGGCCTGTGCTGGGTGCATACTATCCGAGGTCAGTCGACCCACGGGAGTCCCGCCATGCACCGGATCTTCGTCCTTGGTCTGTCCCTCCTAGCCGGCCTGGTCCACGCGGCACCTGCTGAGGCGTCCGACGCACGGCGTTGGATCATGACGGTCGACAACGGCAAGCCCGCCGGCGAGCTCGTCGTTCGCTGCGCCGATGGCGGCGACTGCCAGACCCGCTACATCTTCAAGGACAACGGCCGCGGCCCGGAGATCACGGAGCGTTATCGGGTCGCCGCGGACGGCACGCTCGCGCGCTACGAAGCGAAGGGCAAGACCACCTTCGGGTCGGTCGTCGACGAGCGCTACGAGGGCAAGGGACGCGGCGGCTCCTGGCGCTCCACAACCGAGCGGGGCGGCAGCGATGACGCGCTCGGCAAGCTCTACCTGCCGCTCAACGGCTCGGGCATCGTCTACGAGAACATGCTGCGGCTCACCACCGGCGGCCGCACGCTCGATACGCTGCCGGTCGGCAGCGTGAAGCGCACCACGCTCACCCGCGCCACCGTGGGGCAGGGCGCGGCGCGGCGCGAGGTGGAACTGGTCGCGTTCACCGGCCTCGGTTTCACGCCGGAGTTCGTGTGGGCGACGCCGGGCGACCGGCCGGAATTCTTCGGTGTGGTGGTGCCGGGCTATCTCGCGGCGCTGCCCGAGGGCTATCAGGACGAGGAGGCAAGGCTCACGGACCTGCAGAAGGAGGCCGAGGCCGCGCTGCTCGGCACCATGACCGCGCGGCTCGCGAAGCCGATGCCCGGCCTCAGCGTCATCCGCAACGCCAAGGTGTTCGACGCCGAGAACGCGCGCCTCCATGACGGGCTGCGCGATGTCTACATCCAGCGCGGTCGAATCATCGCCATCACGCGCTCCGACGCGCCGCTCGAGGGCTTCACGCCCACCCGCCAGGTCGATGCCGCAGGTCGCGTGCTGCTGCCCGGCCTCTACGACATGCACGGCCATGTCGGTCGTTGGGGCGGCGGCCTCAACCTCGCGGCGGGCGTGACCACTTCGCGTGATGTCGGCAACGACAACGCCACGCTGCAGCAGATGATCGACGAGACCGCCGATGGACGGCTCTTCGGCCCGCAGATCGTCGCCGCCGGTTTCCTGGAGGGCGAGAGCCCCTACAGCGCGCGCAGCGGCTTCGTGGTGAGCACGCTGGAGGAGGCGAAGCGTGCGGTCGACTGGTATGCCGCACACGGCTACATCCAGATCAAGGTCTACAACAGCTTCCCGCGCCAGCATCTGCGCGAGACCGTGGCCCACGCGCATTCGCGCGGCCTGCGGGTGAGCGGCCATGTGCCGGCGTTCATGCGTGCTGCGGAGGTGGTCGAGGCCGGCTTCGACGAGGTCAACCACATCAACCAGGTGATGTTGAACTTCCTGGTCGACGACAAGACCGACACGCGCACCTTGCAGCGCTTCTACCTGCCCGCCGAGCGCACGGCGGGCCTCGATTTCGATGGGCCGAAGGTGCAGGCGTTCATCAAGCTCCTGCAGGAACGCGGCACGGTCATCGACCCGACGCTGACCACCTTCGATTTCCTGCGCCAGCGCGATGGTCAGCCCTCGGAGGCCTTCAAGGCGATCATGCCGAACATGCCGGCGGGCTTCCAACGCTCGCGCATGAGCGGAGGCATGGACATCCCGAACGACCGCGTGCAGGCGCTCTACGACAAGTCCTACTCGCGCATGATCGAGTTCGTCGGGCGTCTGCATCGCGCGGGCATCCCGCTGGTGGCGGGCACCGATGAGATCGAAGGCTTCACGCTGCACCGCGAACTCGAGCTCTACACGATGGCCGGTATCCCGGCGGGCGAGGTGCTGCGCATCGCCACCTGGAACGGCGCCAAGTACACGCGCACGCTCGCCGACCGCGGCAGCATCGAGGTCGGCAAGGTCGCCGACCTCGTGCTCGTCGACGGCGATCCGACGCAGGACATCACGGCGCTGAAGCGCATCGCGCTGGTGGTGACGCAGGGCCGCAGCATCGACCCCTCGGCGGTGTACAGCGAGCTCGGCATCAAGCCGTTCGTCGCGGAGGTGCCGCGCTGGATGGAGCCGCGCTGAGCGGCGCGCGCGGCGGGGCAGCATCGATGGGCGCATACGACTACTCGCGCATCCCGGCGCTGCCGCCGGAGGTGTTCGTCGCGCCGCTGCGCAAGCCCGCGGGCTTGGGCGAGGACTGGTTGGAGCCCGCTCAGCGGGACTACTCCGCGGCCGAGCACCGCATCTGGGACGAGCTCTACGCGCGGCAGATGGCGCTGCTGCCGGGTCGCGCATGCCGGGAGTTCATGCAGGGCCTCGAGCGGCTCGACCTCGGCCGCGGCGGCATCCCCGAACTCGGCGCGCTCAATGAAAAACTCCGCGCGCTCACCGGTTGGACGGTGGTGCCGGTGCCGATGCTCATCCCGGACCAGGTGTTCTTCTACCATCTGGCGAACCGCCGCTTCCCCGCCGGCAACTTCATCCGCACCCGTGAGCAGCTCCACTACATCCAGGAGCCCGATGTCTTCCACGATGTCTTCGGGCATGTGCCGCTGCTCACCGACCCGGTGTTCGCCGAGTATCTGGCGGCATACGGTCGCGCCGGCTGGAAGGCGCTGCGCTACAACCGCCTCAAGGCGCTGTCCGCGCTCTACTGGTACACGGTGGAGTTCGGGCTGATGCTGGAGGAGGGCGCGCTGCGCATCTACGGCGCAGGCATCCTCTCGGGGCCGACCGAGACCGTGTTCTCGCTCGAGGGCCGCTCACCGCATCGCATCCATCTCAATGTCGACCGCGTCATGCGCACCGACTACGAGATCTCCGACCTGCAGTCGACCTACTTCGTGATCGAGTCCTTCGCCGAACTCTTCCACATGACCGAGCAGCGCGGCTTCGAGCCCATCTACGAGTCGCTGGCCCCGGCCTTCCAGTACGCCCGCTCGGCGGCCCTCGACACCGACCACATCTACCACCGGGGGACACAGGAGTACCTGCTGCGGGGCGGCCGCGGCTCAGGAGCGGCGGCGGTCTGACCTCGGCCCCGGGGTGGGGTTGGTCTGGATTATGTCCGGTTTACGCACCGGGCTCCGTATAGCAAAGGGCACCCGTCACGGAGCCCCCGCCATGAAGACCCCCGTCGCCCCTGGCTTTCAGACCCCGCCCAACGCCCAGCAGGGCTTCATCGTCAGCGCCGCCCAAGTCACCTTGCTGATGGTGGCCTTGGTGGTGAGCGCCACCGCTTTCGCCCTCGATACCACGAGTGAAAAGGCTGCGGACGGCCACGCCTATTTCGTGTTGAAGGCCGGCGACGACCTCGAGCGCGCCCTCGTCCGCGCCGCTGATGACAGCGGGCTGCGGCGCGAAGAGATCGCCCGCGCCGTGCGTTTCGAGGAGCGCAGCGACGGCTCGCAGATCGGCCTTTTCGATGCGCGGCTGCGCTATGGGCGGGCGCCGGATTGGCCCGAGGGCGTGCTGGCCGAGGGTGTCGAGGAGGCAGGCAGCCTCGCGTGGGTCGAGGGCGAGGCCCAGGTGATCGAAGTCGCCGGCATCGACCTCGCCGTCTGCCGTCGGGTGAACGAGTTGCTGCAGGGCGCAGACCCCGCCACGGCCCCGCCGTCCGACCTGCGTACAGCGCGTCGCGAGCTCGGTTGGACCCAAGGATGCTGGGCCCCGGGGGGCGCCAAGTCCGGTCGTTGGTTCATGGAGGCGTTCGCCGCCTCCAACTGCGTCGGTGACCGATGCCGCCGCGGCAAAGGGATCGCTTCCGCTGCCCGGCAGACTTCGCCTGCGTCGGCCGTCGAGCGGCCGGTCGCTGTGGTCGAGGAGCCGTCGCCGCCGAGCCCCCTCGAGGCATTGGCGCAGTGCGCGGCCCGTGAAGCCGCCGCCGGGGTGCGCGATCCGCAGGAGGTCGCCGCTCGTTGCACGGCGTCCACCTGAGGACCTAAAACAAAGATGTCCGGGATCCGACGGGACCTGCGTAAGGCGCGGGGAACCCGATACGGAGACCGGACATGCAGACCCTCGACACCCGCCCGAACCGCCCCCAAAACGCCCGTCGGCTCGTCCTCCGGGCCAAGCAGCAGGGCTTCGCCGCTACGGCTGCCCAGGTCACCATGGCCCTCGTCGCCTTGGCGGTCAGCGCTTCGGCGTTTTCGCTCGACAGCATCCGCCAGCAGGCCGCCGAGCAGGCGGCGCATGTGCATGCGTCCTACCTGCTGAAGGCGGGGGCGGACCTCGAGACCGCGCTCGTCCGCGCTGCCGGTGACAGCGGCCTCTCGCGCGGAGCCGTCTCGCGCACCGTGGACTTCCGCAGCGTCAGCAGCGGCTCGCAGGTGGGTCTGTTCGATGCCAGTCTGGGCTACGGCCGCATCCCCCAGTGGCCGGAGGGTCTGTTGGCCGAGGGCGTCGAGGGCGCCGGGTCGCTGCGCTGGGCTGACAGCGAGGGGCAGGTCATCGAGGTGACCGGTATCGATCCTGCGGTCTGCCGTCGCTTCAACGAGATGATCCAGGGAACGGATATCCGTCGCGCGCCCCCGGCGGACCTCGCCACGGCGCGCCGCGAGCGGGGTTGGACGCAGGGCTGCTGGGCCGAGGAGGGTGCGCCGTCCGGCACCTGGTTCATGGAGGCGTTCGCCGATGGCCACTGCCGCGGTCCCGCCTGCCGCAGCGGGGATGTGGTCGGCGCCTCCGCCCGGCAGATGATCGCCGCGGCGTCTGAGCCCGCCCCGGAGGCGGTCCCGAGCCCCCTCGATGCCCTGGTGCAGTGCGCCACGCGGGAGGCGGCGTCCGGTATCCGCGATCCGCAATTGGTGGCCGAGCGATGCAGGGTGTCGACTTGAGGTCAAAGATCGCGGGTATGCTTATGTCGCATGGGAGATGTGACGCAGCTTCTCGGCCGGGCGCGCAGCGGTGACGCTGACGCGCTCGACGCCGTTTTCGCGCTCATGTACCCCGACCTGCGAAAGGTCGCGCACCAGCGTCTTGCCCCGCACCGCGAGAAGGGCCTCATGCAGACCACGGCGCTCGTCAATGAGTGCTATCTGCGGTTCCGGGAGGCCGGCCGCGTCGCGCCCGAGGACCGCAACCACTTCATGGCCTACGGCTCGCAGGT
>Ga0068876_10002597_pt1 | contig 13257 bp, 14 predicted proteins | sample NOAtaG_6_FD_66442 | JGI IMG/M metagenome (GOLD analysis project Ga0068876, IMG submission 66442) | Freshwater lake microbial communities from Lake Erie, under a cyanobacterial bloom - NOAA_Erie_Diel5S_2200h metaG | ecosystem: Environmental > Aquatic > Freshwater > Lake | place: USA: Ohio, Lake... | reverse complement strand
ATGGGACATTTAGGATTAACACCGCAAAGCATTTATAAATTTGGAACTTATGCCGTGCGAGCGCAGGAAAAAGATGAAGCTGCGCAGTTGTTAGAGAATGCGCGATTGTTAGAAGAGTATGGTTGTTTTGCATTGGTTCTAGAAAAAATACCTGCAGCCTTAGCTGCTAAAGTTGCGAAAACAGTGAAGATACCTGTGATAGGAATTGGAGCGGGTGGAGGAGTAGATGGACAGGTATTGGTTACACACGATATGTTAGGAATGACACAGGAGTTTTCGCCACGATTTTTACGACGCTATTTAAATTTATTTGACAGCATGAGTAAAGCGTTCAAATCTTACATTAAAGATGTAAAGAGTAAAGACTTTCCAAATAAGAAAGAGCAGTATTAACAAAGTCAAAAGAAAAAGCCAAAAGTCAAAAATTGACTATAGGCAATTGCGCAATGTGCGTTTTGGCTTTTAACTTTAAACTTTTGACTTTGAAATATGGCTTCAGCATTTGCACACGCCTTAATGGCGGTTACAGTTGGCAAAACCTTTTCAGATAAATTTACAGGTACAAAATTCTTTTTATTGGGCGTTCTTTGCTCGGTAATTCCTGATGCAGATGTTGTAATGCATAAGTGGGTTGAATACGATAGTTTTTTTGGCCATCGTGGTTTCTTTCATTCGTTCTTCTTTTGCGCCATCCTTGCCATTTTTATTACCGGGACATTTTACCGCAATGAACATACATTTAGTAAAACCGGTTGGATGTATATCATTTGCTTTTTTTTGTGTGCTGCTTCGCATGGTTTGTTGGATATGCTTACTAATGGCGGATTAGGCGTTGCCATCTTCGCACCATTTTATAACGAACGTTTTTTCTTTGATTGGCGCCCAATTCGCGTTTCGCCCATGAGTATCTCTCATTTTTTTAGCGATAGAGCTTATGCAATTTTAGCAAGCGAATTAAAATGGATAGGAATTCCTTGCGCAGTTTGGATGGGGCTGCTGCTTGGTTTTAAAGTAGTGAAGCGCTTGGATTAATTTCTAGCTGCTTGTTTTGTTTTTAAATAGGTATCTATTTTTTCTTCCGGATCATCATCTATACAAATACCAAGTTTTAGTGCCTCCAGTTGCTGTACATTCCATTCCTGCTCAAAGTGATTGGTTAAGCAAAGTGTTGGAATTTTGTTCTCTATGCCATGATAAATAGTGCCATTGCCACCATGGCAAATGAGCAAGGCGCAATGTGGTAAAACACTTTCTAGCGCAATAAAATCTTTATTGATCACATGATCTCCGCTTATTTTTTTTTGCAGATCTCCGGCGGTGATAATGTTATATTCTGAATATTTGTTTGAAGAAAGAAAACTTAGTTTTTCCCAATTACCTGAACTTCCCATGCAAACACAAATGGTTTTTTTGTTAGGATCGATCTGTGAAAGTAGTTCTGATTCTTCTCTAAATGTTTTATACATCAACGGACCAATGATCTTGTAATGCGATGGTAAATTGTTTTGTGGAAATAAATATTCATGATCACAGATCATATTCTCATCCCCCTCCATTTCATTAATGTAGTTACTTACACGTTTTAACTCATACATGCGCCTCACTTTTTTAAAAGGCTTGTGCACAATTCGAAATGAAATAGCTTCTGCAAATTTTATGATCTGTTTGGAAACTTTAGGTGGTAATTTACTTAGATGCACATTTCCGGGATGGGTTTTCGACAAAGCTCTTACATTTTTATAATGCTTGCTCATGTAGCCATTCATTAATGCAACATAGGGCACTCCGGTGAATTCTGCCGCCATTTTTAAAGTAGGAGAAGTATCGCCGATCACAAGGTCTGGTTTAAGTTCTTTGATAACCTCTACTTGTGATAAAAACACGCGCTGTATATCTTTAAAATTTAACCACGAGAAATCAAACTTTGCAGCACACTCCATCACCACATCCGGATCAAAATCCTCTACGTAAAAGGTGTTGTATCCTTCCTTTTCAATGTAATTGCTGTATTTGAGTGAGCTCGAGAATAATATTTCGGAATTTGGGTATTGTTTGGCAAGCTCAAGGCACCGCAGGTAATGCGACATGAGGTCGAAAGGAAAAAAAAGGATCCTTTGTTTATGTTCTTTTTTGTAAGAAGAGCTCATAAAGCCAGGTGTTAAGCAAAAGCAAAAGCATTCCGTAAAAAGTATCTTCAAAAGGTATGGTGAGCATTCTAATGCCAAGGTTCTCATTGTTATCGTACCATACAATTGGTTCGTCGATCCAGCTTCCGGTAAGTATACCATTCACAATGAAGAATGGAATGAGTATGATCAGATACGTAAATAAAAAGTGTTTTAGCCATACTTCTTTGCGAACAAGGCCAATGAATGCCATCAGTAAACTCATAGCAATAAAAGTTACTGAAGTGTATAGTTTATCAAAATGTATAAGCCCAACGATCAACAAAGCTAAACTTAGAAGTATGGATATCAAAGTTGTTGGTAGTTGTAGATCTTTGATCAGTATTTTGAAGCAATGGTAAGTAAATACGCTTGAGTATGGAACGCAAATAAAGAAAAGCACTTCTTCAATGGGTAAATTAAAGAGTTTGATGCCACAAATGTAGTTCTCGTTAAATCCCCATACTCCTATTTTTGTGTAAAGGATATCCCATCCAATGAATAGAATGGCTATGCAAATATTGGCCGGCCAATATGCTTTCCAAGTTTTATAAAAATTGAGTTTAGGATGAAAACTAAAAATGAAAGGAACCAAAATGGTTGCAAGATCAATAAGTAAATAAGTGAACTTATTGGACATGTTTTTTTGCCTCTCTGAAATATTTTTTAGGTGCCCAAAGCATTCCAAAACATTCTCCGTTCTCAGGACCAAGATGTTTGTGATGAACTTTATGTGCTTTTCTTATGGCTCTAAAATAAAGTGAATTTGCATTGCGCAACACCTTTAAGCGCTGATGAATGAATAGGTCGTGAATAAAAAAATATGCTGCGCCGTATAAGGTGATCCCTATTCCTATCCAAAAAGGCAAGCTCATATCTTCAAATCCAACAATGAAGCATACGATGGCAGGGAAAGCAAATATCACAAAGAAGTAATCGTTCTTTTCAAAGGTTTTATGATCATGAGGTTCATGGTGATCTCTATGTAAATTCCATAATAAACCATGCATGATGTATTTATGTGCTAGCCATGCAACCGCTTCCATGCCAATAAAGGCTATGAGGATTGCGGAAATATTTATTAACCAGATCATATATCTAAGTTATGAATTATCATTGATCTAAAGTAACTTTCTTTCTTTTTCTGTGCAATATTTAGGGTCATCCATATATTTTTTTATACGGTCTTTAAGGTCGCCCGCTTTGATGAGTGAATACCCATATAGCACCACTGCTTTATCTTCATTTATTTTCCCACGATACCCTAGAAATCCCGGTGCATTTGTTTGAACGCAATAACGAAGCCATCTCAATTCAACATTTGCCGGATCTTTTTCAATGGCACCATCTAATAGATCCCTGCCTTTAAAGAAAAAGCTGAGTTTATTATAAGGATTCCATGAGTAGTTGGCTCTGATCATATAGGCCATACCTTGATATCCTTCAAGCATGCTGTTGTTCAGCTTTGGTGATGATTTAAGATAATCATAGAAAGTTTTAGAATCATCTTTGTCAACCGAAGCCTTATATAAGAGGTTTCTTACTTTAATAAGTTCTGCATCATCGGCAAGTATGCTTAATGGAAAGCATAGTGCAATTATTAGTTTAAAAATTATTCTCATAACATTCTTAAGCTGTGTTTAAAATATGATCGGGCAAGTAATCCCACTTTTTGATAATTAGAAATACGTGTGCGTTCTAACATAATTCGGTAGGAAGGAATGCCCTTTATCTTTGTAAAGAGCGCGTAATAATAAACATAGGCAACATATACACCAAATCTAGAAGTTGTAGGCAGTTGTTTTATTCCTTCAAGTGCAGCTCTAAAATCTGCTTCAATGTCTAATTCAATTTCGGCTTTTTCTTTTGCAGTTAATAGAGAGATGTCAACATTCGGAAAGTAAATTCTACCGAGTGTTTTATAATCGTCTTTTATATCGCGTAAAAAATTGATCTTTTGAAAAGCCGAGCCAAGTTTCATAGCAGACGGTTTTAATTTTTGATAAGCTTCTTCATTACCATTGGTAAATACGCGAAGGCACATTAAACCAACTACTTCTGCAGAACCTAGAATGTAGGTCTTATAAGAATCTTCGGAATGTTTTTGTTGACTAAGGTCCATTTCCATGCTATCCAAAAAGCAATCGATCAATTCTTTTTCGATATTATATTGTTTTACGACCTTTTGAAAGCTGTTTAGAATTGGATTCAAGCTTATTCCTCTATCAATGGCTTTATACGTGTCTTCTCTAAACTCATTAAATAGTAAGCGCTTATCATATTCATGAAAAGTGTCTACGATCTCGTCGGCAAAGCGAACAAAGCCATAAATATTGTAAATAGGTTCATGAATGCTTTTGTTTAGGCAATGAATACCTAATGAGAAACTAGTACTATAGGTTCTAGTAGTGAGTTTGCTTGTAGCATGCGATACGTTATCAAACAAGTGTTTCATGATGAATTGACTTTAAATAGTTAATAGTTTGTTGCGCCGAGATCTTTCCTGAGATGAGGGCAGGAGGTACTCCCGGCCCCGGCACAGTAAGTTGACCGGCATAAAAAAGGTTAGTAATATGTTTATTTCGAATAGATGGTTTTAAAACTGCGGTTTGTGATAAAGTATTCGCCAGTCCGTAGGCATTACCTTTAAAGGCATTATAATCGTTCACAAAATCATTGATGCAATAGCTTTTTTTGTAAACGATATGATCTCTAATTGTATCTCCGCATTCATTTTCTAAACGATCCATTACTTTGGTGAAATAGGCTTCTCTCACTTCTTCGGTATCTTTTAAACCGGGTGCAATTGGAATAAGAACAAAAAGATTTTCCATTCCAATTGGAGCTACAGTATCATCCGTTTTAGAAGGACAGCAAACATAGAACAGTGGTTCGTTAGGCCATTTTGGTTCATCATAGATCTCGAACGAATGTTTTTCAAAATCGCGATCGAAAAATAAATTATGATGAATTAGTTTTTTTACTTTTTTGGAAACGCCAATATAAAATATCAAGCATGAAGGTGCCATTACACGTTTATCCCAATATTTTGTTGGATAATTTCTGTATTCCTTATCTAATAACTTTTGTTCAATATGATTGTAATCTCCAGAGGCCACAACAGCATCTGATCCAAAAACACCTTTACTTGTTCTAATACCTGTGGCTTTGCCGGATCTAACTTCAATGTGTTGAGCCTCGCAATCTGTTTGAAAATTAACACCAAGTTCTTTTGCTAATTGGGTCATGGCATCGGCGATCTTCACCATCCCACCCATTGGGTAAAAGGTGCCAAGTTCTAAGGCCGCGTAATTCATTAAGCTGTATAAAGCAGGTATGTTGCGAGGTTTTGCTCCCAAAAAAAGCACAGGAAATTCCATGATGGCAATAAGGCGCTCGTCTTTAAAAAAGCTTCTTACATAGCTTTTCATCGATCTGAACATCTGCGAACGCATCGCACCACTGATCACTTCATAATTAGCAAACTCCATCCACGATAGTGAAGGTTTGTAAGCTAGTTTTTGCATTCCAACCTTATATTTAAACTCTCCTTCTTTTAAAAAGGTTTTAAGTTTATCAGCACTACCTTTTTCTATGCTTTCAAAAAGTGCAAGTAATTCTTCTTTGTTATCCGGAATTGGCATTACCTCACCCTTGCCAAAAAATACCTGAAAGCCAGGGTCTAGTTTTTTTAATTCATAGTAATCACTAGTTGATTTGCCAAAGCTATTGAAAAAACTTTCGAAGGCATCGGGCATCCAATACCAGCTTGGCCCCATGTCAAACATAAAACCATTGGCTTCAAATGCACGAGCCCTTCCACCAATGTGCGTGTTCTTTTCCAAAACGGTAACAGCGTTCCCACTCTGCGCTAAGTATGCTGCTGCAGCTAATCCGGAGAATCCGCTTCCTATGATGTTTATTTTGGACATTTATTTTTGTTTAAATTATAAGCAAATATATTAAACAATAATTAAACAAGAAAATGTAATTATTATTTAGTTTTGCGTTTATCCTTGGTTTATTTTATAATAAATATTTGAAATACAGAGCCTTAAAGGTTCTTAAGTAGATCCGATGGAGCTGTAAGTAGAGTAATGTTTTTTAACTTTTTAACAACTTGATCCAATGGATTGCTTCCCGCTACCATCACTTTTATGGCAGGATGTTTTTTCGAGATCTGTGTTAGATCAGAAATGATCTCTGCTTGCTCGCGTCTTGCAATATATAAGCTAAGCATGTGTGTTGGTTTAATGCTATCTAATGATTCAAGCAAATTTGCAACAGGCACGTTTTGCCCAAGGTAAAATGTTTTGTAACCCTGAGAGCGAATAATGTAATCTGAGAAGAGAAGTCCTGTTTCATGCCATTCTTCGCTTGGTAAAAATAACAGGAAACTTTTTGATTTTTTTGTTGGAGCAGGTAATCCATCAATTGCCGTGATCAATTTGCGGCGAATAATAGCAGTGGCAAAATGTTCTTCTGAAGGCATTGCTTCATCCATGGTCCACATCATTCCTGTTTTATGTAAAAATGGATACACAACCTTTAGCATCGATTCGTACATGCCAAAACGAATAACAGAGGATGCAAAAGTTTTTTCAAATGCGGCTTCGTCAAACGAGAACATTGCCGCAATTAATTCATTTATAAAACCGGTACTAATGGCGTCTTCTGAAACAAAATGCTGCAATTCCTGCAATCTTAAATTCATCTCCTTATCAGAAAGGTCAGATATTTTGGAGATCTTTATTCCTTGTGCTAATAGGGTAGAAACTTTTAGAAGTTTTAGTGCCTGATCATTATCGTAGTATCTAATATTTGTAGAAGTACGATGAGGTTCGATCAAATTATAACGCTTTTCCCAAATACGAATGGTATGGGCCTTAATTCCCGTTAATCTCTCTAGATCGGCTATTTGATATGAATTCATGTGGTTATTATAAAAGTATAAAATAAGAGTAATTTACCCCCAAGAAGTTATCATTATTTTATTATGTTTAATTAAGTACATAAATACTATAGTTTAACACGCTGGCAAAAGTTACCCATAATGCATAGGGAATTTGAAGTAGAGCGGCAGTTTTATTCACTTTATAGAAATAGTTGATCATAGAGATTATGGCAACCCACATAAGTATGATCTCAATAAATGCTAAACCAGTAAGGTGTAAATTGAAGAAAATATAACTCCAACCTAAATTAAGAATAAATTGAACTATAAAAATAAGTATCGCCATTGTGCGCATGCGGCTTGGTGCTGCTCCTATTATGATAGAAAGTGAAATTCCCATAAGTATATATAGTAGGCTCCAAACTGGTCCAAAAATATAGTTAGGAGGATTAAAGCTTGGTTTTTGTAAATACACATACCAGGTTTGTATTTCGGTAGTTGTTGACATTCCGGATAAAAAACCCAGAAGAATAATAGGAATGCTTAGTGCTATTGCTCTAACAAGCGCTTTGTTATTTGATGTGATGTTGGCGGTATTCATTTTTTAATGTTGTATGCTTTTCGTTTAATGCTTTAATGGTATGATGAGATATCTACTTTAATAAATAGGTAGAATGTTTTAGGTTTTTATAAAGTGTGTTATGAATCAATTTATTATTGTTTAACATATTAATCGTAAAGTTAAACAAAAATTCGTTACCTTTGATTTAATATTAAAACTATTTAACATGAGAAGTGTTCAAAAAGGGGCTTTAGACCTTATAAACAGTGCATACAGACCGGAATTGCTAACTATTGAGGAGGTTGGTGATGAGCATATGAGCTCCTCTTCTGAAACACCTTTACGAATGGATGCGTTTAAGCTAACAGATTCGGAAAAGATGGCTCGTATTGAAAAACATTTTAAAGCGATCATGGAAACTCTGGGGCTTGATCTTACCGATGACAGCTTACAAGGAACTCCAAAGAGAGTTGCAAAAATGTATGTGAAGGAAATTTTTAGCGGATTGAATCCTGATAATAAACCGAAGATCTCTTTATTTGAGAATGTATATAAGTACGATCAAATGCTGGTTGAAAAGAATATTACTTTCTACAGCAATTGCGAGCATCACTTTGTGCCGATTATGGGAAAGGCACATGTAGCATATATTTCTTCGGGTAAGGTTATTGGTTTATCTAAGCTTAATAGGATTGTAGAGTATTTTGCAAAGCGACCTCAAGTTCAAGAACGGTTAACCATGCAAATTGCAAATGAATTAAAGAAAGTTTTAGAAACGGATGATGTGGCTGTACTCATCGATGCCAAACATTTGTGTGTTTCTTCACGCGGCATAAAGGATGAAACTTCTTCAACGGTGACTTCTTTTTATGGAGGAAAATTTAACCAAGAAACTACTAAACAAGAATTCTTAAAGTACTTGGATCTATAATTAGGATAATGGATCTGAATTAAAACTTAAAAGGCAGCCTCAGCTGCCTTTTTTTATTATTATATGCCCAAGCCTCAGCAGGGCGTATACTAAGCCTTTTTATACCAAATGAAGAACCTGTTTAAAATAGGACGTTGTTTTTGAGCATCGAAATAAAATTTCTTCGATCCTATCTTCAAACGCATTTTAAATAGTGTTTTCAATTTTTTTAATATGTTTACAAGTACCATGTTTTGTTTCCTTTCCGGCTCGGATCATCTTGTGATCCTGCTCTTTTGTAAAATTAAATATTAAAATAATACCTTATATTAAATTACCTAAACCAAAAGGTTAATTAAATAATTCAAAAGCACCCTTTACATTGTGTACGCTAAAACAGGCGCCAGGGTTGCTTTTCCGGCGATCTATTTGCGCCAGAAGCAATGGATCTGCTATTTTAATTAAAACCCTATATTTACTTTTAAAATCACATGTCCAAATTTTATCACCTAATCGCTTTTAGTTTTGTATTGCTCTCTTCCTGTTCCGAAGAAAAGATCGATACCATTCCCGAACAAAAAGCTGATTTTTGTAAAACCATACATAGAGACAGCTCTACTTCCTTGTCAAAGGAATTAGAACCGCTTAAAGATTCGTTGGCTACAAAAACAGGTGTATACGTTTTAGAAGATGGGGGCAGCGCCATGATAGCCCGAGCTTGGCTTAGTGAGTATGCCGAAAAAACAATTGATATTCAGTATTTCATTTTTTCTACGGATAATGTTGGTTTAATTGCCTGCGATTATTTGGTGCGTGCGGCAGATAGAGGTGTAAAAGTGAGGATCTTAGTGGATGATATTATGGTGGACGCAGGAATTCATGATATTTTAACCTTGGATTCGCATGAGAACATTGACATTAGAATATATAATCCGGGCGCTAATTTAGGAAAGACGATCTTTCAAAAGCTTGGAAATTTGAACAGGGATTTTAAAGGTTTTAACCAACGCATGCATAACAAAACCTTTAATGTGGATGCTAAAGTTGTAATTACTGGCGGAAGAAATATTGCCGATGAGTATTTTGATTATGATCACGATTATAATTTTAGAGATAGGGATATTATGTTACTTGGAAAAGATGTGAAGAACGTTTCTTCATCCTTTGAACTATTTTGGAATGATACATTAAGTGTGCCTGTAAATACATTGGTTAAGGAAGAAGACATTAATCTAACTAATCCATCGCGCAACGATCGTTTACATCAGTATGCGTGTAATCCCGAAAATTTTTGGCCTCAAGTTCGTGAGCGAATTCAAAATTTGCCTAAAGCATTTAAAGATATTCAAACATCGGGTGATCTTGTGTGGATGGATAATGTCAGTTTTGTGTCGGATGTTCCCGGAAAAAATAGAGAGAATTTAGGCTCAGGCGGAATTACCACTGATACTTTGATAAAATTATTAATGAGCGCTAAAACAAGTATTGATATTCAATCGCCTTATTTAATTACTACCAAAGTGGGGCAAAGTTTAATGCGCAATGCGGTAAAGCGTGGAGTAAAAGTTCGTGTTCTTACCAATAGTCTTTGTTCTACTGATAATATGGAGGCTTTCGGGGCTTATCAGGATTGCAGGGCTGAACTTTTAAAGACAGGCATTCGCATTTTTGAATTTAAACCCGATGCTGCTTGTCGTTATAAAGTAATGACAGGTGCTTTGCAACAAGAACTTAAGTTCAAACCAATTTTTGGATTACATGCTAAATCAATGGTAATTGATGGTGAAACAACGGTGATTGGAACATTTAATTTAGATCCGCGTAGCGCCTATTATAATACAGAGTGCGTAACAATTGTGCGCAATAAAAAGATCGCAACAAATGTTTTAAAAGAAATGGAAGAGGAGATAAAGCCCGAGAATGCTTGGGAAACTACCCTTAAATTCAATCCCGATTCGTTTGCAGGCGATAAACAAAAAAAGACCTGGAAAGGAAAGATCTTACCGAAAGCTATTTTGTAGATATTTTTCTTAAAGCAAATATCAAACTTACAGGCGCTAAAGCTGCAAACAAATGCTTCACACTATGTCCGCTCATGCCGCACACATTAAAAAGTTGATGGTCGCTGCTTTCGAATAATTTTGCTAAGGCGTAAAACACGATCATTATCCAAAAATACTTAGCGATTTTACTTTGCGATCTGTAAAGCAAAAGAATGATAGGCGTTAAGAACACAGGTAAAAATTGAACGAGTACATAAAGTCTAAGATCTCCTAAACTTGTCCAATAAATAATACTCATGAAACCAATTAAGATCAAGGGCCACAAAATTTGTTTTCCGGCTTTAGTGGAAATAGTATCCCCAATTAACAGTGAAAAAAATGCCATGAAGGAAATGGTCATTGGTAAACGATCCCAAATTAATGTTTGATTAGTGGGATGCCAATGGTAGTAAGCAGACCCGATGCCTGTAAAGAATATACCTATAAAGAAAACGTAACAACAGAAAATTAATTCTTTAAACGCATCATTGGGTCTGCTTTGTGCTACTGTGATAACACCTAACAAACCTATAATGATGAAAGGGAAATTGGTTACAACATTCCAGAAATTTGGTATAGCATTGAACGATCTGTCATCCGCAAAAAAATGATAATGTACATCTTGTTCAATTGGTCCTGTAAAAAGCATGGCAACAAATGCTGCCATGCTTATTCCCATTAGAATATAGGTTTTTAATTTATGGCTGATCATTATTCAACGATTCGTTATGAGCGGCATGTCCTGCCTTGTCGGCAGGCAGGTTTGCATTTTCACGATCAATAATGGCAGCATCGCGAATGTTTTTTTGTACGGCAACAGCGGCAAATAATGCCAAGGTAAAACTCATGCCATAAAATCCTTTCTCACTTCTGTCGAGTTCGGCATTCCATAAACCTATTACCAATAGAAGTAATGATAATATGGTAGAGAACCAACTAATACCATAATAGATATTAGTTACAGGAATGCCTTCCATTTGGTCGCGCACCGCCTTTTGAACAGATACGGCCGAGAAGAGTCCATACATTAATACTGTAAAGTAATATCCCTTTTCGTTAAGGAACATATTGTGCGTATTCCAAAGTCCGGTGCAAAAGGAGATAACTCCCGCAATTAAAGCCACCCATGAGGCGCCAATAAATGCATTTGATGGTTTTTGATTCATAGTTTAGTTTTATGGATCAAAGGTACCGGTGTTAAATGGGGAAGTTTTTGACAAATGTCAAAATGCGAAGTTCTTAACGAATTTTTACAATTCGGCGCGAATACGGCTAAGTGTTTATTGTGTGATACCCAAGTAAGTAGCTATTTGTCCTAAGGAAGCGCGTTGGAGTAGTGCTGGATTCTTTGAAAGTAAATTTTGATAGCGTTCTTTGGCGGTACGGAATTGAATATTCAAAAAGCGCTCTTCGAGTTTAATGTAATAGTTCTCAGTGATGATCCTTCCAATGCGTTCGGTCTCCGGAAATTTTTTGTAAAGGTTTTGTAGATCGGAATGTGCTATTTGAATGAGTTCACAATCTTCAAGGGTTTCAATGGTTTCTGCCGAAGGTTCGTTGGTAATAAAAGAGTAGAAGGAAGTTGCAAATTCTTCTTCTTGCGCAAACCAATTGGTAATTTCTTTCCCTTCATCATAGTAATACGCGCGCATTAAACCTTTTTTGATGAAGAATATATGGCGACAACGCTCTTTGTGATTTACAAGCATACTGTTTTTCACAACAGTTACTTCTTTAGAGATAGAATTGATCTCTTCTTCTAAATTCTTAGAGATTGAAATGATCTTTGATAAATGCTCAAGTAAAAGTGACATATTTATTTTGACGGCCTCACATTTATTTTTACGCTATTCGCTTTGGTGCCGCTACTTCTTCCGCCACCGCTCCATGTAGTTCCGCTTGAGCGATAAGTTCTGCTGCTTCGTGTTCTGCAATTATTATTAGTGTTAGCATCGTCAAGTATAAAAGTAAACCCTATCTTTAGAATGAACATGTCTTTTGGTGTGTTTATTTTTTGGGCAATGATGTTCCCATTCTCCACACGGGCGCGTGCAATATCAGTTATTTCCCCAAATTTATTGGAGCTGGTGATCATTAAGCCCGTGTTGAATCTTATGTTTTGACCTAAATAAATAAGAAAACCTGCAGTTCCACCATAACAAAACTGATTCGACTTGGTTAAATTATCTGAAGTTGATTCTTCATATTCTTCCTGTTTTTGAAGAGGAGTAATGCTCATGCCTGATCCAAAATAACGGTATCCTGCAAAAACATCTATATAAGGTGTGAATTTTTTAGAGTATGGAAGAGAAAAGCGAGCTACAGCGTTTAATCCTAAATTGGTTTGCGATAAACGAACTTTTGCATCGCCCAATTGTGGCGCACTTAAAGGTAAAGTGCCTAAGTGTTTGCGATCGAGTTCGGCAAAATAAAAATCACCACCAAACCGCAAATGAATTGGCAAGTAAGGATTGATCATCCCTATTTTTTTACCGGGACCAAAAACGCCGAAGCCCATTCCCCAACCGCACTGTTTTAAAGGTACAGTTGCATAAACATCCATCGACCAATATTTATCATTGAAAGTTTTTTCAGGTAATTTGATGGATGTGATCGTATTGCTAGTTTGAGAAAACGAAAGCGTGCAAATAAACAAAAAGCACGTTGATAGATTTTTTAAGGTT
>Ga0068876_10002590_pt1 | contig 13269 bp, 11 predicted proteins | sample NOAtaG_6_FD_66442 | JGI IMG/M metagenome (GOLD analysis project Ga0068876, IMG submission 66442) | Freshwater lake microbial communities from Lake Erie, under a cyanobacterial bloom - NOAA_Erie_Diel5S_2200h metaG | ecosystem: Environmental > Aquatic > Freshwater > Lake | place: USA: Ohio, Lake... | reverse complement strand
TTTAGCCACAAAAATCCCAGAAGAACCCCATACCGTTTATCAGGTGTGGATACCCCGGCTAGGAACCGTCGAGCGAGTTCCTGCCGAGTCTCTGGCCCCGGCTCAACCCACCAAGACAACCGGCCTCGACCGCATCACCTACACTGTCGCTGCCGCCCGGATCGCCGATGCTTTGACCCAGGACGTGCTGCTGGCTCCACTCGAAGCTGGCGTCATTCCACTTCCGCACCAGTTGCACGCACTCACTCGTGCCGTCACCGGCGACCGGGTTCGATATTTGCTGGCTGATGAAGTCGGCTTGGGCAAAACCATCGAAGCGGGGTTGATCTTTCCTGATCTGCCACGCCGTCCCGGCAACGAGGGGGGCCGATCATGCTGAAACTCAACCGCCCCCCTCTGAGTGGTGACCAGTCGCTTTGTCAGGCCGACTTTGAGTGTGGTTCGATGAGTGTCCGCATCCGCGCCGATCACGCTGGTAAGTCGAGCCTCGTTGCCTTCTTTCGACCACTGAATGAGATGATGGGGGGCCGTCTGCATCAGTTCGTCGGCGAACATGCTCGTCCCCATCCGCTGTTATTTCAGGGACCGAACCGGACACCGCAACAGGAAGCTTCACGGGAATTCGAAGCCGATGCCGGGTTGAATGCCTGCAGTATGAGGCTCAGCCCCCTCTCCAGCACCTTTCTCGACAACTTTGAACCAGAAAATGGCCTCGTCGTCGATCGCAGGAACAACGGATCAGTCTCCTCGCGACCTGATCCTGAAACGCTGAGTGTGTGGCGGGAGGAGTACAGTCCGGGAGAGGTGTGGGAGAAGAATGTGCTCGCAGCAGTGCCGAACTACTGCCGCTCCAGTATTTGTGATGCGGCCGTGATGACAGGAGAGCAGCGATGACTGGGAAATTGCCCGTCAACCTCGAAGATCTGCTGCGGCAGCGGAATGTCGAAGGTGAGCGAATCGAATACAAGGCAGGCTGGAATCCTGATGCAATCATCAAATCGCTGTGCGCTTTTGCCAACGATTTCGAAAACCTGGGTGGCGGTTATGTCGTGATCGGACAGGACTGTGATGCACAGGGACTCCCCGTCTTTCCGCCGACAGGAATTTCGGACCGCCAGCTGGATCGGATTCAACGGGAACTGCTTGCTCATTGCCATCTGATCAATCCCACGTATTTTCCAATCCTGAGTGTGGAGCAGATTGAGGGAAGAAATCTGATCGTTCTCTGGGCGCCAGGTGGACAGAATCGTCCTTACAAATGCCCTCGTTCCGTCACGTGCAAAATCAAGGACTATCACTTTTATATCCGCCGGTTTTCCAGTACCGTCGAATTGAAAGCCAACAGCGAAGACGAACAGGAACTGCTGCGTCTGACGGCGACGGTGCCATTCGATGATCGTCAGTGCCGACCCGCCACGCTTGACGATTTGCGACTTTCGCTGATTCAGTCCTACCTCAGAGAAGTCGGCAGCGATCTGTCTGCTGATGCCGCCGGAATGCCACGGATGGAACTGGGCCGGCAGATGAATATTGTCGATGGGGCTGATGAACATCTGAAACCGAAAAACGTCGGCATCTTGTTTTTTCACGATGAACCAGCGAAATTTCTGCCGGGGGCACACATCGATGTCGTCATCTTTCCGAAAGGGCCCGGTGGCGGGGAATTGATTGAAAAGACATTTCGGGGACCGCTTCACGAACAGCTGCGCGATGTCCTCCGGTATCTGCAGAATCACGTGATCCGGGAAAAGGTGATCAAACATCGAGATCGGGCGGAATCCACTCGGATCTTCAACTACCCATTTCCTGCCATCGAAGAGTCCGTTGTGAATGCTGTCTATCATCGCAGCTATGAACAGCCAGAGCCGGTGGAGGTTCGAGTCCATCCGGATGGGATTGAGGTTGTCAGCTATCCAGGCCCGGATGCCTCCATCAGAGTGGACGCTTTGAATTCCGGGAAAATTGTGGCCCGGCGTTATCGAAATCGACGAATCGGAGAGTTTTTGAAGGAACTGGACCTGACCGAAGGCCGCTGCACGGGAATTCCAACCATTCGAGCTGCCATGGCAGAAAACGGTTCGCCACCTGCAGTGTTCACCACCGACGAGGGCCGCACGTATTTCCTCGTCGAATTGCCTGTTCATCCGGAATTGTCCGGTACCTTTCAGGCGCATGACAAGGCGCATGACAAGGCGCATGACAAGGCGCATGACAAGGCGCATGACAAGGCGCATGACAAGGCGCATCATGATGTCCATGAAACACTTACGGAAACCGAGCACCGTATTCTGCGCTTTATCAATGCACAGCCCGCAAGCCGCCCGGATCTTGCTGCCCATCTGGGCCTCAGAAGTCGCAGTGGACACCTTTACAAAGCGATCGATCACCTACGGAACCTTGGTTTTCTGGAGTTCACACTCCCTGAAAAGCCGCAGAGCAGGAACCAGCGATTGCGTACGACAGACAAGGGACGCAGATGGTTGAAGATGCAGCCGCAGTAGCAAGCCGCCGCTGGTTTCACTCGGCGGGTTCGAAGTGGTGATTTATCGTGGCAACTCGGCAGAATCAGTCTTTGCAATCCGCTAAGGCGGACGAGGGCTGGAGAGGACTGGACGTGAACTCAACGCGGGCAAACCTGATGAACTTTGAGAGCGGATCGTGGGTCTGGAGCACGAACCACGGGGAGTTCGTGCGCATTCTGGATGTTGAAACGGTGTGGAATTACAAGGTCTGTCAGGTCTGGAGTCCCCGAACTGGAACCGTGGAACGCGTCTCCGTCGAGTCTTTGTCGCCGGCCCCACCGGCCCCGCCGACTGCAGCAACTGGCCTCGACCGTATCACCTGGGCCGTCTCCGCCGCACGAATCGCCGATGCCTTAACCCAGGATGTGTTGCTGGCACCGCTCGAAGCGGGCGTTATTCCACTTCCGCACCAGTTGCACGCACTCACTCGTGCCGTCACCGGCGACCGAGTTCGATACTTGCTTGCTGATGAAGTCGGCCTGGGCAAAACCATCGAAGCCGGTCTGATCTTTCGTGAACTGAAGTTGCGTGGGCTGGTGAAGCGGGTGTTGGTTGTTGCTCCCAGGGGCCTCGTGACTCAGTGGGTGCAGAAAATGCACTTCGAAACCACCGGCGGAGTTCGGCGGAAAGCCGCAGGTCCGCCAATACAGGCTACACGAGATTTTCGGCTGATTCGTGTCTTGTTTGCGCCATTTGAGTGTTCACGCTGTACTTCGGCGAGCCCCGCGGTCCGGCGGTCTTGCCCCGTGTCAGTATTGCACAGCGAGCGTTGCAAAGAACGGGGCATGGCATGTTGAAGTTGAACAGACTCAGGTTGCGGGGATTCAAGTCGATTTGTGAGACGGACATGGAGTTTGGCTCGATGAATGTACTCATCGGGGCGAACGGTGCCGGAAAGTCGAGCGTCCTGGACTTCTTCCGTCTCCTTAATGAAATGGTGGCTGGACGGCTGCAGCAGTTTATCGCTGAACAGGGCTGTGCTCAGTCCCTGCTGTTTCATGGACCAAGACGGACGCCGCAGCTGGAAGCGGAATTGGAATTCGAAACCGATGCCGGACGCTATCTCTACGAAATGAGGCTGTCTCACGCGGCCGGTGACACACTCGTTTTCGCCAGTGAATCTCTGGAGTTTCAGCGCACCGGGGTCGCCACACGGCCACAGCCGGTTTCACTGGGGGCCGGGCACGTCGAATCCAGGATCCGCGATGAAGCCGACAGGGGGCTGCCGAACGCAAAGGACTTTCGGCATCTGCTGTCGACCTGCGGCGTCTACCACTTTCACGACACATCATCCACGGCCAGAGTCAGGCAGGCAGGCTGCGTGAGTGACCAGAAGCTGCTGACGTACGACGCCGGTAATCTCGCGGCATTCCTGTACGGCCTGAAAAAACTCGATGACACAGGAGCCTATCGCCGGATTGCAGGTACGATCCAGCTGATCGCTCCCTTCTTTGAGGATTTCGATCTGGGGCCTGGTTGGCCGGGCGGCAAGGAGATTTTCCTGAACTGGCGAAAGAAGGGTTCTGACCAACTCTTCGGGCCTCATCAGCTGTCTGACGGTATGCTGAGGGCCATGTGTCTTGTCACACTGCTGCTGCAGCCGATTGAGACGATGCCGAGGCTGATCATCGTGGATGAGCCGGAATTGGGATTGCATCCCTGTGCCCTCAATGTCATCGCCGGCTTGTTTCAGAGTGCCTCCAGACGGACTCAGGTTCTGGTCAGCACCCAATCCAGCGCCTTCCTTGATAATTTTGATCCGGAAGATGTTGTTGTTGTTGATCGAAATGCTGGCGGATCAGTCTTTTCGCGGCCTGATCTGAATAAGCTGAGTGCATGGCTGGAAGAATACAGCCTCGGAGAAGTCTGGGAGAAGAACATTCTCGCAGGAGGACCACACTGATGATTCGCTTGTATCTGTTGGTGGAAGGACAGACGGGGCAGACGTTTGCCGATACTGTTCAGGTCGATGCTGTTTTCAAGTGCCCGCCGGCGGGAACTGACACCGACAAAGCTGAGGCAGACCGAAGATGAGTCAGCAGGGCAGGCCGCAGTTTCCCGTGGGAAGCTGGGTATTCAGCAGCATGCATTCCGAGACAGCGCGTGTTCTTGAGGCTGAAACGTGCTGGAACCATACGGTTTATCAGGTCTGGCTTCCGCGTCTGGGGACAGTTGAGCGGATTCCGGCAGAGCGATTGTTGCCGGTGCAGTCCGCAGCTGCCGCCGGCATCGACTCTCTGGTGTATGCCGCCGCGGCTGCCCGCATTGCTGATGCGCTGACCCAGGATGTGCTGCTGGCGCCACTGGAGGCTGGTGTCATTCCGTTGCCGCACCAGTTGTACGCTCTGAATCGCGCTGTCACTGCCGATCGAGTCCGATTTCTGCTGGCCGACGAAGTGGGACTCGGGAAAACCATCGAGGCCGGGCTGATCTTCCGGGAACTGAAATTGCGCGGACTGGTGAAACGCGTGCTGATCGTGGCTCCGAAGGGACTCGTCACACAGTGGGTGCAGGAACTGCAGGTGCATTTCAATGAAGAGTTCCGGCTGATCAGCCCTGGGGACTTTTCACCCCTGCAGTCTGTCACTGACCGCGGCAATGTCTGGCGACAGTATGATCAGGTTGTCTGCACGGCCGATTCGATCAAACCGATCGACCGGCGGCGGGGCTGGTCTGCGGAAAAGCTGGAATCGCACAATCAGGCGCGACTGGGTGATCTGATCGATGCCGGCTGGGACCTGATTATTTGTGATGAGGCCCATCGCATGGGGGGCAGTACGGAGCAGGTAGCCCGGTATCGTCTGGGCCGGGCCCTGGCAGACGCTGCACCGGCATTGCTGCTGTTGTCGGCGACGCCGCATCAGGGCAAAACGGCCGGATTCCAGCGGCTGATGGCACTGCTGGATCAGGAGGAATTCATCAGCACGGCGTCGATCCGCCGTGACAAGGTGGCCCCGTTCGTGATCCGCACGGAAAAACGTCGGGCGATCAATGATCGCGGCGAGCCGTTGTTCATGCCGCGCATGACGCGTCGCGTCCCGGTCCGCTGGGAAGTGCACCATGTGCTGCAGCAGCAGTTGTACGAGGCGGTTACGGGGTATGTGCGACTGGGTTACAACCAGGCTGTGCAGCAGAATCGCCAGTATCTGGGATTCCTGATGATCCTGATGCAGCGGCTGGTCACCAGCAGCACGCTGGCTATTGCGACAGCGCTGGAGCGGCGTCTGGAGACACTGCAGGCGGATCAGGCGCGCCCTGCCGCTGCTGCGGTCGGGGATGAGGAGTCTGACGGCGGGCTGGAGGATCTGGATGGTCAGGAGCAGCTGGAGGAACTGCTGGCGGCACGGCTGGCAGGGCTGAGAAACGAGCAGGAGGAGGTGCGACTGCTGCTGGAGCTGGCGCGTCGCTGCCAGTCTCAGGGCCCGGATGCTCGTGCGGAAACGCTGCTGAATCTGCTGTACACAAGCCAGCAGGAGGAGAACAACCCGCAGTTGAAGTATTTGATTTTTACGGAATTCGTGCCGACTCAGCGGATGCTGGCCGAGTTTCTTGAGCAGCAGGGTTTTTCCGTGGTCTGCCTCAATGGTTCGATGGATTTGGCAGAGCGGAAGCGGGTGCAGCAGCAGTTTGCGGCGGAGGTGCGAGTGCTGGTTTCGACGGACGCCGGCGGGGAAGGTTTGAATCTGCAGTTTGCCCACATCATTATCAATTACGATTTGCCGTGGAATCCGATGCGGATCGAGCAGCGGATTGGGCGAGTGGACCGTATTGGTCAGAAGTTTCCTGTGAAGGCCTTCAATTTGATTTTTGAGGACAGTGTGGAGCTGCGTGTGCAGGAGGTGCTGGAGCAGAAGCTGGAGACGATTTTGGAGGAGTTCGGTGTTAACAAGACTCAGGATGTCCTCGATTCTGCTGCCAGTGGTGCATTGTTTGAGCGGCTGTATGCGGAGGCTATTTTGGATCCGGAAAGTGCGGCAGAGCGTATTGAGCAGCTGGTGAGGGAAGTGCGTGAGCAGGCTCAGCGCGGTGCGGATGGAAGATCGAATTATGATTCGACGGAGCTGGATCCGCAGCTGGCGCGGCAGCTGGGCGGCCATCCGCTGCCATTCTGGGTGGAACGGATGGTGACAGCGTGGCTGCGTTCTGAGGGTGGTCGTGTGCGGAAGGACCTGTTTGGTTATGAGCTGGAGTGGCCGGATGGCAGCCGGATGGAGCGGGTGTGTTTTCACAGTCGGCAGGCTGAGGAGCGTGGTTTGCAGTATGTGAATCTGGAGGATTCGCGTGTGCGGCGGCTGGTTCGGCAGTTGCCGCGTCATGGGGAGCGGTCTGCGATTTTGCGGGTCAGGCTGCCGGGGTTGCCGGCAGAAGTGGCAGGTTATTGGTCGATCTGGCGGATCGCGACAGCCGAAAACTCTGCGGAAAGGGGATTTCGGGATGCCGGGATTCTGCCGATGTTTGTGCACGACGACGGTCGTAATCTGATTCCGACTGCCAGGCATTTATGGGACGCTCTGCTTGAGGAGCGGCCGGAGGTGGAGCTGCTGGGAGAATTGGGGGGACTGGAGTCGGAGCAGGCATATCGGCGTTTGCGGCTTGAGGCGGAGCGGCTGGGAACCGGTGTGTTTCAGGGACTGTGTCAGCGGCTGCAGCAGCGGCTGAGTCAGGAACGTGACAAGGGGCGGAATGCATTCCGGGTCCGTCGTGAGGCGCTTGAGCGACTGGGGCTTCCGGAGGTGCGTCAGCACCGTCTGAAGCGGCTGCGGGAGGAGGAGCGGGCGTGGGCAGCCGAGCTGCAGCAGCGGGAACAGATTTTGCCGGACCTGCAGCCGGTGGTGGTGCTGCGTGTGGAGGCTGGTGATGGATAGCTGGCGTGACAAGGTGCTGCGATACTTTCAGCCAGGAATTTCGCGGCTGACGCTGGTCGCTGATCCGGACGGTCTGTTGACGGAGGAGCGCATGCTGGCGGCGATTCGCGAGCGTGGGTTTGAGCTGATCCCGTTTGATGATCCGATCGCATTTCGGTTTGCGTATGAGTCGCAGTATCGCAGTGTGTGGGATCGTGGTGAGGAATCGGCATTGGTGGTGGTGCTCCGTTCGGCGGAGCAGCAGCTCGATCAGCTGCCGTTTGATCTGCTGGGGGCCGGACGGCGGATTGAGCTGGCCCTGCATCAGCTGTTTTCGCGGCTGAATCATACCGTGCTGGCCAGTCTGGACCGTAGTTTTCTGGATGACATTGAGCGGGCTGGCGGTGAACTGGACTCAGGGAGTCTGACAGAGAAGGGAACTCGTGACTTCGTCCTGATGCACTGTTTCGGCATCGTGCCGTCGATGATTCGCACCGCCGCGGATCTGATGAAAGTGCTGTTGTCGCTGCATTCGAGGTGCCAGCAGCTGCCGGAATTGCTGCTGGAGCATTTGCTGGAGCGGATGGGGGGACATCCGGCATTTCAGGGGTGGCCGCTGCGAGCAGTGCTGAGCAGTCGGGAGTTATTCCTGGCGTTTGTGCAGGAACAGTGGCATTGTTTTGTCACAGGCTGGGGCGAGGTGGCTCTGGCGGGTGGTGACGCTGGTGAGGTGTTATCCGGAGATCCGCTGTTGCTGGCGGAGACGACTACGGCGAAGGGGCGGTGTCGGGGGCCGGGTTGTCTGATTCCGTTTGCGCATGAAGATATTCGAGCGTATGTGGATACGCTGTTTCTGGATGGTTCACTGACGCCGGTGATGGCGGAGACTGCGGCTGAGCTGCCCCAGTGGGTTCAGCCTGGCGTGGTGCATGACGAAGCCAGTGATTCGCGGCGGCGATTTCAGGGTTTGTGGAGGCAGTTGGAGCAGCGTCTGCCGGATCGTGACTGTTCGCATCGGGACTGGCAGGAGTTTGCTCGCAAGTGGGCTGAGCTGGTGGTGCTGCGATGGTCGAGTGATCAGCATCTGCAGGCGGACGATCGTCGCCAGTGGGACGAGCTGCATTTGCGCGTGGAGCTGGAATTCGGGCAGTGGATGATTCGTCGGTACGGAACTCTGCACAACCTGCCTTGTCAGCAGCAGCCGGCCATGGTGCATCAGATACCGTGGTTTATGGCGACGGAACGGAAACGTCGGCAGCTGTCCCGACTGGCGCTGGTGGTGCTGGATGGTCTGGCCCTGGATCAATGGCTGCTGTTGAAGCGGCAGCTGGATGAGTCTCGCGGGGGGCTGAAGTTTCAGGAATCAACTGCCTTTGCCTGGGTACCGACATTGACCAGCGTGACGCGGCAGTCGATTTTTGCGGGGGAGCCGCCGTTGTATTTTCCGGATTCGCTGGGTACGACTGCGAAAGAGCGTGCTCACTGGCTGCGATTCTGGGAGGATCAGGGTGTACCGAGGCTGCAGGTGGAGCTGCTGACCAGTCTTGACGGGGAACGGGACGAGCGGCTTGATCAGGTTTTGCTGGAATCTCGGGTGTCAGTGCTGGGGCTGGTCTGGAACAAAGTGGATGAGATTATGCATGGGATGCAGCTGCAGACGGCAGGCATGCACAGTCAGGTGCGTTTGTGGGGGCGTCAGGGACATTTGGGGGCGCTGCTGCGAAAGCTGGTGCAGCATGGTTTTCAGGTCTATCTGACGGCGGATCACGGGAACGTGGCGGCTGTGGGCGCCGGGAACCCGCGTGATGGTGTGCTGGCGGAAACCCGGGGCAAGCGGTGTCGCGTGTATGACCGGGTGGAGTTTCGGGACGAGGTTGCTCAGCAGTTCCCGCAGTCCATCAGCTGGCCCGGGTATGGCTTGCCGGCATGGCAGCAGGTGTTGCTGGCTGGAGGGTTACAGGCGTTTGCGGCGGTGGGTGAAGAGCTGGTGGGGCATGGCGGGGTGTCACTGGAAGAGGTGCTGGTGCCATTTGTGACGATTTCCGGAGAAGTCACATGAAGCACGTCGTCGGGATTGATCGTCGTATTCGACGGCAGTGGCTGGATGCTGTGCTTGATCGTCTGGCGGTGACGCGGGATGAGGCTGAACTGCGCGGGTATCTTGACCAGCAATTGCAGGCTGAGCTGCCTTCGGGGGCTTCAAGGCGAAAGTCGTGTTCGATCCTGATGAAGATTTGGGTGCGTCTCCCGGAACGTTCGATGGGATTGCGTGAGCGGGCATTGCAGCTGTTGCCGCAAATCAGCGGCCAGGACCGGGTGTGGCTGCACTGGGGTATGACAGCGCGGGCCTATCCATTTTTTCGTGACACAGCGGAGGTGATCGGTCGGTTGCTGGCTCTGCAGGACGATTTTCGTGGTGTTGGGGTGCAGTCGCGGCTGACTGGTGCCTGGGGGGACCGAGTGACGACGAAGCTGGCTGCGGGGCATTTGCTGCGTATGCTGCTGGACTGGGATGTCTTGCGGACAAAGTCAAAGTCGGGTCAGTTTCTTCAGGTGCAGAAGCTGACGACGGGAAATCGTGAGTTGCAGTTGTGGCTGCTGGAGGCGTTACTGGGGGCCAGTGCTGCGGAGGAGATTGAGGCCCAGCAGCTGTTGCGTTTGCCCGAGTCGTTTCCATTTCGTTTTGACATCGGTCGTGGGGAGCTGCGGCGGCATGTCAGCTTTAATATGCACCGGCAGGGCCTCGACATGGACATGGTGTCCTTGCGGGTGGTTCGCGCTGTTGCGATTCCTGGGTCTGCTGCGGAACCGGTGTCGCTGCCGGAACGGGTTGTGCAGTCACCGCCCCGTCCGCGTCGAGGAACGCTGTTTGACGACATTGCTGACGCTGGGTTGAAGACGGTCACAGACGCCGCCAGGGCAAAGTCTTCGCGGGGCGCTGTGCGTCGTACAAGGGAGCAGCGGCAGGTGGCGCAGCAGCTCAATCAGGAGCATCAGCGGACGCTTGGCGTGCGGATCGAGCGGGCTTTGTGGTGTGACCGTCTGCCAAAGTTACCGGGAGCCTGGTCAGCGTCCTGGACTGATTTATGTGTGCTGTACCGTGACGGCCATTTTGCTGGTGTGCTGGCACTGGGGCGAGTGCTGTTGCCGCCGGTGCTGCGGGCCATTGCTGAAGCACATTTGAGGCGAAAGCCGGCCGGTGGCGATTCTGTCGAAAAGCCCCTCGCGTCGCTGGTAAAGCGGGGAGTGCTGTCGGTCGAGCTGCAGTCCCGATTGCTGCAGGCGTGGCAGTCGCCCCTGCCCTGCTCGGTCTCGGATGTGTCAGCGACCACACCGTCTGCGTCCGCCTGTCGGCTGGAACCTGAGCCTGCAGCGACTCATTTGCTGTCGGCGTTGGGCGAACTGGCGGCATTTGTGCCGGTCCCAGGAAGCTGAGCCGGAATGTTTTCGTTGCGCGAGAGTTGACGTAAGTCGCTTTCTGATAGGGCTTTGGGGCCTGTTGCAAGGAAACGCGACTGCCATCCGGGTCTGAAATCCCGCAAAGCTGGTTGACTGATGCCGGTTGATTGCCAAAATAGCACTCGCCCAACCCTGTGATGTTTTCTCTGTGATTAAGGGTGATTTTTGTGGTAAGCAGAACTACATGTCCAAAACAGTCTCACATTCTTTGGCTGAAGCATCTGCAGCAGGAGTTCGTTGCAGAGCTGAAGAAAAGGTGTTCCGGGAAGCAGATCAGATTGTGGATCAACGATCAACCAACGACGTGGGAGTGGGCTAAAAACTCTGCTGACGGTCTGAAGGTGATTCAGGGCCAGGTGTTCTGGAATCTCGTTGAATCCGGTCAGCCTGTCCAGGTTTCACTGGATGGCCCTGATAATCCCGCACGGTTGATCATGCCGGGGGCCAGCGCCGCTTTACTGCAACGAAAAACTGGAAGACCTCTCTTTGATCGATACATAGTAGCGGACTATTCAGGCGCTTCCAGTGAAATACTTCAGCGTCGCAGTATCTGCATCGCAGATGCCACAGCCGAGGGGCCCATCGCACGAGTTGCGGGGAAGTTTACCCGCGAGAGTCTGCTGGCATTCTTTCTCAGAACGCTCCGTTCGGCCACAGATCAAGGGTGCCGCTGTCTTCTCGGATGCGATCATCAGTATGGCGTACCACTGGGCTTTGCAGAATTACTTGGTCTGGAGACTCAAGACTGGCGAACCCTGCTGCACCAGCTTGTGATTGGGGCGAATGGTGTACCCAGCCTCGAACACCCGAAGTTCTACTGCCGTAAGGTAAATCAATGGTTGGTTGCCCGGGGGCATTTGCCTTACTTCTACACTGCGACCAAAGCCTCGCAATACTCTGATAATCAGTACATTGACGGGACAGAATGTCTGATTGTGCCGGCGACGGATCCCCGCGGCGATCGTCCGGACGCGGAGAGGAATCGGCTTGTCAAGCGGCTGACCGAGCAATTCTGGGCACTGTCCGGCCAACCGAAATTCTTCAATCGTGTGGGAGATAACGGCACTGTCGGGGGTCAGTCGATTTTGGGCCTCGAGAAGCTCTACGGACTCCTCGCCCTGACCGCAGATTCGATTCCGCTGGCAGTCTGGCCCTTCGATGGGCCTGATCTTGATTCCTCAGCCTACGAGGGGCGCCACGTGCTTGTGGAGCCTTATCCTTCCGGTGTACGGCCCACCGATGTGATGCAGACGGACTGGGACGATGCTAAGAGCTGTGTTCAGGCATTGCGTAATGCGGATTTCAACGGACAACTGGCTGGGTTACTGTCATTCCGATCCGTTTGCGGCGAGTGTATCCGGCGAGTTAGGATGGAGGGCTGGATTGCTTTGAACCCTGTCCGGAGTTTGAACTCGCCGGCGGGTGCCTGCCGGTTCTGTAGCAATTCTTTGAATTTCTGACTGGGAAACGACTGGAGAAGTTACGATGGCTTTGAATGCACAGACAGTAGGTTTTTTGCTTGACCACTGCAGCCAGACTCATCAGAAAGTTCGATATGGGATTTTAGGAGCGTGCCTTGCGGGGGGATTTGCCGGCGAGAATACGGAGCCGAGGCATTATGGTATGGCAGTGACTGCAATTCTGAATGCTCTGTTTCAGGGGCCTGCTCCTGACGCGTCCTGGGTTGTGAATGGTCATGGATTGCCGACCGGGTATCCGGCGTGGCCGAACAACGCGTTTCATCCTGCTTGGCATCTCGGTGCCCCCGCACACGCCACAGCGCTGGAACTGATGGGCTGGCTGGATCAAACACTTCCTGGCTGGCGGGACGCGGTTGCGTAAACCAGCGTTCCGGAAGCATCAACCCCAGTCGAAGTGTGATGGTCGCTGATTTTCCGGCGCAACATGGTGCTCGATCTTTTCCCGGGAGGAGTAACTGTAATGCTGGATTGTCTGCCCGAACTGAATTGTCCTGCCTGGCTGCGGGAGATGAACCTCAACACGCCTCTGGGGGTTCGTTTGCAAAGCGTGCTGAGGGATTCGCTGTTCTATCCGTGCTGCCAATTTGATGGCGATCCTGTGAAGTTTCTCGGTGGCAACGTTTTCAGTTTTGTGTATGCCGATCTCGCTCAAAACAGTGAAAGTCTGATGGAGCACCTTCAATGTCCCCAATACATGTTTCGCGGCTACGAACTCCTTGCATCTCAGGTGCTGGATGCTGAGCATTTCCTGCAGCCTGACGGGCTGAATCATCATGGCTTCGGTTGGGAACGCCGGGTTCTTTACCCGCAATTTCACCGGTTTTGACGTCAGCACTCCGAGATGCTTGCGTTGGTTACGCAAATCCCTGAACTCGGCGCAGCTGGTTCATGCGTGCGGAGCTTGAGTTGCGTTGACTTGTGTCAGCGTTCGGGCTTCAGAGCGGGCTGAGGGCGTCAGAAAGC
>Ga0068876_10002581_pt1 | contig 13297 bp, 4 predicted proteins | sample NOAtaG_6_FD_66442 | JGI IMG/M metagenome (GOLD analysis project Ga0068876, IMG submission 66442) | Freshwater lake microbial communities from Lake Erie, under a cyanobacterial bloom - NOAA_Erie_Diel5S_2200h metaG | ecosystem: Environmental > Aquatic > Freshwater > Lake | place: USA: Ohio, Lake... | reverse complement strand
AACCTGTATATCCTGTGAAACCTGTGTATCCTGTGTATCCAGAATATCCTGTGTATCCTGTGAAACCTGTGTATCCTGTGTAACCTGTATTTCCAGAATATCCAGTGTATCCTGTGAAACCTGTGTATCCTGTATAGCCTGTAAATCCGGTATAACCAGTGTATCCAGTATATCCAGAATATCCTGTATATCCTGTGAAACCTGTATATCCTGTATACCCTGTATATCCAGTAAATCCTGTGTATCCTGTATATCCACTGTATCCTGTGTATCCCGTGTATCCAGTGTATCCTGTGTATCCTGTATATCCTGTGTATCCTGTAAATCCGGTATAACCTGTATAACCTGTAAATCCGGTATAACCAGTGTATCCAGTAAATCCAGTATATCCGGTATAACCTGTAAAACCAGTGTATCCTGTGTACCCGGTATATCCTGTATATCCTGTAAAACCAGTATAACCTGTATACCCTGTGTACCCGGTATAACCTGTAAATCCAGTGTATCCGGTATAACCTGTATAACCTGTAAATCCGGTATAACCAGTGTATCCAGTAAATCCAGTGTACCCTGTATAACCTGTAAATCCAGTATATCCGGTATAACCTGTATAACCTGTAAATCCAGTATATCCTGTGTATCCAGTATACCCTGTAAATCCAGTGAAACCAGTATAACCTGTGTAACCAGTAAATCCGCTATAACCTGTATATCCAGTAAATCCACTATAACCTGTATACCCAGTAAATCCAGTATATCCAGTAAAACCTGTAAGTCCAGTATATCCTGTATATCCTGTGTAACCAGTAAATCCAGAATATCCTGTATACCCAGTGTAACCTGTAAAACCAGTGTATCCGGTATATCCTGTAAATCCTGTATATCCAGTATATCCTGTAAAACCAGTAAATCCTGTATATCCAGTATACCCTGTGTAACCTGAAAAACCAGTATACCCGGTATATCCAGTATAACCTGTAAAACCAGTGTAACCACTATATCCTGTAAATCCAGTATACCCTGTAAATCCAGTATAACCAGTATACCCTGTAAATCCAGAATATCCAGTAAAACCTGTGTATCCAGTATACCCTGTAAATCCTGTATAACCTGTGTATCCTGTGAAACCACTGTATCCTGTATACCCTGTAAACCCAGTGTATCCACTGTATCCTGTGTACCCTGTAAATCCAGTGTATCCGGTATACCCTGTAAATCCTGTATATCCTGTAAAACCTGTATATCCAGTATATCCTGTGAAACCAGTGTATCCTGTATACCCTGTAAAACCTGTATACCCGGTATAACCTGTATATCCACTATACCCTGTATAACCAGTATATCCTGTGAAACCTGTATATCCTGTATATCCACTATACCCAGTGTATCCAGTGTATCCTGTGTACCCTGTATAACCTGTAAATCCTGTATACCCAGTGTATCCAGTATATCCTGTATATCCTGTGAAACCTGTATATCCTGTATATCCAGTATATCCTGTAAAACCAGTGTATCCTGTATATCCTGTGAAACCTGTATACCCAGTGTATCCACTATAACCTGTGAAACCTGTATATCCAGTATATCCTGTATATCCTGTAAATCCCGTATATCCTGTGTATCCAGTAAACCCAGTGTACCCAGTATATCCTGTATATCCACTGTATCCTGTAAAACCAGTATAACCTGTGTATCCTGTAAATCCAGAATATCCAGTAAATCCAGTGTAACCTGTATATCCTGTAAATCCTGTGTATCCAGTATATCCTGTAAAACCGGTGTATCCGCTATAACCAGTAAAACCAGTGTATCCACTATAACCTGTATAACCACTATACCCAGTAAATCCGGTATATCCTGTGTATCCACTATAACCTGTATATCCTGTGTACCCACTATAACCTGTATATCCTGTAAAACCAGTGTATCCAGTATACCCACTATATCCAGTATATCCAGTATATCCGGTAAAACCAGTATATCCGGAATAACCAGTATATCCTGTATATCCAGTGTATCCACTGTAACCAGTATATCCTGTAAATCCTGTATACCCACTATACCCTGTGTATCCTGTGTACCCAGTAAATCCAGAGTATCCTGTAAAACCAGTATATCCAGTATATCCACTATAACCTGTGTATCCAGTGTATCCAGTGTATCCTGTATATCCACTGTAACCAGTATAACCACTATATCCTGTAAATCCAGTGTATCCAGTGTATCCACTGTATCCAGTGTATCCTGTGTACCCTGTAAACCCTGTATATCCTGTAAATCCTGTATATCCTGTGTATCCACTATAACCTGTATATCCTGTAAAACCAGTATAACCTGTAAATCCTGTATATCCTGTATACCCCGTATATCCACTATACCCAGTATAACCTGTAAATCCTGTATAACCAGTGAAACCTGTATACCCAGTGTATCCTGTATATCCACTATAACCTGTAAATCCAGTATATCCTGTAAACCCAGTGTATCCTGTATATCCACTATAACCTGTGTATCCTGTAAAACCAGTATATCCTGTATACCCTGTAAAACCTGTATATCCACTATAACCTGTGAAACCAGTGTATCCTGTAAAACCAGTATATCCTGTATAACCTGTGTATCCGGTGTATCCAGTAAAACCTGTATATCCTGTTAATCCTGTATATCCCGTGTATCCTGTGTATCCTGTGTATCCAGTAAAACCAGAATAACCTGTAAATCCGGTATACCCAGTATATCCCGTATAACCTGTAAATCCTGTATATCCTGTAAATCCTGTATATCCCGTATATCCACTATATCCGGTGTATCCAGTAAAACCAGTATATCCTGTAAAACCGGTGTATCCAGTAAAACCAGTATATCCTGTAAAACCAGTGTATCCAGTAAAACCAGTATATCCTGTAAAACCAGTATACCCTGTAAAACCAGTGTATCCAGTAAAACCAGTGTATCCAGTAAAACCAGTATATCCAGTATATCCAGTATATCCAGTGTATCCTGTATATCCTGTTGTTCCAAAACCAGTTGGACCTGTATGTCCGTAAGGCCCAGTTGCTCCAGTTGTACCTGTAGAACCTGTAGAACCAAAACCTGTTGGACCAGTAGTACCAGATGTTCCTGCAAAATTTCCTATATTTGTCCATGTACTTGGAGGATAAGTACAAACCCATAAATCTTGTCCTATAACATATGAATCTCCTACAGATGCATTAGAAGGTAATTGTCCTGTGTTGTTTAATCTATTTTTTATAAAAATTGTTCCAGGGCTTATTCCTCCAATAGTTGTTCCATCTGGAAATAACAAGTTATTTGAAAAATCTGTTGTTATATTTGCACCATTAATAGACAACATATTAGAAACATATAAATCTTTGTATTGAGCTGAGACACTACCTATAGATATTATACCTCCAGTTGCCGGTAATACATTACTATAAATCAATCCACCAAATGTTCCTGTTGGTCCAGTTGGACCTGTACCTCCACCTGCTGGTCCTGTATATCCTGTGCATCCTGTGTGTCCGGTATATCCTGTAAAACCAGTGTATCCTGTAGCGCCTCCTGTTGGTCCTGTATATCCTGTAAAACCAGTGTACCCTGTGTATCCTGTTCTCCCCGTAAAACCTGTATGTCCTGTAGGTCCTGTATATCCAGTATATCCTGTACGACCTGTTGGTCCTGTTCGTCCTGTGTACCCCGTATATCCTGTATACCCTGTGTATCCAGTACTTCCTGATGGTCCAGTTGTTCCTGTAAAACCAGTGTATCCTGTATATCCAGTATATCCTGTAAAACCAGTGTATCCTGTAAACCCGGTATATCCTGTATATCCTGTGAACCCAGTGTATCCTGTGAAACCGGTGTATCCTGTATATCCTGTGTATCCTGTGTATCCCGTATATCCTGTGTATCCTGTAAAACCAGTGTACCCAGTGTACCCAGTGTATCCAGTGTATCCTGAGTATCCAGTGTATCCCGTAAAACCAGTGTACCCAGTGTACCCAGTGTATCCAGTATATCCAGTGTATCCAGTGTATCCTGTGTATCCTGTGTATCCTGTTGTACCTGTAATACCAGTGTATCCAGTGTATCCTGTGTATCCGGTGTATCCTGTAAATCCTGTGTATCCAGTTACTCCAGTGTATCCAGTGTATCCAGTGTATCCAGTGTACCCTGTGTACCCACTTGTACCTGTTACTCCTGTATAACCAGTATAACCAGTGTATCCAGTATGACCAGTTGGTCCGACAATATCAGTAAATACAAGTTCATGTGTTGTAGTATTATAAGCAACAGGTTTAATAGGATTCGTATAGTAATCTTGAAAAGGTAATGCATTTATAAACATTGAGGCAGCTAAATTTATATTTAAACTTGATTGAATGTTAGAAATAGTAATAGAATAAGGTCCGTTAAAATATGGATTGCTAACAGGTAATAATGTTTGTAAACCCCATTTCCATAATATTTCTGCTTCTATTTGTTGTCTTTCTAATAAAGAGACTGATCTATTAACTATTACTATTTCAGCAATTCCTGAAGCAATAGCAAAATTTATATTACCATTATAAGAATTTATATATAAATTAGATGAATAAGAACCTGTATAATACAATGGTGAACCCATTGTATCTACTGCGTAAGCTAAATCACCATTAATATAAGTTGATATTAAATTTAAATTTGAAGGATCAATTGATACAAATTCTAATAATTGCCATGTGTTTTCAACAGTTGCTTGTATTCCTTGATTATATCTTGAAATAAATATATTATCTGTATTATATTGAGATACTTGATAATTATTTAGTAAACTTGGATAATAACTTGCTAATGTATAAAAATTTTCACTAGATGATGTACTTTGTGCTTGTATCATTGGACTCGACACATTTTGATTAATCGGATAATATAATAAAAATACTGAAAAACCACTCCTATTTACATCATATGAACTAACAGACATTTGCTGTCCTTTTATAAAAGATAAAATACCTTTATTATTTAACGCATTCTCTATAAATAAAGGACTTGAACCTAAATTTGGCGAATTTGCAACATAACTATTTACATTACTTGGCCACGATGATACTTGTTCTCCTGTCGTATAACTACCTGATAATGTATTTGCATCTAACCATAATTCGACATCAGGTATACTTGAGATAAAATTAAAACCTCCACTATATTCTGTGAAATCTACTAATGTTATTGTACCAGTATTTTGATAGGAAGGTCCAGTTTGACCTCTTGGTCCTTGAGCTCCTGCTATACCAGTATAACCTGTCGGACCAACACTACCTGTATATCCTGTATATCCTGTGTATCCTGTTGGTCCAGTAAATCCAGTTGCACCGACTGTTCCTTCTGGACCAGTTATTGGTCCAATATCAACCCATGTACTAGATTCTGAATAGACCCATAAATTATTATCAATTAAATATGCATCTCCTATTGTAGCAGATACTGGAAGTAATGATGAATTTGCTACACTACCTATTATTCTTATTGTACCTAATGTTACACCGCCTACTAAGGTACCTGCCGGTAATTCAATTATACCATTTTGTGCTATAATTGGAATACCGTTTAAATATATAGTGTTTGTATAAATATTTCTAAAACCAAATCCAGTTGCACCTAAATCATAAGAATTATCAACATTTGGGATTATACTATGTATCAAAGTACCATCTGCTAATAAAACACCTGTATTCGCAGTAGCACCTGTTGGTCCAGTTAATGAATATAAATTATTGAAAAGATCATACATAACCTTTTCAACAACTGATTCTAAAAATGCATTATTAACTTTAAAACTCATTTTACTATATTATAATATAAAAATTTTAATACAAAATTTATAAAAATCATAATTTAAATAAAAATGGATTGTTTAATATGTTTATGGAATAAAGCGGTTTTTTATTTTGATGATAAAGAATACTCAAAACCGCTCATAAATACAGAAACATATAAGTTGTATAAATACACTGGATATAATCATGTAGTAAATCCGAATTCTTTTAACCCATGTTATGTTTGTAACGACTGCTTATTATTCAATATATATTGTTGCAATGAAGAATTAAAATATAATTGTCTAATAGAATTAAAGAAATATTTAGTTTGCTTAGAAATAGCCAAAATGTATAATATACCAAATGAAATATTTAAAAAGATATCGATTGATTAACTTTATTTATAATCTTTTTTGGATGAAACTTGCTATTATTTGAATTATGACCAACTTTTTTACAAATAGAACATATTCTTTTTTGTTTTACCATCAAAAGAAATAAAATTTTTTATTTATTTGAAATAAAAAATCAATTTTTAAATCAAATCAATGATTTAAAAATACAAAAAAATTGTTCAAATTATTTCTTTATTTTATTTTTTAACTCGTGTTTCATGTTTAATTTTTGCACAATTCTTGACACATCACATATCTCTAAATTTTTACCTACTTTTATCAATTTTTTAGGATCATATCCATCCTCGCCATATATTAATTGATATATATTATTTACAGAATCACGACATGTACCATCATAATGCGTTTTAATATCCTCTGTTAGTTTAATAATTCTTCTTTGCATATACCCTGATGTTGCTGTAGACATTGCAGTATCACATGTAGATTCACGACCAGACATATTATGAAAATAATATTGTTTAGGATTCAACCCCTTAATAAACGATGAATCTATAAATCCTCTAGATTCATATTCATTTTGTAAATTCAAATTTTCATATGGATAATGTGGAAGTGTTCTTTTTCCATTATTTAACAACAATTTTACTCTTTGCCCTGATATATTTTGTTGCCCAAGTAATCCGGTGATTTGTGCAATATTAAAGAAATCTCCCTTAGATCCTGACATAACAGTACTCAAGAAATTATTCTCAGGATCAAGAGCATCTTTTGCGATTTTTAAACCAACATCTTTTGCTTTACTTAGAGTATTCGTTATACGTATTTCCCTAATATTATGATGTTTAATCGTGCTTTTTATATTTTCTGCTTCAATATAACATTTTTCTATAACGTCGTTGATTTTTTCTACTTTATCTTCACCTTGTACCATACAATCTTTTAATCCTACACTAAATCCTGAAACAAGTAACCAATTATTTGCTATATAATGTACACCATCTATAAATTCTGCTGCAGAATCTGGTCCATATTCTTTATGTATAGTTTGTATAAGAGAATTATGTACAGAACCTAATATATTTTTGTCTAAAGCACCTTCATATAATACACCACGATATATTTTAACAACAGGTTCATTTAGATCTGCATTATTTTTCTTTTCATATATAAGGTCATCCGGTAATATTAAAGAAATTAAACCTTTTCCGTGAAAACATTGAACTTTTTTTCCTTTGTCTTTATACACTCTACGTATATGATTAATTTTATTCATTATTTTTTCTACAGAATATCCTGTTTTTATTGAAATATTGAAAAATTGTTCTTTAGTTACTGCCTTAATTCCTAATGTCATTCTGTAAGAACCTACTAAAGCATCTTGTACTATACACATTACATTCTTCGAACTTTGCGAAGATATTATTTTATGTTTTGAAGCAGATAATAATCTGAGTTCCGCCTCTGCTTCTAATGAGGCAGGAACATGTATATTCATTTCATCTCCCGTTACTACCTTATATCTCTATAAGGACTAGACTGTACCTTAAGCTATCATCGGGGTTGACGCCCCTCAAACCAACACCTTACCAGTCGTTGAGACTTTCTCATACTAAGTCATATTAAGCTTAGAGAATAGCCTGCGGATTGTCTAATTCTTAACCTTTTTACCATTGTGTACGACAATTAATCGTGTTCCCCTTAAAAGTTTCCAAATAAGGGTGGTAGTTAAGACTCTAAAGAGTTCCCCGCAACCAGGTGTTTCGCAAGAATATTAATTTTTTCTTACTAGGGGATTGCAAACTTTTAATTTCCCCTGTTTTCGACCTTAGAAATACAAATCGAAATCGGCATTGCTTAGCTACCTTAATTTTTCAAAAAAGGAATAGACTGTACCTTAAGCCTTCATTGGAATTGACAGTTCCTCAGACCAACACCTTAGCAGTCGTTGACGCGTTCTCATACTAAGTCATATAAAGCTTAGAGAATCGCATGCGGATCGTCCAATCTTTAACCTTTTTACCATTGGGTACGATAATTAATCGTGTTCCCCTTAAAAGTTTCCAAATAAGGGTGGTAGTTAAAGCTTTAGGATATTCCCGCAACCAGGTGTTTCGCCAACATTTTATTGACTAGATAGATACTCTTTTAAAGCTATCTTTTATCACCCAATTTCTAAATGATTTATTTATACTTAAATTGAACCTTAAAGTTTTTCCTTCTCTTATGACGACTTCTTGAGCCATCATAGAACCTTCATGTAACAATTTTCCTATTTCTTTCAAAATAGGTTTAGACTATACCTTAAGCCTTCATTGAGAACGTGACTTCTCTCAGACCGATTTCCGTTGACTGCAAATTATTTATATATTCTATAGCTTCTTTTAATGATTTTTCTGGATTATTCTTTGTAAAATATTTATTCTTTTTATTTGAACATAAAATCGTGACCCACGTGTTTCATATCTTATATATAAGGGTAATTTATTTATATTATAACCCAATTTATATATAATTTCTTTTGCATTATCATTTAATTTATTATTCCTAATCATAATTTTAGAATCCATTTCTATTTTATTATTCATTTTTTCAATCTCAAATAAGTTATTTGTTTCACAATATTCAAAGTATTTTAGAGCCATTTCTAATTTTTCAGTCAAAGTTCTTCTATTTGAAATAATCGATTTCAACTTACCATCACTTTGTCTTACTGTAAAACCTTCATATTTATTAATTGTATGATGAGTATAATTAATACCAAATGGTAATTCATTTAAATTTAATTCTTTCATTGAATATATAAGTCTTTCTTTATCATCATCTTTCATATTTAAAAATCTCTGAGATTTACTTATTTTTCCTTTTGTTTCTTGATGTAATTTTTTTTATTTGTACCACCTGTTTCTAAATTATACCCTTTTGGAGATAATGTATCATATAACTTAATAAATTCTTTTTCATAATAATCCATCATTTCTAAATTACATATTAATAATATTTCAACATTAAAATTATCTTTTCCATATTTTCTTATAGCATTGCAAAAATGTCTAATACCATTATCAGCGTTATTTTTTGCGTCAGATACATGACTATTCCATCTTCTAATAACACCATATTTTCTTCCAGATGATAAATAAGAAACAGTTTGTCCAATATATTTTTTATTATTAATTATATTAGTAATCATATAAATTTCTCCAGAATTTTGTTTCATTTTAACATTTTATTAAATTTTATTAAACAAAATCAATTTTATTTATTTGCAGTACGAGTCGTTGAACGCTCTCCATAGATAGTCACGTTTTTAATCCTTAGGAGTTCGCTGCGGATTACCCAATCCTTAATGTTTTTACTATGTCCTAGGTCATTACCCCGGATATTATACATAGTTTCCAATATATAAGTAGTAATTAAGGCTCTAAGGGAGTCCCCGCAATTGAGAAATCTTGCCATAAAAATATGACTAGGTAGTTATATACTTAAATAAGTGAGTAAGTTACACTGTTTATCTTACATGGTTTCTTACCCAACCATATAAGCAGCTACCTTTTACAACCCTACATTTGAGTTGGTTGGCGGTTAAGCAACAAAATATCTCCGTCTTGTAGCTGACGCTCACATATATCACCAATCTCTAGTTTATATGTTCTTTTTTCAGGGTATTTAATATCAGAAACCCATTCACCATTTCTTTTTAATTTATCTCCTTGTTTTAGTAATTCTTTACCATTTGTCACATATATTTCATACTCTTTTCCTGTCTCTATATCTTTTCGAACTATTATATCCCCATGATTAATTCGTGTGCCTTTGAAAAATAAAGCATTTTCTAAATTTATACGAACTTTACCATTATCTTTAAGAATATAATTGACTTTACCTATATTCACTAAATTTGTCAAATAATCATAATTAAATTTTGTAACATGTACTGGTATAGTTAAATTACTAGCCATTTGTGGTGGTACTGCTAGTTGCCCCATTTTTAACGTTGGGTCTGGACCAATTACAGTTCTACCTGTCATTTCGCAATTATGTAGAACTGTAAAATCCGGCAGAACAAATAAATTATTACCATCAATTTCAAATCCATAAAATTCATCAACTCTATAAGGTTCTACTGTAATCTTCGTCCAATTATTTCCTTGTATTAAAGGTGATCTACATTTTTTCCGTTCAAGTAAAGTTGGTATATTTTCAAGACCGTATCCTGATATACTTAAAACTAATGCTGTTCCTTTATTAGATACTTCTTTATGTGTCCATGATGTTTTTTTATTCTTAATAGATGTTTGGAATCCTAGTGAATCTGCTATAAATTTTGCTCCTTCTATAATAGCTTCGTGTTCAAAAGATTGACTTATTCTTACTGTCACTCCTCCTTGTTCGACAGAACCATCAGTATCTATCAATCCTGCTAATAAAGCAAGACGAACTTCTTTACTGTTTATAAGATAATCTTTTGGAATATGCTTATTATTTAATAAACCATATTTTTCTAATTTTTGTTTAAAAATACTTTTTCCTGATTCAATTCCTGTTATACCATATTGTATATTTGTTCCATCATTATATAAATTTAATTTTATACCATTCTTTTCACCCCACGTTCTCCAATAATCAACAAGTTCTGGGTCAATTGTTGTAAACTGTTTACCATTTTTTCCACCATCACCTAACCACATTCCTAAAATATATGGGTCAATTTCTACATCTTTATATTCCCAATTTACTGGTTTTTCAATTTTGTATCCATATAATAATTTTTTTGTTTTATCAGATAATTTTAAATATTCTAAAACACTTATATTAACAGTATTATTATCATCTAAACTATCAACAAATTCTTTCATTTTTTCATAAGTTTCTTCTTTTGATGAATTTTTAGGAACTTTTGTTCGTTTTGTTTTTGTTTTTAGTGTATTTTTATCAAACCATTTTATTTCCCATGAATCAATAGTATTTATCCAAAGTATTGATTTATTATCAATGTATTTAAATGTTAAAATATGTTCACTATTAACTATATATTCTGTTCCTGATTCTTGTTTTATTTTATACATCTGATCTACACCATTAAATAATTCTAAAACAGTTCTTTTTTCACCATCATTACCTATTAAAACATCTCCAATTTTTATATCTTCAACATTTTTGGTTTCTCCCGACCATAAAATTATTTTGGTTCCTTTGTGAGCACACCGCTTACCCATTAAGTTCGATCGGATCATCCCTTCTTTACCGGTTAATCTTTCTTTTATTCCTTTTATAGCACGTCCGTTTGTTGAATGTTTCATTTACACCATATTCATCTAGATATTTATATCTAGAATCATTATACCTGTTAATACTACTTAACAGCATCTTCTCAGACGGGATTAGACTATATCTTAAGCAATCATTGAATTTGTCATATTCTCATGCCCACAAACATTTAGTCGTTGAACCTTCTCCATATCCTGACATAATGGACTTAGGAGCTTGGATGCGGATTGTCTTTATTCTTTAAATTTTTACTCTCATAGTGATTAACTATGACCCTTATAATATTTCTATTATAAGTTAGTATTAAAGACTTAACAAGATATTCCCGCAATTTGAATGTGTTGCCTACTTATATATACAGTAGACTAGCAATACTTTTGATATCACTAAGCCAAAATATCAGCTTTTCCGGAATTATGTGTAACTGTAAAATCAGCTAAGAGAAATCTATGATTTTTATCTACAGTAAAACCATTATATTTTCCTTTTCCAATATGTTTAATTTTTATTGAAAAATAAGTTGGATCTTTAACATTATTACATTTTTTTCTTTCTAATAATATAGGTATTTCATTAAGATTTAATCCAGATATTTTTAAAATAAATTTTTTTCCAAATTTAATTTCATTTTGTGCTTTCCATTTTGTTGTTTGTTGTGTTACGGATGTATGATAACCTAGTGAACTTGCTAAATATTGTATTTGATATAATAAATCTTTATGTTTATCTGATTGAGATATCATAAAATTATTTTTTTGTTTCCACCCATCAGTATCTATCAAACCTGCTAAAACTTTTAATCTAATTTCTTTTGTATTATATAAATATATATCAGGTATATGTTTATTATTAAATAAATTGTATTTTCTTAATAAATTTTTTAATGGATTTAAATGTGTTTTATTATCCTTATTAAACACAGATCTAACACCATAACAAATATCTGGTCTATATCTAATTTCATTTTCACAAAAATTACAATCTCCTTTTTTAAGTTTTTTTCTATATAGAACTATTTCGCATTCATTATTAATTGCCCATTTTTTCCAATAGTTTACTAATTCAATATCAGCACTTGTAAATCCTGATCCTGATTTATTACCATCTCCTAACCACATACCTAAAATATAAGGATCTAATAAACATTCCTGTTTATCCCATTTTATATAATTATTTAATTTAAATCCAAATAAATTTTTTTGTGTGCGCTTAGGTAATTTTATATAATCTTTTAATTTAATATCAAATATATTATCATCATTAATACTATCTGCGAAATTTTGTACATTTTTTAATGCATCATCCTCTGATATATTATTTTTTGGTTGAAAATATCTACTTTTTTCTGTATTTCCATTAAACCAATAAATTATCCAACTACCATTTTTATAACTTTGTGATGGTTTAATCCATGAAATTTTTTTATGTTTTGTATATTTAACTGTTAAGTAATGTTCTTTATTTACTATATAAGTATCTCCTTTCTCTTGTGTTATTTCATACATATCATCTTCACCTGAACATACACTTTGCACAGTTCTTTTTTCTCCATCATCTCCAACTAATTCATCACCCCATTCAATTTCATCTGCTCTTTTTGTATTTCCATCCCACATTAATACTGGTGTTTCAGGTGCTAAACATGAATTATTATAAAAAGTAGAAATACGAAATTTCAAACTTTGTAAATATTTTTGTTTTTTTGTATCTGATATAGGAATTCCGTCTGTTTGTTCTAGATGATTATTAGCTTTAATAATTTCGACTAATTGAATAGTTAAATCATCGTCGCACATATTTCCCTCAGCTATTACATATGGTCTGGCTGCAGTTGGAATAACAGGAAAAACAGTTAATATCAGATTA
>Ga0068876_10002576_pt1 | contig 13314 bp, 12 predicted proteins | sample NOAtaG_6_FD_66442 | JGI IMG/M metagenome (GOLD analysis project Ga0068876, IMG submission 66442) | Freshwater lake microbial communities from Lake Erie, under a cyanobacterial bloom - NOAA_Erie_Diel5S_2200h metaG | ecosystem: Environmental > Aquatic > Freshwater > Lake | place: USA: Ohio, Lake... | reverse complement strand
TCATTCAATGATATGGTGGTAAAGGCTTGCGCAATGGCATTGAAAAAACATCCCGTGATCAATTCCTCTTGGTTGGGAGATCGCATTCGATACAATGATCATGTGCATATCGGCGTAGCCGTTGCGGTGGAAGACGGATTGTTGGTGCCCGTTGTCAGACATGCCAACACCAAATCATTTGCGCAGATCGGTGCAGAAGTAAAAGTATTTGCAGAAAAGGCCAAAGCCAAGAAATTACAACCACAGGATTGGGAGGGTAATACCTTCACCATTTCCAATTTGGGAATGTTCGGTATCGAGGAATTCACAGCCATCATCAACCCACCCGATGCTTGCATCTTGGCGGTAGGAGGCATCAAGCAAGTGCCAGTGGTGAAGAATGGACAAGTAGTTCCAGGAAACGTCATGAAAGTAACTTTGAGTTGTGATCACCGCGTGGTGGATGGAGCCAGTGGCGCTGCTTTCTTGAACACTATCAAATCCTTCTTGGAACAGCCGGTGTTGATGTTTGTGTAAAGAGATCATTCAGGGAAATAAAAAAAGCGTCGAATGGGGCGCTTTTTTGTTGAATATGGGTGAGTGTATCTAGTGTTGAATGACTATTTTTTGTGAGAGCCATTCTGGATGGGAGGGGCAGGAAAGATAATAAACGCCATTCTTTAAGTGTGCAATGGGGGATGCATCTTTCAGTTGACTGAATATCTTTTTTCCAAGAATATCAGTGATTATGTAATCTAATTGAGGTTGATCAAAGATAAAGCTAGGGCTACTCCCGTTGTTGTTGATGACCACCCACTCTGCTGTTTTGTTTTCTTTGGGTGCGTTATTTACACAAAAAATGTGTTGTAATTTGCTCCAAATATCATTGATGAGCGTGAAAGAAACCAGCTCGCTGTTGCCATTTCCCATTCGTATCCAAGTGATATTTTCCTGCGGGCTTACGCTAATGATTTGGCCATTTTTCCCTAATGCCGCATAGGTATCCGCTGGCGCATTGGGCGCTATCATGCCGGGTATTACCCATTGTGATCCTGGGACCATGTAATGGTTCTGTCCATTGAGCCAAGTGAGGTATCCATAGCTTTGATTCAGATTTTGAGAGGGTGTCGTCATGAGGGTATGATAGCCGGTTGGAATGATGGATGTACCGTTCCAATTCCCTTGATTTTGCAATAAAAGTCCATATTTGGCCATATTGCGGGGAGTGCTGTAAAACACTTTGTTATATCTTGAACTAATGAAAAGGCCATTGATTCCGCAGGGCGTACCTATTTTTTGAAAAAAGTATTGATTATTGGTCATCCCAGTTGCTCCCTGTAAAACTTCATCGAGTAGGGTGTAGGGTGCGTTGTGATAAGCCCAACGAGTTCCAGGTGCGGCTATGTACTGAAGACATGCAGGAAGAGTGCAGTTATCATCCATTACCCCATCATCCAATCCAGTGGTCATGGTAAGGTGGTCTCGAACGGAAATGGCATTTTCTTGATCAGTGGATAAGCTTGACCATCCTTGTCCAAGGTAAGTATGCGATGGGGCATCCATGTTCAGTCCATCCTCATTGGCAGCAATTCCGATGAGTGCGCTGGTAAGGGTTTTGCCTGCACTGGCCCAATACCAAACGCTGTCGGCAGTAAAGGAGCCGAAGTAGGTTTCGTTTAAAATTTTTCCGTTGTACAGTAATACAAAGGCCTTGCTATCTTCTTGTTGTAAAAGATTCAATACGGCGGATAAGCTATCGGGACAGAGGCCCGCTTCCTCCCAAGAGACGGTTTCCCAAATTCCTACAGATGGCGGAAAATAGGTTTGTGCCATCAATTCATTTTGGATGATCAAAAAGATGAGGGCGAAACAGACTGCTTTTATATTTTGAAATTTCATCACCAATATGATGCGAATGTACCATGAAAGGTTGGGTGAATTTTTATTTCGGCCCTTGAATAAATGCAATGCTCTTCTCATTGAAGGTTCCGGGCTTTTCAAGACTCACTAAATGTCCGCATCTTTCTATGATCTCCATTTTTACGGATTGAAAGCGCTGTGCGTAACGCTTGGTAGAAGCCAAGAAAAAGTGATCTTCTTTTCCTACCAATATGTAAATGGGCACATTTTGATGGATGCCGAAGAGCGACTTGAGTTTGCTATCTAACTCTTTTCCATACATAGCCGTCCACTTGCGATATTCCTCGTCAGTCAAAGCGTTGGCTTCACGAATAAAAACCTTTCTGGCGCTTTCATGATTTTTTTTGGGAAGAATGATTTTGGCCATCATCTTGTAGAAATTCCTGAATCCTATGATTTTTGCCAACATCAATCCCGATCTAAGGAAGATGCGCAATTTCAAATCCAAGCTAATAATAGGACCCGAAAACACAAGTGAAGAAATTCTGTGAGGTTGTTGATCAAACATTTGAATGGAAATGATACTTCCCAATGACACCGCCACCGCGTGCACCTTCTGTATTTGAAGATGATCCAACACTTCCCAACATTTTTCAGCAATGAACTCAAAAGAATATTTAGGTATGTCAATACAGCTTTTGGCGGATTGCGCATGGCCGGGTAAATCAATCAATAGCAGGTTGAAGTGTTTTTTATATTGCTCCAATTGTTTTTTCCAAGTGGCAGTACTTCCCCCGGCGCCATGAATAAACAACACCCAATCCGCGTTTGGATTTTCTGGGTGCTCAAAAGTCTGATAGTATAACAATGATTTCATCTAGTGGCTCCCCACAGCTTAAAGGCTGTAAAAATCAGAGCGGTGCAAAGAACGACATTCAAGGTGATGTACACAAGACATTGAGACCATTTTTCTTGATGTAACCATTGGAAGAGCTCTAAACTGAAAGTAGAAAAGGTGCTCAATCCCCCGCAAAATCCCACTGAGAGCAGGAGCCAAGTTGCACTGTTTTGTTCTTTGGGTGGTTGAACGGAGTACACTATCCCGAGAACCAATGCCGCCAGTGCATTGGAAATGAGGGTCGACGTCCAAATGCTTTTAGGCATCCAATATAATCCCATCCAATACCGCGTAACAGCCCCCAATCCACCCCCGAGGAATACAAATAGGAAATTCATTTTTCAAAGTTCGTAATTCTTGGTGTTTTTTTCGCATTTCCCAAATTTTAGATGCAAATTCGCAGCGGTTTAACCGCTTAATAAGAAAGTGCTATGTCAAAATTAGAAATGAAAGTCCCCTCACCTGGAGAGAGCATCAGTGAAGTAATCATTGCCAATTGGTTGGTGAAAAATGGTGATTATGTTCAAAAGGACCAGGTGATTGCAGAGATTGATTCTGACAAAGCTACCTTGGAGTTGGCGGCTGAAAGCGCGGGAACAATCGAAATCAAAGTTCAGGCTGGAGATACAATAGCGGTAGGAGGTGTGGCTTGTATCATTGATACATCTGCAGCGGCGCCTGCAGGCGTTAGCGCACCCTCTCTAGCAGCTCCTACGGCCACAGCGGCGACGCCCGCTCCCTCGGTTACCCCTAATCCAATGCCTGTTTCGAATAACCATCCCGCAAGTGGACATCCGTCACCTAGCGCAGCAAAAATGATGGCTGAAGCCAATATCAGTGCTCAACAAGTGAAGGGAAGCGGCCCTGGTGGAAGGATCACCAAAAATGATGTGGTAATGGCCCTAGCAGGAGGTATAGATACCGCTGCTGTTGTTCAACGAGGAGGTACAAGAGAGGAGCGCAGAGAGAAAATGACCAACCTCAGAAAGAAGATTTCTGAGCGCTTGGTTTCTGTAAAAAATACCACGGCGATGCTGACCACCTTTAATGAGGTGAACATGAAACCCGTGATGGATTTAAGAGCCAAGTACAAAGATATTTTCAAAGAGAAACATGGTGTAGGCTTGGGATTCATGTCTTTTTTTACCAAAGCTGTGTGTGAAGCGGCCTTTCATTTTCCAGCCGTCAATGCTCGCATAGCCGATGGTGAGATTGTATTCCATGATTTCTGTGATGTGGGAATTGCTGTTTCCACCCCCAAAGGGCTAATGGTGCCTATTGTCCGCAATGCGGAGAGCATGAGTTTAGCGCAAATAGAAAAAAGCATTGGTGACATGGCCAAGAAAGCGCGTGATGGGAAAATTACAGTAGACGATATGGCCGGAGGAACTTTTACCATTACCAATGGAGGAGTATTTGGATCCATGTTGTCCACCCCCATCATTAACCCTCCACAGAGCGCTATTTTGGGCATGCATAATATTGTGGAGCGTCCAGTGGCTGAAAATGGTCAGGTAGTAATTCGTCCTATCATGTACATCGCCTTGAGCTATGATCATCGTATCATCGATGGAAGAGAGAGTGTTGGTTTCTTGGTAAAAGTGAAGGAAATGTTGGAGAATCCGGAACGCATGATATTTGGTGGAAAAACCGCTGAAGAAGTGTTGTTGGGGCTTTAAAATTGACCTTACCTTTACTGCATGAAGAAAGTACATAATTTTTCTGCAGGTCCTAGTATTCTGCCAAGCGAAGTAATTGCTCAAACCGCCGCGGCTATTCAAGAATTTGATGGTATGGGGTTGAGTATTTTAGAGATTTCTCACCGTTCTAAAAACTTTGAACGGGTAATGCAAGAAGCGCGTGACGCTGTCAAGGAGATTTTGCATCTTCCCAGTAGATATGAGGTGGTCTATTTGCAAGGTGGAGCAACGTTGGGTTTTCATATTGCAGCCATGAATTTCATGAAAGAAAATGGCAAGGCAGTGTATGCCAATACCGGGGTTTGGGCGAGTGGAGCCATCAAGGAAGCGAAGGTATTAGGAACAGTGGATGTTCCATTTGACTCTTCTTCCAGCAATCATAATCATATTCCGGAAGTTGTATTTGAAGGCAACTATGATTATGCTCATTACACTTCGAATAATACGATATACGGAACGCAATATCATAACACTCCGAAATCTTCTGTTCCCTTGATCTGTGACATGAGTTCCGATATTTTTTCGCGTCCTGTAAACGCTGAAGCACACGCTTTGATTTATGCTGGCGCGCAAAAGAATTTAGGTCCTGCCGGTACTACTTTGTACATCGTTGATATGGAGCAATTGGGAAAGACAGGTCGTAAACTTCCTATATATATGGATCTAAAGGCACATGTAGAAAAGGATAGCATGTACAACACGCCTCCAGTTTTGGCCGTGTACACTTGCATGTTGACATTGCGCTGGATCAAGGCGCAAGGAGGTTTGGCGGGCATGGAGAAAAGGAATCATGAAAAGCAATCGTTGTTTTATAGTGAGTTAGATAGAAACGGTATGTTCGAAGGACATGCTGTTCCCGATGCTCGTTCATGGATGAACCCTACCTTTCGTTTGGTGAATGATGCTTTGACGGCTGATTTTGATGCCATGTGGAAGGAGGCAGGTATCAGTGGGATAGCAGGTCATAGAAGTGTAGGGGGATACAGAGCTTCCATGTACAATGCTTTGCCTGTAGAGAGCGTGCAAGTATTGGTGGAAGTGATGAAAGAATTTGAAAGAATCAAAGGATAAGACAATGAAAATTTTGGCAAATGATGGAATCGATGCGGCAGGTAAGGCGGCATTGCTGCAACAAGGTCATGAAGTATTGACAGAGACCATTGCGCAGGTGGAATTGATAGATTTTATCAATGCGCATCAAGTAGAAGGTTTGTTGGTGCGCAGCGCCACCCAAGTGAAACGCGATGTATTGGAGGCATGTCCTTCATTGAAGTGGGTAGGTCGCGGTGGAGTGGGGATTGATAATATTGATGCCACTTACGCCAAGGAGAAAGGAATTGTGGTATTTAATACACCAGCAGCGAGTTCTCTGAGTGTGGCGGAATTGGTAATGTCCATGCTTTTTGCGGCGGCTAGGTTTACGTACACGGCGGGTGGAAGTATGCCAAACAGTGGAGCAGAGCAATTTGCCTCGTTGAAGAAGCAATTTAGCAAGGGGATAGAGTTGAAGGGAAAGACTTTGGCGATCATTGGATTAGGAAGGATTGGTAGGTCATTGGCGGGATATGCATTGGGTTGCGGTATGAAGGTAATCGCCGTTGATCGATCAGGAGAGGCTTCAACGGAGATTGATTGGGAGATACAAGGATTGGGCGTGGTAAAAATTCCAGTGGCGATTCTACCGTTAGAGGAGGCCATTGCACAGGCTGATTTTATTTCTTTGCACGTACCCAAGCAGCCTAATGGTGAGGCTGTCATTAGCGCTAGGGAGTTGGGAATGATGAAGAAGAGTGCATGGATAGTGAATTCCTCTCGAGGCGGAGTCATTCATGAAGAAGATTTATTGGTTGCATTGAATAACCATCAGATTGCAGGCGCCTGCTTGGATGTTTTTGTTGGAGAGCCCAAGCCCAACGCAGATTTATTGAAACATCCAAAAATTATCGCGACTCCCCATATAGGGGCTTCTACAGCTGAAGCGCAGGAGAGAATTGGTTTGGAAATAGCGGAGATTGTAGCTCAATTGACGATGAAATAAAGGGATGGCCACTTTTTTACCTTTTCGTGGAATAAGAGCGACAGACGACAAGATGCATTTGGTGGCATCACGGTCTTTTTTATCCTATACAGAGCAAGAGTTGCAGGATAAATTGATGAATAATCCTTTCACCTTTTTGCGTATTATTCAACCCACGCAACAGCGTGAAATTGCGGATAGTGAAAAGTTTGAGCAGGTAAGAAAAGTTTTTGATGAATTCATAGCCCAAGGAATTTTTGTTCAAGAAGAAACAGAAAGTTTTTATCTGTACAGACAGCGCAAAGACGGAAGAGATTATTTAGGTTGGATGGGAGGAATGGAGGTAGAGGATTATCGAAATGGAGTGATCAAGTTGCACGAGCACACCATTGAACGCAGAGAGAATTTGTTTGCTGAATACCTTGCCACTACTGGTATCAATGCCGAACCTGTTTTAATGTTTTCTCATTTTTCAACGAGTTTTAAAGAATGGATGAGTGATCTTCAATCGACCTCACCATTGTGCAATTTTTCCACCACAGACAAAGCGCAGCATACCATTTGGCGGATCTCTGAGGGAGAGTCGATAGAGAAAATTAAGATAGAGTTTGCGCAACTCAGTGCGATTTATATTGCCGATGGTCATCATCGATCAGCATCGAGTGAAAGATTACAAAGGATGCATCCAGAGTGGCCCGGTACCCATCAGTTTTTAAGTTTTGTGGTGGATGAAGCTAGCTTGAAGATTCATCCTTTTCATCGTGCGGTGGTAGAGATGGATGTAAGTGTCGAGGGGCTATTGGCTCAATTGGAGGAGAAATTTGATAAAGTCAGTTGCAGTGGAGAGGATATTCCCAAGGGATGTTTTGGAGTGGTGATATCCAAAGAAGTAATCGTTTTTCGATTTGCAGCATCCGATGCAATTGATCCCGATAAATTATCCAATCAAGTGTTGACCGAAATTTTGGGCATTGAAGATTTGAGAAGAGATAAGCGCATCCGTTTCATAGAAGGCCCTAAGGGGTGGAGTTATGTCCAGGAAATGGTGAATCAAGGTAAATATGCATGTGCATTTTTGTTGTCTTCTGTATCAACCACTGAGTTGTGCACAGTAGCAGACCATAATGGTGTAATGCCCCCAAAAAGTACCTATATAGAGCCCAAATTGCGCAGTGGATTGATTATTTATCCCATCAATCATGGCATTTGATTACGCCCAATATCAGTCCATTAAAGAAAGGATAAAAGAGAAGGTTTGTTTAGTGCCAGTCACTAAAACGAAGCCTGTATCCGCTATTGAAGCCGCTTATGCTCAGGGTATCCGCGATTTTGGTGAAAACTATGTTCAAGAACTTCGAGATAAGCAGCCATTGCTTCCGGCTGATATTCGTTGGCATTTTATTGGGCATTTGCAGTCCAACAAAGTAAAATACATTGCACCGTATGTGTACATGATTCAAAGTGTCGACAGTGCTAGTTTGTTGCAGGAAATACAAAAGCAAGCCAAGAAGCACAACCGCGTGATTCGGGTGTTGTTGCAGGTGCATGTTGCCCAAGAGGAAACAAAATTTGGATGGAATGCGGATGAGCTTTTTAGTTGGTTATCAGGTGGTGATTGGAAGATATGGGAGAATATTTCTATACAAGGAGTGATGGGAATGGCCAGCTTTGTGGAGGATAGGCAACAAATTCAGGAGGAGTTTGATGAGGTTTATCGATGTTTTGATCGGTTGAATAGAGAAATATTCACCGATACCCCTTTGACCATTGTTTCCATGGGCATGAGCGGTGATTGGGAATTGGCTGTGCAAAGGGGAAGTACACTGATCAGGATAGGGTCGGCTTTATTCGGGGCGCGCAATTAACGGCTGATTGTAGATACAAATTTAGAAAAATGGGAAATTGCCTGTCATAAGGGCTTAATCTCGCAACATGTTGCGAATAGGAGTTTTGGGCGTAGGGCATTTAGGTAAAATCCATTTGCGTTGTTTGCAGGATTTGCCGGAACAATTTGAGTTGGTTAGTTTTTTCGATCATCAAATGGCGGCGGCCAAGGAAGCCATGGAGTTGACTGGGCTCATGCCCAGCCATAGTGTAGAACACTTGTTGGAGCAGGTAGATGCGGTGGTGATTACGGTTCCTACCTTATCTCATTATAAAATGGCCATTCAAGCCGTTCGTCAGTTTAAGCATGTATTCATTGAAAAGCCCGTATGTGCTGATATGGAAGAGGCGCGTTCCTTATTAAAATTGGTGAGGGAAGCCCAGGTGACCTGTCAAGTGGGGCACATTGAAAGATTTAATCCTGTATATACCGCGGCTATTCCATTTATTTCGAATCCAAGTTTTATTGAGTGCAGAAGACTCATGCCCTCGCATCATCGAGGATTGGATGTATCAGTAGTATTGGATTTGATGATCCATGATATTGATTTGGTTCTGAAGATTACGGGTGCCAGTGTGAGAAAGATCACGGCCAATGGCAGCTCAGTATTTAGTTCACTCATTGATATAGCCAATGTGCGTTTGGAAATGGACAATGGGGCAGTGGCTCAACTTACGGCTTCTCGCATTCACCATAAGGCGGAGCGAAAGATGACCATTTATCAGCGAGATCAGTACTTGAAATTAGATTTTTTGAATCATCAATTAGAGCGAGTAGATGCGGCAGGTCAAGCCAATGGCAGAATTGAAGAAATCAAGGTGCATCCAGTGAATGCTATTCAAAAGGAGTTGATGGCCTTTCATGATGCTATTCAGCAGCAAAGGGAGCCTGTGGTGACATTGGAAGATGGGCTGAAGGCTTTGGATATTGCTTTGCAGGCAACCGCATTATCAGAGAGCTCAACAATGGTAAACGATGAGCGTGTTTTTTCTCCTGATACAGAGCAATAATCAAAGAAGTTTGTCGTTTTTGGTGCGTGGCAGATTATTTTCGCGGACCTAAATTGGAATTGCATGAAGCGATGCGTATTGTTTTTTAGTTTGATTGTTTGTTTTGTGTTTGTTTTGTCGTGTCGAAAATCGGCTGTACCTGGTTTTATCTATGTGCCGGGCTTTGATTTTGAAGTCATGACTAGTCAAGGTACCTCCAGTAATAATTTTACTGAGGTGTGGATGTATAAGGATGAGCAGCCCTTGGGCGTTTTTGCGCTACCGGCATTGATACCGGTGATACATGATGGCAAAGCGGAAATTAAGTTTTTTGCAGGAATAAAGAATAATGGAATCAGTGATACTCGTATACGATATCCTTTCATCACCGCATTTGATACCACTTTGGTTTTTATTCCTGGTAACACGGATACCATTGTTCCTCATTTTAAGTATGAAGAACTCTGCACGATAGAGCAACAAGGATTTGAAAGTGGAAATTTTTTAGTGGAATTGGCGGGTAATGGTGGAACATTCAGTGCGGTGACGGATGACAACTTGGTATTTGAAGGAAATCGATCCGGAATGGGGTCGTTGAATAGTGGCGCAGGTAAAATTTACTTTAAAGATGATACCAATAGAGATTTTATAGGGGGTGAAATGTACTTCTTAGAAATGAATTATAGTTGTAATAACAAGATGTCCGTTGGATTATTGGTGACAGAGGCGGGTGGCATCACCAAAGAATTGGCATTGATCGTCAATCCCACTCAAAGTATCGATGGGGCCCCTGTTTGGAAGAAAATTTATGTTGATTTTGGTGCGATACCTCAAAAGCATCCGCAAGCCTTGTTTTATGAGTGGTACATAGAATCGATTCCAGATGCCCCCAATAAAGCCGTGGAATTGTATTTGGATAATTTGAAATGGGTAAAATGGCAGTGAGATGAGAGAGGAGCGTCAGCTATTCAAATACATATTTTTTGACGTTTTGACCGCATTGATGTCATGGACTCTTTTTTATTCATTCAGAAAAATCAATTGGGAGGGAGTGCAGACCAATGAGTTGTATTCGATAGCAACAAAAGATGAGCATTATTATCTTGGTTTTTTCTTAATCCCATTATTTTGGTGTGTGCTTTATTTTTTAATGGGGCAATATAAAAGGATTTTTCGTAGACATAGGATACAGGAAGTAGCGGAAGTTTTTGTTGCCACTTTGCTAGGAACTTTGATTTTGTTTTTTGTTGTCTTGTTGGACGATCAATTGCCTAATTATAGAGCCTACTATACTTCATTGTCTTTTTTGTTTGCCACTCATTTTTTATCGGCCTTGTCGGCTCGTTTCATGTTGACCTCTTTCACAGTGAAGAAGATGAACAGCGGAGAATGGGGATTTCCTACCATCATTGTTGGGGGCAATGCAAAGGCGATTTCACTGTATGAGGAGATCACTGCGGGTGGGCAGATGAGCGGTTATCAGTTTGCAGGTTTTGTGAGAATCAACGGTAAAGATGATTTGCTGGTGCGTCATATGCCATTTTTGGGCAAGGTAGAAGATTTGCCCAAATTAATAGTAGAGTATCGTATCAAGGATGTGATTATTGCGGTGGAGAGTTCTGATCATCGTGATTTGGAAAAGGTTTTAAACCTGCTGCTTGATTTTGATGTGGATATCAGTATTATTCCTGACACCTTTGATTTGTTAAGCGGATCTGTAAAAATGTCGGCTTTGTACGGAGTTCCTCTGGTGCGTATTCGACGAGATTTAATGCCTACATGGCAGGTGAGTTTGAAGCGATTGATGGATGTGGTGTTGTCTTTGATGGCTATAATATTATTGTTACCCGTCTACTTTATACTCGCCATTTTAGTCAAAGGAAGTTCTGATGGCCCTGTCTTTTTTTGGCAGGAGAGAATTGGGAAGCACGGACATCCTTTCCGCATGATGAAATTCAGAACCATGTATATGGACGCTGAAAAAAATGGTCCTCAATTATCCTCTTCTTTCGATCAAAGAATCACCCCTATTGGACGGTTTCTTCGGAAAAGTAGATTGGATGAAATCCCTCAGTTTTGGCATGTTGTCATTGGTGAGATGTCCTTAGTGGGACCGCGTCCTGAAAGGGCTTTTTATATTGAAAAAATCAAAGAAACAGCACCGCACGTGAAAAAATTGTTGCGCGTTCGTCCGGGTATCACCTCGTGGGGACAAGTAAAGTATGGATATGCTGAAAATGTAGAGCAGATGATCCAGCGGCTAAAATATGATATCCTGTATCTGGAGAATATGACACTTGCAATGGATATCAAAATACTTTTTTATACCGTGGTGACGGTGTTGAGAGGCAGGGGAAAGTGAGATCACCGCTTTCTCAATTCAAATATTCCACAACCATAATTACATCCGCAATTATTGGCGATGGCGTGCTCGGTGAGCTCAATATTTTCTTGTAAATTCCCAGTTTCATCTACGAATGAGAACTGAATGAGTTCAAATTTTTCTTGAAACAGATCTAGGAGATAGGTCAATGAAAATACACGATGAGCATTGAATTCAATTCTTTGAGGACCTATTGGCGTTGAAAAATAAAAAACACCTCCATTCTTTAGCATCTTCGTGATATTTTCGAGTGCCTTGATATGGCCAAAATAATCTATAGGATCGCCATATCGACCTAAACCAAAATGCTCAATGGCATGTAATGAAGAAATTGAGTCGCAACAATCCAACAAGTCTGATGGAAGTTGCATTAAGTCGGCTTGACGAAAATGAATATTTTTCACGCGGCTAGAAATGGCGCGAATATCCAGCACCTCAATTTCTCTGAAGCAAGCCACATGGGCCACAAATCCATCGGTTCGGGAGCCAATGTCGATATGGCGCAATGGTTGGGAATTGAAGATTCTTCGGGCAACGAGTAAATCCTGGTGAAAGTAATGACCCTTCATCGTCCCCCCTTCGTGTTGATCTTCATGGAAAATGGGGCGATTTTTGGAAAAAATAAATGAACGGTCTTGTCCTTGCTGTTGTTTAAGTAATCGGAGTTGGTTTTCGAATTTTCTTTTTTGGGAGAGGTGGAACGGGCGCAATAATTTAGTCAAGTCAATGCCGTTTTTTCTCAATGTTCGATCAATCCTACGAGTTATTTTGTTGATCATTTTTCAAATTTTTTAGTAGATAAACGGAAATAGTCGAGCGGTATTTTTTTGGTATTGACGATATTGATCTCCAAATTGCTGAATTAGCGCATTCTCTTCAATGTTGATCCTATTGCGAAGCGCAATGAAGAAAATAGAAACCACAGTGATCAAGCTCCAATAATGATTAAGAGAGATACCGAATCCGAATAAAGTCAACATGATTCCTGTGTAGGAAGGATGCCTGAGTCTTTGATAAAGTCCACTCTGTATCAACTGATGATCTTTGTGTAGGATGACATCCACCGTGAAAAATTTTCCTAGCTGTCGTATCGCAATAAAACGAAAAGTGACTCCTGAAATCATGAACAATAAGCCCAATTGTCCCCATCTGAAATCACTGAAAATGGGTTGATCAGAGTATATGGCGATAAGTGAACTTACGGTGACTCCTATAAATGCAGAAATCCAGAGTAGCCATTCGGAACCTTGGTCTTTTCTCTCTTTTTGGATATTCCCTGATCGAGCAAAGCGATTCAGGTAGATTTCTGACCCAATCCAGATCAGGTAAGTTGTACTATAAAGCAATAACATCATGGTTTATTTTACTTCGGCAATTCCCACTCGCTCTCCCAATGTAGCGGTGGCGATGAATCGTGGATCATGCGCTATTTTTTTCCAACAATTCAACATATCACTTGAAAAGTTGATGTCGTCGAAAAGGATAATAGAACCACTTTGGGCCTTTTTTAAGACGATTTCCATTTGAGGCAATACAAATTCACTGGTATGAATGGCGTCTATGAATGCGATGTCTATCTTTTCCTCTGGGCCCAAGACTCTAT
>Ga0068876_10002568_pt1 | contig 13344 bp, 8 predicted proteins | sample NOAtaG_6_FD_66442 | JGI IMG/M metagenome (GOLD analysis project Ga0068876, IMG submission 66442) | Freshwater lake microbial communities from Lake Erie, under a cyanobacterial bloom - NOAA_Erie_Diel5S_2200h metaG | ecosystem: Environmental > Aquatic > Freshwater > Lake | place: USA: Ohio, Lake... | reverse complement strand
TCACCGCTTTGCAGGATGGAAAGATTTTACAAATCGATCTGCAAACGCCGCTTCAATGGAAGGGTGCTACCCTAGATGGCAACCCAGTGGACAGTGTGCATCGCAGAGCGGAGTATGTGTATCATGTCTATCTCAAAAACACCATGCGCAAAGGGGAACGTCATGTTTTGTGTGTGCAATACGAGGGTAAGCCGAGAAGGGCTTTCAACGCTCCTTGGGTGGGTGGATTCACTTGGGACAAGGATAGCAACGGAAAGGATTTTATTGCTACTTCTTGCCAGGGTTTAGGGGCCAGTGTGTGGTGGCCGTGTAAGGATCACATGTATGATGAGCCCGATAGCATGCGCATTAGTGTGACGGTGCCCAAACCACTCATGGATGTGTCGAGCGGCCGGTTGGAGAAGACTGTGGATAGGGGCGATAAAACCATGTACCAATGGGTGGTGAAGAATCCAATCAATAACTACGGGGTAAATCTGAGCATCGCACAGTATGTGCCTTTCGGTGAAATCTATCAAGGTGAAAAGGGTCCATTGGAATTGCGGTTTTATGCATTGAAAGAAGACGAGGAAAAGGCGCGTATTCAGTTTAAACAAGTCACCAAAATGCTCAAGGCATTTGAATATTGGTTTGGACCTTATCCCTTTTACGAAGACGGTTACCAATTGGTGCAAGTGCCTTTCCTCGGCATGGAACACCAGAGTGCAGTGGCCTATGGCAATAAATTCAAGAATGGGTATTTGGGATCTGACTTGTCTCACTCTGGTTGGGGAAAAGATTGGGACTACATCATTGTGCATGAAAGCGGACATGAATGGTTTGCCAATAATATCACCTACAAAGACATGGCCGACATGTGGCTGCATGAGGGATTTACTACTTATTCAGAAGGATTGTTTGTAGAGTATCATTATGGAAAGGAAGCGGGTGCTGAGTACATCCGAGGATTGCGCAAAAATATTTTCAATGTCAATCCTTTGATTGGTCCTTACGGCGTCAATGAAGATGGCCCAGGAGATATGTATTACAAAGGTTGTAATTTATTACATACCATCAGACAAATCAAAAACGACGATGAGCGTTGGCGAGCGATGTTGAGAGAAATGAACCGTGTGTATTATCATCAAACCGTTACCACGCAAGAGATAGAGGCCTTTATGGCGGCTGATTTGGGCCTATCTTTGACCAAGGTATTTGATCAGTACTTGAGAACTCCTAATGTGCCGGAACTCGAATATAAATTAGACAAAGGGAAATTGTATTACCGTTGGGTCAATTGCATCGAGGGATTTGACATGCCGGTGGATATTGAGTTGGATGGTCAACACATCCGTTTATTTCCCATCGCTCAGGAGTGGAAGTCAGCTGAGCTGAAAGGCAGAGTAGTGGTGGTTGATGAGGATTTTTATGTCACTTCAAAAAATATTGGAAGAAGAAAGTCATGATGAAAATTACCAGTTTTCAGGCGTATCGGGAGGCCTATCAAAAAAGCATTGAATCACCAGATGAATTTTGGGAAGAGATGGCCCAATATTTCAGTTGGCGACAGCCCTGGCAAGAAGTATTGTCGGGCGATTTTGCGTCGGCGAGGTCGGAGTGGTTCAGAGGCGCCAAGCTCAATATCACAGACAACGCCATTGACCGTCATGCATTGGCGCAGCCCCATCAAATGGCCTTGATCTGGGAACCCAATGATCCGCAAACGCCCACGCGCACTTTCACCTATCTACAGCTTCAACAAGAGGTGATGAAAGTGGCGGAGATGCTCCGGAAATTGGGGGTAAAAAAGGGAGATCGCGTTTGCATCTACATGGGCATGGTGCCGGAGTTGACCTTTGCGGTGCTGGCCTGTGCTCGCATCGGAGCAATCCACAGTGTGATTTTTGGAGGGTTCAGTGCCAAGAGCATTGCGGATCGTTTGGAAGATGCCGGTGCACAGTTCATCATCACCATGGATGCAGCGCAAAGAGGCAATAAGATCATTCCTCTGAAGGCGGTGGTGGATGAGGCCCTGACCAATGGTTATCCCATCCAAAAAGTATTGGTTTTGGATTATTTGCAGACCCCTTGTAATCATGTCCATCATGATGTGGATTGGAAGGACTTGTACCAACAAGTGGAATCGATGAACGCTTACGCCACCAAGGGGCAGGAAATGGATGCGGAGGATCCTCTCTTTATTTTGTACACCAGTGGTTCAACAGGAAAGCCCAAGGGCGTGGTGCATTCCACCGCGGGCTATATGGTATGGACGGCTTTCACATTTTTAAATGTATTTCAATACCAACCGGGGGAGGTACATTTCTGCACAGCCGATGTGGGATGGGTAACGGGTCACAGTTATTTGATCTATGGACCATTGCTCAACGGCGCTACCAGTGTGATGTTTGAGGGGGTACCCAATTTTCCGGACGCAGGACGATTTTGGGAGATAGTAGCCAAACATAAGGTCAATCTCTTTTACACCGCCCCCACGGCCATCCGCAGCTTGATGTCGGCAGGTGACGAGTGGTTGGAGGGCAAAGATTTATCCAGTCTCCGTGTGCTTGGATCCGTTGGAGAGCCCATTAATCAAGAGGCATGGCAATGGTACCATGATCGTGTGGGCAAGGGGAACTGCCCCATTGTAGATACTTTTTGGCAAACAGAAACGGGCGGTATCATGATCTCCAATCTGGCGGGCGTTACACCGCTAAAGCCAGTGTTTGCTACTTTGCCCTTGCCGGGAGTATTGCCCGTTCTCTTGGATGATCAAGGAAAGGAAATCACGGAAAACAATGTCACGGGCAATTTGTGCTTTGCCCAACCTTGGCCTTCGATGATCCGCACCACTTGGGGCGATCATGAGCGATGCTTGTTGAACTATTTTACAACTTATCCAGGCTATTATTTTACAGGGGATGGCGCTTATCGAGATGCAGATGGCATGTATCGATTGGCCGGTAGGGTAGATGATGTGCTCAATGTCAGTGGGCATCGCATCGGTACCGCGGAGGTGGAGAATGCCATCAACCACGCGCCCAAGGTGATTGAAAGCGCTGTGGTGGGCTATCCCCACGATATCAAAGGGCAAGGGATTTTTGCTTTTGTCATTTGTGACCACCACCATGAGATGGATATCCCATCTACCCAGACATCCATTGTAAAAACCGTAGTGGAGCAGATAGGCCCGATTGCCAAGCCCGATCAGTTGGTCATCGTGTCAGGGTTGCCCAAAACACGCAGCGGCAAGATCATGCGACGCATCCTTCGGAAGATTGCGGAAGGTGAGTTCGAGTCGATTGGCGATACCACCACCTTATTGGATCCATCGGTAGTAGAGGAGATCATCCGAATTGTAACCGCCAACAAGGTGGCCCATTAGCGCCGATTTCGTCCATTGCACTTGGTGTGGTCATTTCAGAGCGAGAGCGGACAACATCTCCCCTCCTTTTTTTTGTATCACAAAAGCAGGAGGGGAGATGTCGCTTTGTCCCTTTTGTCCCCTCGGCTCCGCCGAGCTTGTGTCGTGAGCGCAGCGAACTTATCGTCTTCAAAAAACGAAGCAGCCGAAGCGAAAGGGCCTTATAGTAATCGTTTGAGAATTATTGGGGGTGGTCATTTTTGTAGTTTCAGAATATTGTGTACTTTTAGGTTATGAAACATTCAATTATAATTGCGGTAATCGCGGTTCTTTTTGCCTCATGCGGCTTTCAACAAAGGAAATACACCCATGGATATTGGCCCAATGGAGTGTCGAATCAAGAAAAGACGACATTAGACCGTACCATGCACTTTCCTGATACAGAAAGTAATTGGACATTAGATGCGGCATATCAAGCCAATGCATCGAATGGAGAATCGTTTGTTTTTCCTATGTCCGAAAAAATATTTGAAGATGTTGTAACCAAGGAGGACACGATTACTCCTCAAAATGGGAACTCTGACGGCGAAGAGGATTTTATGCCCTCTAAACCCAATGCAGATAAAAAAAATGAAGGGCAATCCTCAAAGAATGCATACGGTACGGCACATGATCCTTGTTATGATCCTTACAGAGAGGAGTTAACAAAAGAGGTATCAGACAATGTACTGTGGGGCGTGGTGTCCTTGTTGTTGAGTGCTCTGTATGGAGTGGGTTTCATATCAGGAACAATTTATTTTTTTAAAACTATCAAGACGCATAAAAAGTTGAAAGAACTCAATACCAACGGACAATATCAAGATTTGAAGCGAATGAATTTTGCTGCATTGTTGGCGAATGGATCTATTTTTGCCGCGGTGGCCTTGATGGTATTGTTTTTATTGTTCTTAGTGGTGTTGGCGCTAACTGGAAATCTTTGATTTGATTTTTGTGGTTTCGAAGTTTTTATTGAATTAGATCATCTTTGAATGATCTTCGAAGTCGGTACCATTTGTTATCAATACCAGGGATTGATCCGATGAAGTTTGATTGTAAAATTATACAACTTCAAAATGTAGGTTCTCTGCAATTTAGAATTGTAAATAAATGGGAGTCACCGGCACATCAGCTTTTCCCCAAGCGATGGCTATTAACATGGTCACCACATACAACCAGAGCACCCAAGCTTTTTGTTGGGCCATTTTTTGAACAATGATATCGTTCCAACGCAAGGGTAGCCAGTGAAGCAACATGGCCAATAAGATCAGAACCAGGAGCCATTGATAATGCGCAACAAATTCCGTTGCATAAGTCAAATCCATGTTGAAGAAAATTTGATGCAATACGATGTAACTTTTTTCAAAAGAATCGGGTCCAAAGAAAACCCAGCAGAAAACCACAAAGTGAAAAGTGAGTAGTATACTCGCCCATTTGGGAAGGGTGAAAAAAGTTGTTTTTAAAGACAATCGCCATTTATCAGCGGCCAGTGCTATACCGTGTAGTGCTCCCCAGATGACAAAAGTCCAGTTAGCGCCGTGCCATAATCCCCCGAGCAGCATGGTGATGAAGAGATGCATGTATGTGCGAACAATTCCCTTTCTGTTGCCACCGAGCGGGATGTACAAATAATCTCTTAGCCAAGAAGACAATGAAATGTGCCAACGCCTCCAAAATTCTGTGATGCTTGCACTTTGGTACGGAGCGAGGAAGTTCACTTCTATTTTAAATCCCATCCAACGCGCAATACCAATGGCCATGTCGGAGTATCCACTGAAATCGCAATAGATCACCATCGCATAGCCATAAACCGCTGTTAGGGCGTAAAGCCCATTGTATCGGGTAGGATCATCAAATACTACTTCCACGATATTGGTGTATATCAAGTCGCTAATCACCATTTTTTTGAAGCATCCGGTAAATACATAAAATAATCCGAAGGCAACATCCTCTTGGGTGAGGGTAATTTTTTGTCTGATTTGAGGGATAAAATCAGCGGCTCTTACGATGGGTCCCATCATGAGCTTGGGGAAGTAGGATAGGAAAAAGAGGTAGTCGATGAAACGATCTACAGGTTTGAAATGCCGACGATAAACATCCAATGTGTAGCTGAGGTTTTCAAAAGTGTAAAAGGATATTCCTACGGGAAGGATGAGATGCAAATATTGGAGGGAATCTCCCTTCCAATCATTCCAAATTTCAATGAAGAAATCGGTGTATTTGAAATAGACGAGCAATCCTAAATTGAGTAAAATACTTGCGATGAGTAGTGCCTTTCTTTTCCATTGCACTTGCCATCGATGGATCCAATGACTGAGCTGATAATCCACCACTGCCGCGAGCAAAATAAAGACAACATATTGTCCACATGCTTTGTAGAAAAAATAAAGTGAAAAAAAAGAAACCAAAATGATGCGAAGGGTGATCTTTTGATACAACCAAGCATAAATGAAGAAAAACAATGTGAATGCGTAAAAAAAGAAGGCTGAGTTGAATACCAATGGGTTATCAGACTGATAAAACAGCTCATTCCAAAGTAGTGGCCAAGACAGACTTTGCATTTTAGTGTAGCAGTAAATGGCAGATGGCCTCAGCAAAGGATTCTCCTAATTCTCGGTATCCACTCGGTGAAAAATGAATTTGTTTTTTATCGGTCAATCCTCGTTCTGCCCATTGTTTCATAGAGAGTTCTCCTCCCATCACTTCATACAGATCAAAAACAGCTAACTGATTCCATTCCGCCACATCAAGTATGATTTTTCGGATGATGGGGACATTGGGATGGGGTACAAAGTAGCTCTTGCCTTTTTTGTAGGTTTGTTTGCTGACAGCGGGTGGGGTGACTAAAATAATGGCAGGATTGCTTTTTAAACTGCCCAGCATTTGTATCATCTCATCCACTTGAAGGTACATCAAACTGTCTTTGAACTCTTCATTTTGAAAAGCTTCATTGGTGCCCAACGATACCACAATAATATCGGGTTCAGTGTTTTCTAATTGATTTCTGAACCTATCTGCTTTAAGGAAATGATCATAGGTGGCACCATTGATTCCAATAGAGGTGTTGATGAATCCCATTTGGCCATTTTCTACAAATACACCATACAGGGTAGAACTTTTTTGATATTCATGAAAGCGCAAGTGGCTCATCGTGAAATTCCAAACGGGCCTATTGAATTCAAATACGCTTTGATGGTCATGCGAAAGCTGAGGTAAGTAACGCGCTTTGTTACCATCATAATCTAAAAACTGATAGAAATAGTTGGAGTCGGCGGTAGATGCGTGATAAACCGTAATGCGTTGAACAGCATTTTGAATTTGTGTGGTATCAAAGTCCCATGATATTTCCGCCTCTATGTCCATTGTATGGAGAGTGTATCCTGCCAATCCGACGGGAAAGTTGGGTTGAGTCTGAATGATGCGGGCACTTTGCCATTGTGCATCAGACACGGTTTTATAGGCGTCATGGCCATTGGTTTTGGCCACTGAATATGGGAAGGCATTGCCATAACCACCGTTGGGCATACAGTCGTTCAGCATTTCGGTAGTGGGCAAACTAAATATGCCAGGTTGTGTATGCGAGTCACCAATATGCACAATTCGTAAGGGACGGTGAAGCGCATTTTGAAGTTGCACTTTTGATTGGATGCTTTGTGTATTGCCGCTCAATTGTGCATTGCCACCATAGCAGCAATAAGATTGACCGTAGGTTTTGGTAATGCAAAGGATGAGTAGCGTAAATATTTTGTATCGTAAGTCTATCATTATTTTACTTTCTTGGCAACTTTGGGATGCTGCAGTTGATATGCGTCATATGATCTTTTGATATAGGCAAAGATAGAATCAGCCAAGACATTAGCACCTTGAAAATTGGGATGGGTGTAATCTTTATTGGCTAATCTCGGAGTGGAATCATTTACCCAGGCTAACATGGATCCCTCTTCACCCATGGCGTGGTATAGGCTATAAAAGGCGAGTGATTTATTTTGGGCGATTTGCATTTGATGTTTTAATAAAAAGGGAACGGCAGGATCAGCTATCCACTTTCCATTTTCATTGATGCCTTTATCGGTCATTCCTACCAACAAAATGGATGCACCTGGGAAACACTTTTGAAGATGATCGATGGTTCTTTCCATCGCCTTTTGATAATTCTTATAATCCGTAACACCTGCACCTAGAACGTTCAAACCATATTGAATGATGAGCAGTTTGTAATTCAATGAATCGCTGATGGATTGCATCAATGGGGAGTCGAGGGTGCTTAATGAAGTACCCGTGCTGCCCCTGAAGGCAAAATTATCTACATAGACGCCATCTCCATTTTCGAAATTCAAACCAAGCAGCTCGGGTTGTCCTTCTGTACAACGCAATGTGAGGTGTTTTGCTCTTTTATTGCCAATCCGTATCACAGGACCTTTGGTGGAATCTGCATGGAGATAATAGGGAAGCGGTGGAAGTTGATCCCATTGCACCTCTACTTTTCCTGATCCTTTTCTATTCCAGATGAGCTGTGTGTGGGCAAATGGGAAATGGGTGGCGTGAAATTGAACTTCAGCTCCTGCTTGTGCGGTAAAGAAATGGCCACAGGGACCAAAAAGAGCATTCCGATCCATGTTGCGTTGTGTGAAATTGTGCTCTTGCCAAAGTTGGTTGAATTCATGTCGAATAGTATTTCTGAATCCCGCTACAGGAGAGGTGATCGGAATATACCCTACCCCATTACCACCGAATAGCGATTGCATTTTTTTTCGGAACTCGGCGGTCAATAAATCGCCTTCAATCATGGAGTCACCGAAATAGGCGATATGCACTTTACCACCGGAATCGAGCATCCCTTCAATGGCCTCAAAGAAAGAGTTCAGTTTTCCGTCTCTTTCGAATGGCATTTCGTTGGATGGAGAAAAGTTTTCAATGATTTTTTTTACCGAATCCAATTGCGCTGTATCACCAAGAACATCGCTTTCAGGAATTTGAATGTCAGAGAGGTAATTGATTCTATTTTGGAGAATCCGTTGCAAAGAGGAAATGGACAGGAGAGTAACGGCTGTGCAGGCAGCAAGTAACAAAAAGGAGAGTTGCTTCAAGGGTGAAGTATGATCTTTCTTGTTCATTGGACACGAATATAAAGGAATCAAGGAGACAAAGGCCGTATTGTTTTGAAAGTTTGCGAGTGGCTATGTTGAAAATCAGAGAGTGAAATTTTAACAATTTCATTTAACTTTCTGTAAATTCGCGTTGTAATAAAAACTAAGTAATGAAAACCTATTGTAAGCGTCTATTGTTGTTATTCTTGTTGTCGTTTGTCATTGGCGAGGACGTCGTATTCGCACAAACTCGTAGCACGCAATTTTCAATGTATGGCCACATTCAAAATCATTTTGATGATTTTACAAACGAACCCAAGAGCTATTTTTCATTGGGAGAACAGGACTTTTTTGTTACTTCTAACATTACGGAACGTATTTCTTTTTTGGGAGAAACGGTGGTGCGTTATGATGCCAATACAAGTTCGAAATTTGCCCCTAGCTTGGAGCGAGCGCAAATTAAATATGATTATCGTCCCAACCATAGTGTGGTGGTAGGGAAGATGCACACGCCGGTCAATTATTGGAATGATGTGTACCACCACGGTCGCTTGTTCTTTCCCACCATTGATAGGCCTCACTCGTTCAGTTACATGGTTCCATTGCATACCATGGGCGTTCGGCTTCAAGGTCAAAATATCGGAAGTTTGAAATTTGGTTATGATGCCGTTGTGGGGAATGGTATTGCCTCGACGGATATCTCGGATCCCAATTTGAATAAGGCCGTTACTTTGGCTATGCGCATCGAGCCCACCGATAATCTCCAGATTCGTTTTTCGTACTTCAATGATTTTTTAAGAACGAATACGGCAGGGGCGCATAGCGGTCATGGCGGTGCTTTGGCTTCTACCTACAAAGGCGCTTTGAATTTTGAACTATGGTCGAATTCCATTGCTTATTTTGGAGAGGGATGGGAATTTTTGAACGAGTTTTCATACAACAGAAACAAGACTCAATGGAAGGGCTATGCGAATAATTTCAGCAATTTTACTTACTTGGGTGTTCGTGTGAAGGAAAATCAAACTTTGTATTATTTGACGGATGTGATGAAGGTGGCAGAGAACGATTTGCATACAGTGGGAGGGGAGATTTTGAAATTTGCCTTGGGTTATAAGTATGAATTCAGTTATTTGTACAAGGTGAAGATTCAAGTGGAGAGATTAGGGACCATCACACATGATCATGCACATCATGATGCACAAGATCGTTATGATATTAAAATTCAATTCGCATATGGGTTTTAAGCGTTGGTGGTTAGTAATGGTCATATTCCTGGGAGTAGGAATCGTGACGCCAATCTTGGGACAATCTGATTTGGTTTTTATGGGAAATGATTTATCGATGACGGAAATGAATACCGCTTTGATGAAAGACGTGTTCAAAGCGCGATATGCTTTATGGCCTAATGGAAAGAGTATTACGGTATGCCTGCCAGGAAGTAAAAGTGTGCATGCGGAAAAGGTGGCACAGGAGATTTACGGAAAGTCGATTCAAGATGTCCAAAAATTTTGGTTATCGGTGGTGTTCCAAGGGAAGGCGAAATCACCCCATTTCTTTGATTCGGAAAAAGAGATGTCTGATTTTATTGCTAAAACACCCGGAGCGATTGGAGTGATTACCAAGTCGGGTGGATTCACAGCGCCGAAAAGTCAATTGATTAAAATCAACCCATGAGATTTAGGCCCACCATTTTTGTTCAAATTTGGTTGCCTTTTACTTTCATGATTGTATTGGTGTTGGGGGTATTGGCCTTTTATTATCCCCAAAGACAGCGACAAGTATTATCTGGTTTTAAAAAAGAAGAACTCGCCCAATCCGCTAAAATGGTGGCGCTGGGAGTTCAGCTTTCCATTGATAGAGATGATTTTCCTGGCCTTCAGAAAACCATGAGTACCATCAGGGAAAGTCAGCGGTTGGATTATATTTCCATGGTGGTCTCAGACTCCATTTCAGGGGATGCCATTTTTGAAACTTTCCCTAGTGATTTTAAACTTCAATTGAATGCTATTGATTCCATTCAATATCTCAATGTCAAGGCCCCTTTTTCATCCAGTATTTTTAAAGGGTATATTATCATGGGGATTGAGCAGTCTAAAGTTTTCAAAAACATAGACGCCTTGAACAGACCGATGATGGTCTTTTTGCTTTTTATTGCTGTGCTTACCATGTTGGTGGTGTATTTTATTGCGGATAAAATAACGAGTCCTATTTCTTGGGTACAGAATTTTGCTAATCAATTGCAAAAGGGAGATTATTCTACGGATGATCGTTTAGAAGCCAGGGCTGTGGAGTTGGTATCGCTCAATGATTCTCTTCAAGATCTTGCGAAGACACTGCAGCAGCAGCGGAAGGATAATCAACTTTTGACTACGGGATTGGAGGAGAAAATCAAGGAACGTACGGTAGAGTTAGATCGTGCGTTGATTGATCTAAACGATGCTCAAAAAATCTCTCACCTGGGTAGTTTTGAGTATTATATGTACCTTGATCATTGGAATGGATCCGACAATTTGTTTCAGATTTTAGGCATTGACAAAGAAAATTATGTAAGGACGTATGCTAGTTTTTTGTCGTTATTGCATCCTGAAGACACAGAATCCATTCAACAAAGTTTTGAGCAGGGGAGACTTACAGAGCAAGAGTTGAATTTTGAATGTCGATTAACTCGACCTTCTGATGAAAAAGAAATATGGGTGAATTGCAGGGCGAGGTATTCTTCAGATAAGGAAGGAAAGAACTCGAAGATGTCAGGCGTCATTCAAGATATCACGGAGAGGAAGCAAGTAGAGGAGGAGTTGAATATTCTATCATTGGTAGCCAAGAAGACTTCTAATGCCGTTATTATCACCAATCTTCATAAGGAGATTCAGTGGGTCAACGAGAGTGTATTGGAGATAACAGGATACAGCAGGGAGGAGATTATTGGCAATACACCTAAAATGTTTCAGTTTGAGAAAACTGACCCAGGCGAGATTGCTAGAATCAACAATGCGATACAAAATCGTCAGCCCGTTTGGGCGGAGTTGATCAATAGGAGCAAATCGGGCCATGAATATTGGCTGTCCATCAATATTGTACCACTGAAGGATGAGAAAGGCGTTTTAAAGGGCTTTATGGCCGTGGAGACGGACATTTCGGAAAGGAAAAAGTTGGAAGCTCAGCGTGAGGAGTATGTGAAATTGTTGGAGCAATCAAAACAAGAAATCGAGAAAATCAACGAGGAACTGGAGGAGAAAGTACGAGAGAAGACCAAAAATATCGAGCACTTGGCTCTTTTTCCTGAACAAAATCCCAATCCAGTAGTAGAGTTGAATTTTGACTTGAGGGAACTCTCCTACTCCAACCCAGCGGCACGAACCATCCTACCTCAGTTTTTGGAATTGAATTTTGATGCGCAGCTTTTATCCCTGAATGTAACCAGCTTGGATAATGTATTAGCGGCCAATAAGAGTGAGTTTATCATAGGAGAATTGATCTTTGAAGTCAACCTGTTTTTACTAGAAGACAAAAATATTTTGCGCGCGTATCTGCATAATATTACGCAAAGAAAACAACAGGAAAGTCAGTTGGCGGCATTGGTAGCGCAATTGCAATCGGCAGAAGCTGAATTGCTTGAAAAGAAATCAGAATTGGAAAAGTCGTTGCAAGAGTTAACACTGGCCCAGTCTGAGATTATCAGCAAAGAGCGTTTATCCACTCTTGGAATGCTGATTGCGGGTATTGCGCATGAAATTAATACTCCTTTAGGGGCCATTAAGGCTTCCGGTGAGAACTTGAAGTATCTCTTTACAGAAGGGGTGATGAAATTGATTGGGGATATGAATCCGGAAGCGCTCAACTTGAGCATTCAATTGTACGAGAAATCCTCTATGCATAGTCTTTCTACTTCGGAAGAAAGATTGAGAACCCAGGAGTTGACGCAGGATATGGAGGGCATGGATTTCCCTTTGAGGTATAAGCAGAAAATGGCCAGAATGTTGGTGCAAATGGGGATTTTCAGGATGGATGAACAGCTTAAGGAATGGATGCATCACCCATTTGCGGAGCAAATTTTCCAGTTGGGATTGAACTTTGTTTTGATCTTGCGCTCCATCGTTACCACCACAGCGTCTTCTGATCAAGGTGGTAAAGTGGTGAAGGCGCTCAATAGTTTTGCTCATGGAAATGTCGGGTCGGAGTTTACCACCTTTGATTTAAAAGAGAGTATCGATACAGTCATCACCATATTGTGGAATAAAATAAAACAAGGTTCTCGAGTCATCAATGCAATACCAGAAGATGTTCAATGCTTTGCTTTGGCAGATGAATTGTCACAAGTTTGGACCAATTTGATGAATAATGCGCTCCAAGCTTCGGGAAACAAATGTTTGATCACTTTTGAATATGCAGATGATGGAGTGAATCACATCATTACGGTGGGAAATGATGGGCCACCTATTCCCAGTGAAATCATTGAAAAGATATTCGAACCTTTTTTCACTACCAAAGCCAGAGGAGAGGGAACTGGCTTGGGATTGAATATCGTCAGAAAGATCATCGAGAAACACAAAGGATCGATTATCTGTCAAAGTGAGGATAGTGTAACCAAGTTTATCGTATCATTGCCAAAATCTAACTAACTATGGAAGCGGCAATTTTGGCGGTAGATGATGATATAATGGTCTTGAATGCTTTGAGAATGCAGTTAGAGCGTAATTTCAAAGAATACGTGTTGGAATTTGCACAAAATGTAGATGAAGCCATTGAGGTGATTGATCAACTTCGCGGAAATAGCATAAAGTTAATTGTGATTGTTTCGGATTGGGTGATGCCGCTCAAAAATGGAGATGTTTTGGCTAAGTATGTCAAGTCCATTGACGAAAACGTAAAAGTGGTGGT
>Ga0068876_10002566_pt1 | contig 13350 bp, 8 predicted proteins | sample NOAtaG_6_FD_66442 | JGI IMG/M metagenome (GOLD analysis project Ga0068876, IMG submission 66442) | Freshwater lake microbial communities from Lake Erie, under a cyanobacterial bloom - NOAA_Erie_Diel5S_2200h metaG | ecosystem: Environmental > Aquatic > Freshwater > Lake | place: USA: Ohio, Lake... | reverse complement strand
TAGCGCCGTGAAGGACGCGCATGTTACTTGGCGCAGCCGGCGGACGACGGATGCGCGCCGCACCGGCTCGCGAGCAGGACGAGACCCGCGCCGGAAGGGCAGAAGGCCCGCCCGGCCTCGACCCGGTTGCGCCGATCTGGCCTCTCGTTCCGGGCGGTGCCGTCGCCGCCCTCCGCGGTGCCCGGACCTGCGGTTATGGTCGCCGCTGTGCGCGTGTTGGCGCAGGGACGGCACGCGCGCTGTCCACCCCGCGCAGGCGAGCGCTCCTCGGCGACACGCGCCCTCTAAAAGGTACCGGGCGCGCTACTCGGACGACAGCACCACGCCGCCAGACCCCACCGCCACGTAGCCGAAGATGGCGCGCGTGACGGCCAGCAGGTTGGCGGTGCTGCCGGAGTTCTGCGCCGACCACGTAACGCCATCGGGGCTGGTGTAGATGGCACCGCCGGTGCCGACCGCCACGCCCTGCGAGGCGACCGTAGCGGAGCGGACATTGACCGGCCCGATGCTAGGGCGCGCGGTCCAGGTCGTGCCATCAGGACTGGTGACGAGCGCCCCGTCATCGCCCAGGGCGATGAACAGGCCGAAGCCCAGTGCCAGCGCCCGCAGATTGGCCGTGGTGTTCGAGGTCGCCGCCGTCCAGGTGAGGCCGTCGGTGCTGGTGAGAATCACACCGCCGTCGCCCACTGCCACGAAACGCGAGCTGAAGGTCACGCGGCGCAGGTTGGCCGTGGTACCCGACGTCGCCGGCGTGAAGGTGGTGCCATCGGTGCTGGTGACGATGGTGCCGCCGTTGCCGACGGCCACGAAGCGGCCGCTGCCGACGGCAATGCTGTTCAGCGTGGCCGTGGTGCCAGAAGTGCGCGTGGTCCAGGTGGCCGCCGCGTCGCTACTGCCCACCACGGTGCCGTCGGCGCCGACCGCAATGTAGGCGATACCGCTGACGATCACGTCGTTCAGGTCGGCGGTCGTGCCGGAGGTCAGGGCGGTGTAGGCGCGGCCGTCGGTGATCGGGCTGCTAAAGATCTTGCCACCGGTCCCGACCAGCACGTACGGCGAGCCGAACACGGCGCCGCGCAGCTCCGCCGCATCGAGCGCGGTGCCGGCCACCCACTCCGCGCCGGCCAGCCGGGGCGTGGCGGTCAGCGTGGCCGAGGCCGGGCCGCCCGGGCCGCCCTGGGTACGGCCATTGATGGTGAACGAGTAGAGCTGACCATTACGAAGGCCGCTGATGACCGCAGGCGATACGGCATTGCGCTGCACGCCGGCGCCGGGCAGGTTGACCCAGCTATCGACCGTCAGACCGGTGCCGGGCGCGAAGAAGATCCAGTAGTCCACGCCAGCCTGGCCATTGAAGGTCACGGTGACCCGCCCATCGCCTGCCTTGACGGCGACATTGGTCGGCGGCGCGGCCGGATCGCCCTTGCTGCCGCCACAGGCGGCCAGCGTGGTCGCCGCCAGGATTGCCGCCACGGCCGTGATTGCGCGCAGGCGCTTGAGGACTGCCATCGTTGCCTTTCGGGGGGATACACCGGAAACCGTACCGGAACCGCGATTCTAGTGACTAAGGAGGAGCCGGCCTTAGGAGGAGCCGGCCTTGCGCACTGGCGGCCGGACCGGTAGCTTGCCTGCCGGAATACTGGGAGATCCCAATGTCGCTGCGACTCCGTCGGCCTTTGCTGGCCGCCCTGTACGTCGGCCTACTTGCCGCCGCTTCGAGCGCCTGGTCCCAGGCGCGCGTCATCTACAAGGTGCAGTTGCCCGACGGGCGCATTGAGTTCACCGACCAGGTGCCCCGAGGTGCGAAGGTTCTGGAGACCATCCAGCCGCGCGAGGGCAACCGGATGCAGCCGCTTGCCCGCCCGGCACCGCCGCCGCAGCCGCAGCCGACTGGCCCCGGCGGCCAACCGCTGCCGGGTACCCCTGCCGTCAGTGCAATCGACGCTGCCATGCAGGAGGTGCAGGAGGCCGAACGCGTGCTGGCCGAGGCCCGCCGCGCACGCGATCAGGGCCGCGAGCCGCTGGAGGCCGAACGCCAGGGCCTGAAGGGCGGCGGCATGCGCACCCTGCCAACCTACGACGAGCGGCAGCGCGCGCTCGACGACGCAGTCGCCGCCGCCGAGGAGCGCGTGCGGCGCGCCTACGAAGCCCGCAACATCGCACGCTGACGCGTTGCCGGCCCCCGCGCGGCCCACGCTCGAACCGCCGGCACCGTAAGCTGCCGCGGATGGAACGCGCGCCTGCCCCCGCCGAAAACGCGATCGACGGCCCGCCCGCCTGGCGCCGGCTGGCCGCCGCGCTGGCGCTGGGCACGCTCGGCGGCGTGGGCATGTGGTCGGTCGTGGTGGCGCTGCCCGCGGTGCAGGCCGACTTCGGCGTCGACCGCGGCACCGCCTCGCTGCCCTACACGCTGCTGATGGTGGGTTTCGGGCTCGGCGGCATCCTGATGGGGCGGCTGACCGACCGTTACGGCGTGGCGCGGCCGCTGGCCGGCGCCATCGTCGCGCTGGCCGCGGGCTATGTGCTGGCCGGGCTGGCGCCGAGCCTGGCCCTGTTCGCGCTCGCGCATGGCCTGCTGATCGGCGCGCTCGGCGCCTCGGCCTTCTTCGGCCCGCTGATGGCCGACACCTCGCACTGGTTCGCGCGGCGGCGCGGGCTGGCGGTGTCCATCGTGGCCTGCGGCAACTACCTCGCGGGCACGCTGTGGCCGCCGGTCGTGCAGCACCTGATCGAGACCGTCGGCTGGCGCCAGGCGCACATCGGCATCGGCGTGTTCTGCCTCGTCACCATGCTGCCGCTGACGCTGGCCATGCGGCGCGCCGCGCCGCACCTGCGGGCCGGGACCACCGCCGCCGCCGGCGCGGCGGCGGCGCGGCCGCTCGGGCTGTCGCCCCATGCGCTGCAGGGCCTGCTGATCGTCGCCGGCGTGGCCTGCTGCGTGGCCATGGCGATGCCGCAGGTCCACATCGTGGCCTACTGCGGCGACCTCGGCTACGGGGCGGCGGCCGGCGCGCAGATGCTGTCGCTGATGCTGGGCTTCGGCATCGTCAGCCGGCTTGCCTCGGGCTGGATCGCCGACCGCATCGGCGGCCTGCGCACCCTGCTGCTGGGCTCGTTCCTGCAGGGCGTGGCGCTGCTGTTGTACATCCCCTTCAACGACCTGTGGTCGCTGTACGTCATCTCGGCGCTGTTCGGGCTGTTCCAGGGCGGCATCGTGCCCAGCTACGCGATCATCGTGCGCGAGCACTTTGCACCCAAAGAGGCCGGCAGCCGCGTCGGCCTGTGCGTGATGGCCACCCTGTTCGGCATGGCTTTCGGCGGCTGGCTGTCGGGCGAGATCTTCGACCTCACCGGCTCCTACACGGCCGCCTTCGTCAACGGCCTGCTGTGGAACCTGGTGAATCTATCGGTGGTGCTGTGGCTGCTGCGGCGGCCAGGCGCGCGGCGGCTGGCTGCTGCCTGAGCGACCGGCCGCGCGCTTCCCGCGCCGGGCTCGGGGCAGGAGCGCCGCGCACCCGCACCCCGCCCGTCGCGGGCACCGTGGCGCAATCCAGCAGGACCGGTTTCCGCCGGCCGCACTTCGGCCGGCCGCCACCCGGCTAGCCCGCCGCCCGACGCCACGCGGCCGTGGCATCGCGCAGGCGCACGGCCAGGGTCAGTGCCAGGTTGCGATACAACTGCGCCGCGATCGCCGGGGCCTCGCTTTCGAGCGCCTGCATCGCCGCGGCCGGCAGTACGCACACGCGGCTCGGCTCATCGGCCACCGCATCGGCCGAGCGACCGCCGCCATCGAGCACGGCCAGCTCGCCGAAGGTCATGCCGGGCGAGTAGCTGAAGAACCGCTGCTGCCGCGACGAATCGAGAATCGAGACCGAGCCGGCACTCAGCACATACAGCGCATCGCCGGCATCGCCCTGGGCGAACACGCGCTCGCCGGTGCCAAGCTCGCGCTCGGGCATGCGCGAGCGCACGAACTCGAAGTCGGCGGCGTCGAGGCCGGCAAACAGTTGGCACTGCGCCAGCGGCACCGGCGTACCCACGGGCGGCAGTCCGGCGGCCGCCAGCAGCGCCCGTTCGCTGGCCTCGATGGCGCGGTCGGTGTCCTCGTGCAACGACCAAGGCGGGCGCGCCGGTGTTGGCGCACCCGCCGCGCCGAGCATGCCGTGCGCTCGCAACGCTGCGCCGTGCCGATTGTCGGCGGTCACGCCGGCAAGGCGCAGCGTCACACCGCGCGGCGCGAGCAGGTCTTGCAGCCGGCCGAGCATCACCGCACCCGAGGCATCGACGGTGCTGACGCGGCGCAGGTCGAGCACCAGCGAAGTCGACGGCGGGCCGGCGGCGCTTGCGCGCACCCGCGTCTCGACCTCGAGTTCGAGGCGGTCGACGTTGCCGAAGAAGAGAGCCCCTTCGAGTTCGAGCACCTGGATGCCGGCGCGTGCGCCCGCCAGGGCCTGCTCCTGCACCGGCCCGTAGACGCGCCGGCTCGGGATGGCGGCGGCCGTGTAATGCAGCCGCACCAGCGACCGGTTCAGCGCACGCAACAGGACCACGAACGACAGCAGCACGCCAAGCGCGACCCCGGCGACGAAGCCCCAGATCACCGTAACACCGCACACGACTGCCACCACCACCAGGCTCAGGCGGCGGTCGGTGACGCTGCCGGCCTCGACCGCGCCGTCGCGCCCGCGCAGCAGGGCCAGCGACCACGGGTCCACCAGGCTCCAGGCCAGCATCAGGAGCACGCCGGCCACCACCGGCTTCGGGCAACGCTCGATCAAAGGCAGCCCGATCAAGAAAACGGCCGCCAGCAGCACGCTGCCGATGACGACGGCCCCCGCGGTGCGCCCGCCATCGTTCAGGGCCGCAAGGGCGCGCAGCCGCATGTAGGCCACCGGCAGGGCGCCAAACAGTCCGAGCGCCATGTTGACCAGGCCCACCGCCGCCAGCATGCGGTTGGGGTCGGAGCGGGTCTGCATGCGCTGGTCGATCGCGGCCAGGTTCAGCACCGTCTCGAGCGAGCCCAGGAGGGCGAGCAGCAGTGCCGTCGACAACACCACCCCGGCGTGGCGCTCCAGCAGCGCGAAGCCGGCCTCGCCGAGGAGCGGCGCCAGCGCGGTCGGCAGCGGCACCGTTGCCTGCAGCGGTCCGACCATGGCCACCCCGAGCCCCGCACCCGGCGCCGGCGCGCCCACTGCAAGGTCGATCGCCCACACGGCCGCGATCGCCAGCACCAGCGCCACCAGGTAGGCCGGCCAGCGCGGCGCCAGCCGGCCCACCACGGCCACCAGCGCCGCGGTGCCGACAACCACGGCCAGTGCAGCCGGCTGCCATGCGGCCAGGGCCGCCACGCCGTCGCGCTGCAGTTGCGCGACCGACAAGCCCAGGGCCGGCGCTAACTGCCACACCGCGATCAGCACCGCCACGCCGTTGGCGAAGCCGGCCAGCACCGGCTGCGGCACATAGCGCGCGAGGCTGCCCACGCCCAGCAGCCCCATCAGCGTCTGCAGCAGGCCCGCCGCCAGCACCGTGATCCCAACGAGCGCCCACAGCAGCATGAGCCCGCCGGCGCTGCCAGGCTGCAGCATCGGATCGCGCAGCCAGACCGCCACCGCGGCGGCCAGGACCAGGCAGCAGCTCGCGGTCGGCGAGGCCGACGGCAGGGCTGCCCGGCTCAGCAGCGCCAACAGCACGCCGCCGACGACGACGCTGAACACCGACGCCGCGAGGCCAGCCTGCGTCGCCGCCGCGCCGAGCATGCCGAAAGCGATGAAGCCGTAGCTCAGCGTGAACGGCAGCATCGCAGCAGTGGCCTGCAGGCCGCCGCGCCACTCACCGGCACCAAAGGCAAACCTTTTCACGCGCCCCCCGCGTCCGGCGCAGCCGTGCGGCGGCGGAACACGATCATCGAGGCGGCGCGGCACGTCCGATCACCGCCGCCGCTGCCGCCCGGTGGCTGGCCAAGCCGCTGGTGCCGCCCGAGCGTCGCACCTGCAGAGGTTGCGCCAGATGCGCCAACCCGCGCTCGCCGTGGCGCGAAGGCTGCATCGCGCGCGCTGTCGCCCGGCCGGACGCGGCCGCCTTTGCGAAAGTCGAAGACGACAGCGGGTGGACGGTGTGCGGTCATGCCGATGTCGAACAAAGCGGCGGGGATGCTACACCGGGACACGCAGCGCAACTGCGCTCGCAGGACAACACGATGGAGTCCGTATCCCCGCTGCGCAGGCCAGTTTGCGGGCAACCGCGGCGCCGCGCCACGACGCCGCTGCGCAGTAGGCCATCAGCCAGCCGGCGCAACCGCTGCGATGACCGGCCTGTGTCACCAAGCGTGGCGCGCCGCACCGCACGGGCCCTCACGCGCCACCTGAAGAGGCATGCCCGAAACGGCACCGATGGCGGGCGTCGCGGAAACCTGCTCACGATCGTGCCGTCATCGACAGGTTATCTCCGTGTAATCGTTTTCAAGCAACCTTCCGTCGTCTTTCCCATGCCTGCCTGCGGAGTGCCCATGAATCAACTTGAACGAATGCTGACCGCTGTCCTGGCCGCCGTGCTTGTCGGCGGTTGCGGCGGAAGCGACGACAGAATTCCCTCGGCCGATCAGGCCCTGCGTCCTGAAGCCGCGGCAGCGACGCCGGGGTCGGGCTCCGACCTGTCCTTGCGGACGACCGGGCCGGTTGCGATCTCGTCGCGCGCAGCACGCCCCGTGCAGTCTCCGACGTCCGTCGGTCAGGGGTCGGCGTCGTCCGACGCTCGTGTTCTTTCCGCGGCGCGGAGCACCAGCGCCAATCCGCGCTCCATGATGGCGCCGCAGGCCTCCGTACCGTTAACGAGCGGCTGGATGGTCGCCGGCACCTTGGCTACGGGACTGGTGCCCGAAGTGGTCGAGCAGCAACCGACCTACGCGGCCTGGGTCGGTCGCGTGACGGCAGGCGGCACCGTCGACAGCGGCTTCGCGGGCGGGGGCTTCGTCTACCTTCCCCAGGGGTTCATCACGGCCGAGGGTACCGCGCTCGCGGTCGACTCCAGCGGCCGCACCCTGCTGGCTGTTACCGCACTCAACGAGTCGCGAACGTCGGTCGTCCGGCTGCTGCGACTGACCACGGCAGGCCAGCTCGACGGCAGCTTTGGGAGCGGTGGCGTGGCCGAGGTCGCCGGAGGCACTCGCGCAGCGCGCATCGCGCGGATACGCGTGCTCAACAGCGGTCAGATTCTCGTCTTCGGCGATCGCCTCGCGGCATCCCCCGGCTTTTCCCGCTCGCCGTTCCTTGCCGCGTTCACCAGCACCGGATCGAAGGACACCTCCTTTGGCTCTGACGGGTCCTGGTCGCTCGGGGGCTTGAATCCGTCCGGACGCGCCGTCGACATGGATCGCGACGACTCGGGTCGGCTACTCGTGTTGGTTGCGGCCGTTTCCGGGTCGGAGGGTGCCACGGCGGACGTCCTTCGGATCCTGCCGGGCGGAACGCTGGACGCGAGCTTTGGGACGGGCGGCGTCGCACGGCTGCGCCTTACCAACTCCGCCTCGGTGCCGTTCGGCCTCGGTGCGCGGAGCGACGGTGGACTGATCGTGGCCGGCTCGGCCATCTCAGCCGCAGCCGGAACCACCGCGACCCGCCGGGTCTTTTTCGCCCGTCTCGGAAGCTCCGGGACGCTCGACACCTCCTTCGGCACCAACGGCTTTGCGGTCATCACAACGCAGGCCGCGGTTCTGGAGCCCTTGGGGGCCGTGATCCCGCCGACCGGCAGTGTTGCGCTCGTCGGCAATGCGGCCGAGGCCGGCCAGGGCCGTCCGCTGCTGGCAGCGGTCCTGAGCTCCGGCCAGCCCGACATTACGCTGGGGCCCTCCGGCTACAAACTCCTCTCAGATCCTGTGCTGAACCAGCGGCGCGTGATCTCCAGCGCCCCGTCGGCCGACCGTCGCGGCCTTGTCCTCAACGCGCTCAAGGTGGAACGAGCCTCCGCGGCCATGCCGCTGCTCGAACTGGTCTCGGTTGCCAACGTCACGCGCGACGACACAGCAGCGGGCGTCAAGACTTGTGTCGCCCCGTTTGCTGCTCTCGGCAAGGCCGTGGTGGAAGTGCGCGGCGGCAGGCCCGGCGCGGCGGACTGGGAGGTCGGCCTGGGCGCGGACACGCAAAACGCCGCAAAGTTCGTCAAGGGCGAGCACAGTTGGCAAAGCGGCGCATGGCTGCCCTTCTCGCTGACCATCGACGCGCAGGGTAATGCCGCTCTGACCTACGGCGGAACGTCGCTCCAGTACGCAGCCACAACAGCCGGGCCGATCGGCCTCGGCAACGCAGTGCGCGTCTACGTAAAGGCATCCGGCACGACACCGCCGTCGTCGGTCGCGGTGCGAGTGGTCCGCATCAATGACCACAGCGGTTTGAGCCAGGCTGTCAACACGGCCCCGAACTCGACCGTCTTCAACGACGCGTCGCTCGCACTGTCTTATCCCGCATCGGCGACGAGCCTGCGTGTCGATGGCGAGGTTCAACTGAATTTCGTGGGCACCGTTCCGTCAGGGTCGAGACTCGGCGTCACGGTGACCACCGGCAACTGCAACTGACGGAGTCGTCGATGAAAAAACTCTCTTTCCGCCCTTTTCACCGCGCGTGCGCATCGGCAGTCGTCGCGTTGTCGACCTGTGCGGCCGCGCTGTTGCTGCCAACCGGCGGGGCCCTGGCGAACGGTTACGTGGCCGCTCCGCCTCCTGCTCCTGCTCCACATGCGAGCACAGCCCAGCGATCGACGGCGGCTCCCGAGCAGGTAGGGGCCATTTCCTCGTTCACGCTCTCGACCTCGGCCGACCACGGCTTTGCTGCGCCGCCGCTCCTTCCCGGGAACCCGTCTGCCGCTGACCCCGGAGCTCGCCAGGACTTCTGCCCCGGCGGTGCCGTGTCGGTGGTGGTAGGGCTTGTTCCTTGGTGCACCAACGCAACGTGGCTGGGCGGGGGCATGAACATCGGCCAGGGAGGCAAGCTCATGTACGAGCATGGCTGGGTGTCGCCGCGCGCCATGGCCTGGAAGCAACATCGGCAGCTTTGCGACAACATGAGCGGAAACTACTGCTATGGCGGCTTCTGGTTAGCCAATACGCATGTGGTGGGACACCGCGCCGAGCGAGCGGCAGCACCCGAGAACACGATGGAGGCGCTGCTGCACGCAGTGAAGTACGGCGTCCCGGTGGAAATCGACTTCATGCTGGCCGAGGATGGCGAGGTGATCGGGCTGCATGACGCCATCTACGACTACTCGGAACATGGCTCAAGCTTCCACTGCCATCGCATCAGCCTTGTCGCGGCCCCCTGGGCGATACGCAAGACCTGCTCCATGGACTTCGGCTTGCGGGATTATTACGTTCCGATCGCAACGCTCGACGAGGTCATGGAAGCTTTCCAGACCTACCAGGCGCAGACGCGAGGCGGCTTGCCGTCCCTGTTTCTGGAGTTGAAATTGCCGACCTCGCCATTTGTTTACAAGGACGCAGAGCTCCTGGGCGGTTGGGCCGCTTATTACGTTCAGCAGAGCGGGTTGTCGAGCAAGGTCTGGTTTACCTCTCTCAGTGCGCAGGCCGTGACAAGCGCAAAGAACGGAGGCGGCCAGACGGTTCTGGTGAGGAATCCGGCGGGTCTTGGTGGACCGATTTCGGCAGCGGACTTTGTCGCGGCCATCGACGAGGCGGCGGCGGGTAACCACAAGGGCCTGATGTTCGACGTCACCGCGCTTTTCGAGAGGTCCGACGGCCTGTACGAGACGGCAAAGAAAAATCACGCAACATGGCAAAGCCAAGTTACCTGGTCGCTCATTACAAGCTGGTCGTCGAATGGCGCTGCCGGCTCCGCTCCCGACTATGACGTTTTTTCCAAGCTTTCCTGGGATGCCGGAATGAGCTTTATGTCTCGTATAAACGCCAAACCACCGAAGGACTCGATTCCCCCGGAAGATGGCGAGTGGTTCAAGCCGCCGCCGGCCAGCTCAAACGTCTACGGGGTCTGCGGCAGAGATATGCCGCTGCCGTGCCTGTACGGCGGTCCTACGGTGTCCAATGCGCCAAAGCGCACCGCACATGGAAGTTACGGCCTGGGTCGGGTGTTCGTGAAGGAGACGAGCGAGTACGCCTCGGTAGCGGACTTCCATAACAACAAGGAGCCTTTGCCGCCTCCCACGCTGCGCATGTACGAGTTGCGCGAGTACGCCGCATCAAGGGGCGTGAAGATTGGTGCTTACTGGTCCGACCTTTCCTTGAGTGGCGGCATGAAGCGCCCGGCGACGCCCGAAGAAGCGGAACTCTGCGCCAGCCATTTCCCCGTCTGTGGTTTTGAGGTCTTCGACGTCAAACTCCAAGGCGGCCGCTACATCGGGCATGCCGTCGTCTTCGACCTGGACTTCATGCTGGTGGACGATCTGGCCAAGACCAAGATGCAATGGGAGTGGCTGAAGGCGAAAGAGCTCAAGGCCAATCATCTGAACAGCGACACCTGGAACTGACTCCGGGCACTGGGTCCTTCGTCGCCTTGCGCCGCTGCGGAGTTGCCGCCTCCGCAGCGGTGTTGCGACTGGCGCAAGTCTCCACACGCGCCGCCGCGCGGGCGATCTGACCCGCCGCGGCGGCCGGTTCGCGCTGGCACCGGCTCGAACGAGCCGCACGCTACGGCAGCGCCCCTGCCTGCCACCGATGTCACCATCGGGTCACACGCTGGCCCTAGCTTTCGTGAAAACGTTTTCACCGGGCACCTTTTCGACTATGTTCCCCGCCCAGGCTCTGCAACCACGGAACATGACCCGCGATCCGCCGCGCAGCAACGAACGCACCGTCACCATGGTCGACGTGGCGCGTCATGCAAAGGTTTCGGTGGCGACGGTGTCGCGCGTCCTGAACACGCCTGAGCGGGTTGCGCCGGACAAGTCGGCGGCCGTGCGGGAGGCGGTCCGCGAGCTCGAGTTCAGGCCCAATCTGGCCGGCCGAACTCTGCGCGCCGCCCGCACGCGCACCCTTGGCGTCGTGCTGCCGACCCTGTCGCATCCGGTGTTTGCGGAGTGCCTGCACGGCATCGAGGTGTCCGCGCGGGAACGCGGCTACTCGATCTCGATCGCCACCACCGGCTACGAGCCCGCGCAGGAGCATCAGGCAAGCGAGATGCTGTTGCAGCGGCGGGTCGATGCCATGGTGCTCACCGTCGCCGATGCGCGGCACAGCCGGGTGCTCGACAAGCTCGACGCCGAGGCAGTGCCGTACGTGCTCGTCTACAACCAGTTGGGACGCACGCACAGCCGCCGATCCACCGTGTCGGTCGACAACCGCGTGGCGGCGCGCCAGATGGTCGAGCACCTGATCGGCCTGGGCCACCGCCGGATCCTCATGCTGGCGGGCAATGTCCGCCAGTCGGACCGCAGCCGGCAGCGAGTGCAAGGCTACGGCGACGCGATGCGCGCGGCCGGCCTGACTCCGCTGGCGCCGATCGAGCTGGCATTCATGGCGCCCGACGCAACCGCGCATCTGGGAAACGCCATCCGCAGCGATGCACCGACAGCGCTGTTCTGCTCGAGCGACCAGCTCGCGCTGCTTGCCATCCGCGATCTGGCGGCGCTCGGGCTCGCCGTGCCGGCCGACATCTCGGTCGCCGGGTTCGACGGCACCTCGCTGTCCGCGTTGATGGTGCCGCCGCTGACCACGGTGGTGCAACCGTCCATCGCGCTCGGTCGGGCCGCGGTCGAGCGGGTGATCGCCCTGCTGGACGGCGCCCGGATCGCGCAGCCCACCGTCTTGACCCACGAGTTACGCCTCGGCGCGACGGCCGCGCCGCCGCGACCGTAGTACCCCGGCCGATCATCGCTCCATCTTGCGCACGAGAGGAACCCATGCACGCTCAACGCCGCCACTTCATGCAAACCGCCGCCGCCCTGGGTGCGGCCACCGCGCTGCCCGCGCTCGCCCAGGCGCAGTCGGCGCAGCGGGCCATCTGCTACAACTGCCCGCCCGAGTGGGCCGACTGGGGCGGGATGCTGCGCCTGATCAATCAGAAGCTCGGCATCGCGGTCCCGCCCGACAACAAGAACTCGGGCCAGTCGCTCGCCGCGCTGATCGCCGAGCGGGCGAACCCGGTGGCTGACGTCGTCTATCTCGGCGGCCAGGTGGGCCCGGCGGCGCGCGAAGCCGGCGTCATCACGGCTTACCGGCCGCAGCGCTTCGACCAGATCCCGGCGGGCCTGAAGGACCCCGAGGGCTTCTGGTTCACGATTCACTCCGGCACGCTGGGCTTTTTCGTCAACACCGCTGCGCTGCGCGGCAAACCGGTGCCACGTGGCTGGAAGGACCTGCTGAAGCCCGACTATCGCGGCCTGGTGGGTTACCTGAACCCGGCCAGCGCCGCCGTGGGTCAGGTCGGCGTCATCACCGCCAACCTGGCGCTGGGCGGCAGCTACGAGAACCTGGACGCCGGCATCGGCTTCTTCAAGCAGTTGCAGGCCAATCAGCCGATCGTGCCGACACAGACCGCCTACGCGCGCGTGCTCTCCGGCGAGATCCCGATCCTGCTGGACTACGACTTCAATGCCTACCGCGGCAAGTTCACCGACAAGGCGCCCGTCGAGTTCGTGATCCCGCAGGAGGGCACCCAGCAACTGCCCTACGTGATGGCGCTGGTCGCCCGCGGGCCCAACCCCGAACAGGGGCGCCGGATGCTCGACTTCGTGCTCAGCGACGAGGGTCAGCGGCACTGGGCCAATGCATACCTGCGCCCGGTGTTCCCGACGGCGATGAGCGCCGAGGTGAAGTCCCGCTTCCTGCCGGATGCCGAGTACGCTCGGGCCCGGCCGCTCGATGTGTTCAAACTGGCCGCCGCGGCCAAGGTCATCGGCGAGCGTTACGCCAAGGAAGTGAGTTGAGGGTCGCCGCGCGCCGCGCCCGCGGCCTCGGGGAGTCGACTTGACCACGGATCGCACGGCACTTGTCGCACTGCTGCTGCCGGCGGCCGTGGTCTTCGTCGCCTTCTTCCTGCTGCCGCTGGCCAACCTGGCGCTGCTCGGCGGCAGCGGCAAGCTCGGCTGGGCGGCCTACCTGGCGGTGCTCACCGAGGAACGCTACCTGCGCAGCCTGATCGCCACGGTCCTGCTGGCGGGCGCGACGACGCTGGCCACGCTGATGATCTCGGGCGTGGCCGGCGTGTTCCTGAGCCGCAACCGGTTTGTCGGGCGGGCCCTGTTGACCGCAATGCTGACGCTGCCGCTGGCCTTCCCGGGCGTGGTCATCGGATTCATGGTGATCATGCTCGGCGGGCGGCAGGGACTGGTTCCCGAGGTCACCGATCGCCTGTTCGGTGAGCGGCTGGTGTTTGCGTACTCCATGGTCGG
>Ga0068876_10002564_pt1 | contig 13352 bp, 20 predicted proteins | sample NOAtaG_6_FD_66442 | JGI IMG/M metagenome (GOLD analysis project Ga0068876, IMG submission 66442) | Freshwater lake microbial communities from Lake Erie, under a cyanobacterial bloom - NOAA_Erie_Diel5S_2200h metaG | ecosystem: Environmental > Aquatic > Freshwater > Lake | place: USA: Ohio, Lake... | reverse complement strand
AAGTAGGGGTGTATATGAAGATGAAAATATAAACTGGTGCGTGTTTTCTTTGCTTGACCACAATATCCCACCGGATATTGAAAAGTCCTCAAACGTGAATATTGGTTTATTTCATGGGCCAATTACGGGGTTATACACTGATATCGGGTATAAGTTTGAGGATGGGTATGACGTGAGTAAATTTAAGGGTTGTGATTTGGTTTTGTGTGGTGATATTCACAAGAGACAAGTGTTTGACATTCCCGGAAACAAGAAAGCGTATATGGTTGGAAGTTTCATCCAACAAAACTTTGGTGAGAAAATATCAAAGCATGGGTATGGGGTTTATGATGTTGAGAATGACGAATACACTTTTGTTGATATTCCAAATCCAAAACCATTTATGAAGTTTTCTATGGATTCATTTGATGTGTTGGAGACTGGGGCTGAAAAGTTGTTGAACTACTAAATGAAACTTACAATTGATTTAACCTCTGACGAGAGCAAAGATTTTGTTGCTTATTGTAATCTTAATAATCTGGTTCCGGAACAAATATTCAAGAAATGTTTTCTGGAAGGTTATAGGATTGAGAAGTATGGATTGCTTAATTCACGAGAGAGGGTAATTGAGAAGGAGGTTATTGTTGAGGTTCCCAAGATTGAGTATGTTGAGGTTGAAAAACCTGTGGAGGTGATTAAGGAGATTGTGGTTGAAAAGATGGTAGAAGTGGAGGTGATTAAGGAGGTTATTGTTGAGAAACCGGTGGAAGTGGAGGTAATCAAGGAAGTTGTTGTGGAAAAACCTGTTGAGGTGATTAGAGAGGTTATTGTTGAGAAAATGGTTGAAGGGACTGTTGAAGTTCCAGGGGCACCGGTTGAGGTAATCAAATATGTTGATAGGGAAGTTATTAAAGAAGTTCTAGTTGAGGTAATAAAAGAAGTCCCGGTTGAAGTTATAAAAGAAGTTGAAAAAGAACAACCAGATATTAAAGCAAAACTTGACTCTCTCCAACAAACTTTGTTAAAATTGAGAAATATTAAAGCAAAACTTGACTCTCTCCAACAAACTTTGTTAAAATTGAGAAACGAGATGCTGGATAAAGATAAAAAGATTGAAGAGTGCCAATCCCTAATAAAAGAATTTGAAGCGGTTAAAACGCAACAAGCGGCATTTCTGAGGGGTTCAAACTTGAATAATAAACTTTATTAAATTAAAATAATATGACACAGTTAATTTTATGGGGGATCATGAGTTATGGTCTAATGAATATCATGGTATATGGTAGCATATTTCAGGGATTAAGAGATTTTTTTAAGAAATGGGGTGAAAATGAAAATGCACCATTCTATTATGTTGGAAACTTTATTCATGGGATATTGAAGTGTCCTATGTGTTTTAGCACACACGGCGGATTTTTCCTTGGATTTTTTATATATTCACCAACAGGGGAGTTTTTATATGTAAGTCCGTTCATATCATGGTTTTTTGATGGGATTTTGTCATCCGGATTTGTCTGGGCGCTCAATTCAATTATAGAATGGTTTGAAGTTAATCGACCTAATAATAACAATTAAAATAATTTATCATGCCAAAATCAAAAGTTAGAGGTGGAGCAAAAGCTCACCGCAAAAGAGCAGCTGCCAGAGCAACGACAATTAAAAATCAAACAACCGCTTTCCAGAAAGTGTTAAACCAACAAATGGAGCAGTTAAGAAAACAATATGAAGCGTCCTCGGCAACAACCGAAAATCAATAAAACAGAATGGGATTTATTTAATCCCATTCCTATTTTTAATTATGCCAATATGAACTCAAACTTGGACACAGAATTATTAGAAAATCCATATATTCAGGTTGTTTGGGAGGACACACCTGAAAACTTCACACAAGAACGGATTAAATCCGTTAAGCAATATTTCTCAAAGAAATATCAATCCACCAATATTAACGTTGTAACCAAAGTTAAAACGACGGATCAAACACAGCAAACGGTTGATGTGTCCGTTAATATTATGGATAAGAATTATCAAAAGGAATTGATTAGGTCGCTGATGGAAAGCAAAGGTCAAGAGCAATTTTACGACCAAGTTATTTCCATAGACAACGCAGTTGAAAACCGGATGGTCGCAAAGGAGATTGAAGTGTCCGCATTTAAGAAGTGGTATATCAAAAAAATTGAATTTAGTAACTTCTTATCCTATGGTGAAGACCAGGTTTTGGACTTTGAAAAATGTAATGGTATTACCGTTATTGAGTCCGATCCCCCGAATTTTGGAGGCAAAACAGTTCTTACCGTGGATTTGTTGTTGTTTTTATTTTTTAATACAACAACCAAAACACAAAAAGCCGAGGAAATATTCAACAGATTTACTGATAAGAACAAAGTATCGGTTAGGGGTGATATTCTAATTGATGGTGAGGAATATATTATTGCCAGACAAGTTGAAAGGAAAAAGTCAAAGTCCGGTGATTGGACAGTAAAAACTGAATTGGAGTTCTTTAAGAAACTTCCAAATGGCGAGCTACAGAACTTCACAGGTGAGCAAAGACGCGAAACTGAAAACTTCATAAAAACCTCCATCGGTAGTATTGAGGACTTCTTGATGACGATTGTCACCACAGCGTCAAACCTGGAAGATTTGCTTGAAGCCAAACCAACTGCCCGAGGTCAAGTATTAAGTCGGTTCTTGGGATTGGAATATCTCAAGAAAAAAGAAGAGATTGGTAAGGAGATTTATTCCGACTTCTCAAAAGCCATGTTGTCTAATGTATATAATAGTGAAACCCTCAAACAGGATATTGAAACTCATAAAGAAACTATTACAAGGTTAGAACTTGAAATCACGGAGAACGACGCCAAGATATTGGATGTTGATGCCAGACTTAAAAAGGGGCAAGAGTATAAGGATAATCTTATAAGTTCCAAATTTACGGATTTGGATCAAGCATTACTAATTCTAAATCCGGATAAACTTACCCAGGAGATCGACCAACACAAAACTTCTTGTAAAACCATCCAGAAACAGATTGATGAGATTAAGGTTGTGGAACCGGCAGAGTTTTATCACGAGGATAAGCATGATGCCATACGAGATGAAATAACAAAACAAAAAGTTGAACTTGGGAAAATAAACCACAAGATTGTGGAGATCCAAGAGTTGGTGAATAAGTTTGGGGATGGAATTCAGTGTGAGCACTGCGGAATAAAGTTGATGGAAGCGTCCATCACCAAGCAAAAGATAAGCGAACTGGATACATGGAAGTCAGCAAAAACAACAACGAGTGAAGAAATTGATAAGTTGGAACTCAGGGATAAAGCATTCGTTCAGCTGAAAAAAGACTTTGATGATTACGAGAGAAACAAACTTATAAAAGAAAAACATGAGGTTTCACTTGAATCAACGCAGCTGAAATTATCCCAGTTGGAAGATAAGTTGAAGAAATATCTGGAGATACAAGATAAGATTAAGAAGAATAATGAAATTGACGCGCAACTTGTTAAAGCGAGTTTGAGGATTGATGAATTGATTAGCGAACGAAGAAATTACGAGCGAGTTCAAAACACCAATCAAGTTGAGATTACAAATCTTCGGTCAAAGATTGAGAAAAATCATGAGGTAATCGCCAAGATTGCGGAAGAGTTTGAACGAGAACGAATATACAAAATATATGCGGAGATTTTCGGTAAAAATGGTATTTCCAAAATCATAATGAAAACTATGATGCCGTTGATAAACTCTGAACTTCAAAGATTGCTGGAAGATTCTTGTTATTTTAACTTGGAGATTAGGATTAATGACAAGAATGAGGTTGAGTTTATGATGATTGATAATTCAACCGGAGTTGAGAAGTTGATGGTTTCCGGTAGCGGTTATGAAAAAACAATCGCAGCGCTAGCTTTACGTTCAGTGTTGAGTAAAATATGCTCATTACCAAAACCAAATATTATTGTAATGGATGAGGTATTTGGAAAGATTAGTAATGACAACTTGGATTTGGTCGGTGAGTTCTTTGTAAAGATTAAGGAATATTTTGAGAAGATTTTTGTTATTAGTCACAACCCATTAATCTCTAACTGGGCGGATAAAGTAATTAGAATAAAAAAACAAGAAAATATTTCCAAAGTAATGATGTAATTGTATATCTTTGCGCCATGCAAACATTTTTACCATACCCAGATTTTAAGAAATCATTACAGTCCCTTGACGATAAACGTTTGGGGAAGCAAAGAGTGGAAACATTCCAGATTATTAACGCAATAACAGGGAGACCAAAACTAGATGGGACGCCGTATAAAGGGTGGTTAAACCACCCTTGTTCCGTAATGTGGAGGAATAATATCCCTGCGCTGAAGTTATACCTTAACTTATCTATTGATGAGTGGGTTGCTCGTGGTTTCAAAAATACTATGAAAAAAGAAGAAATTTGTGAAACAATTGAGTATCCAAATTGGTTAGGGGATATGAGATTCCATGATTCACATAAGTCAAACTTATTGAAAAAAGATTACCTTTACTATTCTAAACATAATTGGGATGTAAGCCCAGAAAATCCGTATGTTTGGGTTGATAAAGACGGTAAATGGTATGAACAGCATTCAGGAAAAAAAGGAAAAGTTTATTTAACAAAGTAAAATTTAATTATGCCAAAGTATTTTTTAACGGTTATTCTTGAAGATGTAAAAAAAGAATTCCCAATAGTCGATGTTGCCATGAGTTTAGGTCCAGTGATAGATTCGCAAAATCTCAGATTTAATTATAATCATGTGGTTGCGATATTTCACTTTGCAAGTGAGGTGTATAAAAAAGACTTGTACGTGTATATACAAGGTGTTCTCATGGGTATTACCGAAACCTTTTTATTAACGGAAGTTAATGACGACGTAACAGTTTCATTTCCACAGGACCTAAAATCGTATATGTTAGATTTGGAAAAGGGTGAAAGTTATTCGGTCCCAACAATAACATATACTAAAAACGGTGATATTCAGTTTGATGATGAGAATGGTAAGTATTTAGTTGAATTTAGCGGACATCAAGTTGATGAGGACTATGACGATGATGAAGATGATTTTGATATGGATATATTAGATATTATTCGCCAAATTCATAATAAACCTAAACTTCCTTCGTTAGATTATGTTCTTGATAAGATAATTGATCAAGGTATGAATTCATTAACAAAAACTGAATTAGAAGTATTAAAACAATATAGTAATTAAAATATGAGAGACAAAATAGGAACGCCAATCAATCAGTCGGAGATTAGTCATTACCTCAAAGATTTGAGGAAGTTGAAAGTTATGACTCCGGATAGGGAGAGAGAATTAGCTGAAAGAATGATGTCAGATGATTTGACGGAAAAAGAAAAAAAAGAAATTGTTTCTGAGTTGTTAATCGGAAATTTGAGATTTGTGATCACGGTCAGCAAACAATATCAAAATCAGGGATTAGATTTGTCTGATTTGATTGCAGAAGGTAATTATGGATTGTTGAAAGCGATTGAAAACTTTGACTGGTCCAAGAAACTACGTTTTATCTCTTACGCGGTTTGGTGGATAAGACAATCAATTCTTCAATCACTTAACGAACATTCAAGAACCATTCGTCTCCCGGTAAATGTGGTCCAGGAATATCAAAAAGCGAAAAAAGAACTTGATAAGGTTGGAACCACACTTCCAGATAAGTTTGCTAATTTACCTTATACGGTTGATTTAGATAGTCCTTTTAATGATGAAGGTGATACTTTGTTGGATTTGGTGGTGAATGTTAATGCGGGATCACCAGATAGTGGTTTAAGTACAGAGCAAACAGTTAAAGATAAATTATTGAATATGCTCAATATTTTGGATGAAAGGGAAAAAATAATAATTGAGGATTACTTTGGTTTATCTGGTTCTACAAGAACATTAGAGGATATCGGAAACGATTTTGACCTCACCAAAGAGCGTGTAAGACAGATAAAAGAGAAAGCATTACGAAAGCTTCGTAATGAAACAAGTATATTGTTTGATTATTTGTAATATTTATAAATTAAAATTAAGAATATGAAAAAGTTTATTGAAACCAATTTTACGGTAATTGTATTAGTTATTGCGTTGTTGTCATTCTTCAAAAGTTGCGGCGGCACTAGGGAACTAACCAAAATTAAATCTGACATTAAAGCAATAAAGGATTCAACATACACAAAACAGGAGTTGAACCGTGAATTAAAAATCTCTGGCTTGGAAGCTGAAAAGAGAATGATACAAGCAACAAGCAGAACCTTGTTAGATGTTAGAAGACAAACTGAGATTGAAGAAGAAATTAAAACACTAAAAAGCAAATAATGGATTGGATACAAAGGAATTTTAGAACATTAATTTATATTTCGTTCCTGGTTCCAATCCTTCTTGTCGCGTTTGTTTCTATATCACACGTTACAACTTGGTATGGGCTATCAAATCCGCTTACCTGGGCGATTTATCTTTCAGTTGGTATAGAGATTGCTGCTTTATCGGCATTAGCGGCTATATCGGCTTCTATGGGGCGGAAAGTATATGTTCCATTCGGAGTTGTAACGTTGATACAATTTATTGGAAATATCTTTTTTGCTTATCAGTATATAGATGTAAATTCTGAGCAATTCAAGGATTGGGTTGAGTTAGTTGATCCAGTTGTGTCATATCTTGGTGTTGAATCCGGGAACATAATTAGTCATAAAAGATTTTTGTCGTTGTTTTCAGGGGGTATGCTTCCAATAATATCTCTGTCGTTTCTTCACATGTTAGTTAAGTTTGAGGAAGAAGAGAAATCAAAGAAAGCTGACGTAGTTCCGGATATAGATATTGAAAAGTTGAGTATTGAAGCTGGACGAATGGAAGCCGAGTATGACGAACAAAAGATTAACCCAACTGAGGAAGACCTTAAAAAGTGGGAAGAATATTTGATGGAACTTAACGAAAAGAAGTTTGGCGTTCTTGAAGACAAAGAAGTTCCAGTTCAACCAGAAGAACCGATTATTGAACCACAGGTAGAACCAGAACCGGTTGTTGAAGTAATTGTGGAACCACAACTAGAAGAAGTTCCAGTTGTAGCAGAACAACCTATTGAAGACTTATCAATTGAAGTTCAAATTTCACAACCAGAAGAAGCAACTGAAACTATTGAAGTTGAGCCAGATTTTTACACTGAAGAAACACCAGATTATAACCTGGGTGAAGAGCAACCAAATAATCCAAAAGTTCTCCGATATTTCAGCTCACATTAAAATTGTTATATGATTGATATTATTTCCTATGGTAAATTGAAATCCTGCGGAAAGCAGAAAAAAAAGAAACAGATAATTTTATGTCATACATCAAGGGAGGTTGGAGAATATCTTACCTCCCTTGAATTTAGATATTCATCTGGTTATGGTAAAATACCAAATTATTTGGTTGATAGGTCTGGGAAAGTTTATAAGTTGCTAGATGATGAGGAGTATGGTAAAATATTTGAAGTTGAGAATATAAACCGCAATTCAATAATCATTTGTTTAGAAAATTTGGGTTGGTTAGAAAAGAAACCATTGTCAAATGATTATATTAACTGGATTGGTAATATTTATAATGGGGAGATTTACCAGAAAAAGTGGCGAGATTATATTTTTTGGCAACCTTACACAGAACAGCAGATTGATAATACAGTTGAATTGTGTAAAGAATTGTTAAAAACACATAAAATCCCAGATTTTGTTGTCACCCATAACACTAAATTAGAAAATGTTGATAGAATCCGTGGAATAGTGTCTAGAAGTAATTTTGATACATACCACACAGATTTGAATCCATCATTTGATTTTGAAAATTTTCAAAAAAAGATAAAAAATGGCTAATCTACATAATGACAGATATGACGAAATAAAATCTCTATTAAAGAGGTCCAAATTGTTATTTGAGCAAGAAACACAAGTTAATGTCGCCAAAGATATTGAGACAAGAATAAACCAAGATACGGAGTATGAAACAGCGGACTCAGATGAAGACGATGATGTAAATGTTGAAAGAGATAAAACTCAAAAGTATAGAATTTCCGGCGGTATTTTAGCACTTCATGGTAAGAAGAAGAGTGATACTGATATAACTACCGATGATAAAATTGCGTTCCAAGAAACCATGGATGAATTTGTGAATGAAGTTTCCGACCTGGTAGATTTTAATATCTTGAATGTTTATAAAAATAGTGTTGAATGGTCCGGTAAATTAATTGACGATGATTTGGAATTTATTTTTACCATAGGTGAAGAAAGCGGTATTTATATTAACGGCCAAATGGTAAAAGTAGATGAGGAGTTTTTACAACTGGTAAATAAAATGCAGCAGTTTTACCAGAAGTTCAAGGCCAGGTGGGCAAAAGTATTGGCATCAAGAAAACGAACACAATCAACCGAGGAATGAACGAGAAAATAGTTTCAACAGTCCAAGAATATCTCCCTTTCGTAATTAAACTGGGGTTGGGATTGTTTGCTCTTTATTGGTTTTTTTATTTTACAACACCATCAACTGAAATGTCAGTGGAAGACCAAGCAAAGATTGACTCATTAATCAATAAAGTTGAAAGGATTAGAGACGAGCAAATTAAAATTGATAATGAAATAATGGGACATGAGAAAGATGTCAGCATTATTGCGGATAGTATCTTAAAACTAAAAAATTCAAAAAAAACAATTCAAAACATCTATAATGAAGAACTTAATCGTATTAGCTCTTATTCTGATAAGCAAGTTGACAGTTTTTTCTCAGCAAGATACGGATACACTCCGCGTTAAATGTTTCCCGAAAGAAACTGTCAAATTAATTATGGCTGATATTGTAAAAGGTGAGTCGGCTATAAAACAACTAGAAATAACTCAAAAAGAGTTAAAGATGGTTGAAAAACAATCAATTAAGAAAGACAGTATGATTATTTTATTTCGTGAGAAAGAGGTGGGGTATAATAAAATGATAGATGCTGAAAAAGAGAAATATACTATTGTAAAAAACTTTAACGAAAAACTTGAAAAAGATTTGAGGAAAGAGAGAACAAAAAATAAGTTCATAATAACCATTTCAACCGCAGCTGTTGGAATATTAACCGGATTGTTAATTACAAAATAATGGCATTAACTAATAGTGATAAAAAAGAAATTGAAACTTTAATCCGTAAGGAAATAAGAGTCTTCATGGATAATAATACGCTAAAACAATTTGAAGACAAATTGTTTGATAAAATATCCCGGGAAATAAAAAGAGGTAAGTTAGAGGGTGATATTAAAGACATTACTCTTAGAATGTTTAGAGAATTCTATCAATTCATGTGGATGAATAGAAGTTACTGGGAGCCAAGATTAAAAAATGCATAATTATGAAAAGTTCTAATCAAATATTCAAAAAAGAAATTGATAATTCTTTCAAAGACATAAAACTTAATTCTTCTACTATGGCAGATGCTGAAAAATTCAAAGGCTCCTTCAAGGAAAGTGCTAAAAGCAAACCTAAAAAAACAACTCCAAAGTTATTATCTGTTCCAAAAAAGGAAAATAAAGAAGCAACCAGTTCATCATCTAGCGGTGCATATTCGGCTCCGATGTTTAGTGGTGAAGAGCCGGACATCAAGAAAGTGGAAGCGACTGAAGCGACTGGAAGTGGTTCAGTTGGAGCATACGAGACACCAGCAGCTTGGGCTAAATCTATGGGATCAAAAGATTGGCGAGGTAAAAGTAAAACTCAAATTCCTGGCGGTTCTTTTGTCAAAGTTAAGGACAAGTGTAAAAAATTCCCATACTGTAATCAGGGTGATATTAAAGCGTTGAGTATTTATGAAAATGATGTGGTTAAAAAAGCTATTCAAAATGTTTCTAAAAAACTCAATATTAGTGAAACAACTATTAAAGCTATATTACAATTTGAGATGGAGAAACAAAATCCAAATAAATTAGATATTTATAAAGAAAAAAAGAAATGAGAAGATTAAATAATGATATTGATTCTATGATCACCAAAATATTGAGTGAAGAGATTGAAAAAAAATCTCAAAAAATGTCACATAAAGTGAGTGGTGAATGGGTAGAGATTGACACAAAAGAAGCTTTACATGGCGGTCAAAAAAACTTAGATGTGGCAGAACCAAAAGGTAAATTAACTGCTGCTGATTTCAAAAAACTAAGAACTAAAAAACGTAAGGTTGATGTTGATGAGCAGGAAACTGATGAAGGTAATGCGTTTGGTAAAGCTGTCGCGGATGCTAAAAAATCAAACAAAGATACGTTTAACTTCAAAGGTAAAAACTACGATGTTAAAAATGAAAGTAAAAATGTAAAACTTACTGAAGATGAGTTAATCTCTTTAATTGAAGAAATTGTTTTAGAGCAAAATAGGGCTGATGAAAAGACAAATATTTCTATTAAAGAACCAGAAGGGTATAAAAAAACGAAGAAAGCATTAGATGCCAGTAAGAAAGAAAATGACGACTATGCGAAAGAAGTTGTTGAGAAGTTCAAAGATTATTTGAAAACATCAACTAAAGCGTCTTATGACCCAAATCCGTCTGATTTCCCTAGAAGTAATTATCAAATAGATAAAGATGCCAAAATAATGAAATACACGCCGTCTGAAGCTGTTGATGAATATATTGACGCATTCGCATATCCAGGTCAAACAAATATCGTTTATGACGAAATTAAACCAGAAGACGAAAAAATTGACAAATATCTTAAAGGACATAGAACAACTGGAAATGCGGAAATGGATGAAGATGGAAAAGCATTAGGCAACGTAGTTCCTAGTAAAGTGGGTGAGAAGTTTAAGAAAAATTACGATGAAAATCTTTATGGTATAGAACAAAAAGATGTCTCATACAAGCGCTACCCACAAGATACTATTGAAGTTGCCGGAAACTCAACAAAACAAGGTAAATTACAGAAGAAAACACAAAAGATAATGAATCAGTTAGAATCTGTTGAAGACAAAAAAAGTAAGGTTATGATTGATGAAATATACAAAATGAAAAACCTTATTGGTTACAATTCTAAGACTCAATAAAATTCACATTTCTTTATTTAATCTTATATTCTCCATAGGTTATATATAATCTATGGAGAATTTTTTTTCTTGGATGACAAAGTTAATACCAAAAGAAGAGGTAATTATTTGGTTTAATGTTCATAATATTCATTATGAAAAAGTTGAACTATTTGGTGATATTTTTATTTCGCTATATCGAATAATTGATGAAACGTATTTAGGTGAGGATACTGGTGAAACTAAAATCATTTTATCCTTTGATGATATAAATTCACACTTTGAATGGGCTTGGGCGACATTATTGGATAATTTCAATAAAGAAAATATCAGTATCAAACTAGATGGTGACCACAAGGAATATGTTCGTGAATTTTTCATAGACACTTATTATTTTCCGCCACAAAAAAACATAAAAGAGACCCTGGATGAATTTCTTTTAGATACTTTTGACTATAAAAAAAGTTTTACTAAGTCTGATCTTGATATTTTGACTGAGATATACCATTTATTTAATAAAAATTTGAATTAAATTAGATAATATATTGACAGAATAATTGCTTTCTGTTAGTTTTAATATAAACCAAATAAAAATAAAAAAATCAAAAATGGAAACTTTAGAGAAATTGAAAGAAACGTTAGAATTACTTTCAGCTGATGCAGCTAAATTTTATAAAGGTAATAAAAGCGCTGGAACAAGAGCAAGAAAAACTGCTCAGGAATTGAAAGCTTTGACACAACAACTTAGAACTGAAATATTGGAACACAGTAAATCCGATAAGAATGTCCTTTAATTTTGAAATTGTATATTTTTTCATATTCATTTTTACTATATTAGTGTCATTAAAGAATTTATTCAAATTTTTAAGAGCCCTGTTGTCTGATAATCCAGAACCCTTGGTTTATAGCAACAGGGAACTTATTTTCTTTGGATTAAGTTTGAGTTACATAATCACCTATCTTAAATTTTAATGAGTTTGTTTAAAGAAATTGAACCGTATGTGGATTATGTCCATAGCATAAGAAAGCTTAAAAATTATTTGAGCTTTGATATGAAATTTTCAGCCAAATGGGTAATACCAAAACAACTCGTGGATGGGGACGTTATTCCATTTGATATATCTGAACCTGATTTTAAGGGAATTTCATTTGTTTCTCAAATAGAAGAAGATAAGGTAAATTCTGTCTTGGATAAAATTTCAAAAATAATAAAAATCAATAAGGATAGAGAAATGAAAGAAAGACTTTTCAAAAATTATGTTGAAAAGTTAAAGAAAACATTTGAGACTACAGATATTGAAAAATTACAAAATCTTTATTTTGATTTTGATGAAGAAACAAATTTAGCTGATTATGTCGAAATTGAGCCGGAACCAAAGATTGTTGAATTGGTTGGAGAGCGAGAAGAAGAAGGATGATGTTGAAGAAAAAATTAGTAAAGAAAAACTAATTGGCGAAATTAAGGGCATACGTAAAGAAGATCTCTTCAAGAAAAAAGAAAAACCAACATTATGGCAGAAAATAAAGATAATAATCCTGGGAAGTTAGAAAAATTAGCATTAATTGCTGAATCACTTCAAAGTTTATTTGAAGGAAAAGCCACAGTTGTTTTTGAACTTGAACAGAAAGAATATAAAGAAGTTATTTCTCATTTCAGAGAAATTGACCGACACCATCAACAATTTTCAATAGATATATCTGGGACTGAATTTCATTTTATGCTTTTGACCGAGGATAAGTCGTAACATTTTTATATAACATTTTTTTATCAAATCCTTTTTCTTCTAATATTTTGAGCATGTATTTCCTCTGTGGCGTGCTTATGTCAGTTATGAACATGCAATCACCTCTGTTGTCATTCCTAAATTTATTAGCAATGACATCAATAAATCTTAAAGTTTCTTCCTCGTTTTTTAACGAAAATAAAAAAGTTTCATCGTCTTTTTGAACAACAATTTTATTATTTAAAGTCGAGATTATTTTTAACTCATCTTTTTTAAGATAATTTTTGATAAAATATTTTACGTCTATTTTTTTGTTTTTTTGAATGTCAAAAATTTTTTCCTCCTTTTTATAATTATTCATCTCTAAAATCGAAAATCCTGGGTCCTCAACTTTAACTTTTAAGTTTCTACCGTAGTCATCTTTTTTATAAATTGGAAACTTTGAATTGTCTTTCAAATCTATAATCGCCAACTCATATTCAACCGAGAGTCCATTTTCGACCTTAACGTCAAAAATAATATCTCTTGATATATTCATTAATTTTTGATAAGCTTGTTTAGCTTTTTCTAACGTAATGAATTTCTTTATAATTCTACGTTTCTTTTTATTTTTGAATAATACAATTAAATA
>Ga0068876_10002557_pt1 | contig 13363 bp, 12 predicted proteins | sample NOAtaG_6_FD_66442 | JGI IMG/M metagenome (GOLD analysis project Ga0068876, IMG submission 66442) | Freshwater lake microbial communities from Lake Erie, under a cyanobacterial bloom - NOAA_Erie_Diel5S_2200h metaG | ecosystem: Environmental > Aquatic > Freshwater > Lake | place: USA: Ohio, Lake... | reverse complement strand
AAATAAACTAAATCAATTTTTAGGCATTATATCCATATCAATTTATACATTTTTCTTCGACAAAACTAAAATGTCTTCTAATTCTTCTAATTCTTTTTGTAATAGTTTATTTTGTTCCTGCAAATTATTTAATGTTTTTTCAACTTTTTCAATGTTGTTTCCGTTCTCTTTTAATCTTTTACATAAAGTTTCCGTTGATTCAATTGATTTTAAGTTTAGTGAAAGCTTATTTTGTAATAAAGTTTTCTTATTTTCTAGATTTAACGAACAATCTATTTCTATCTCTAACTCAAGATTTCTTACATTTAATCTAAAACGTTTTTGATCAGATTTCTGTGAACATACCCCAAAATTATTCAAATTACACATTCCTATCATCTCACTAGAATAATATTTGAAAATATCATAAATCTCATTTTTACACATTTGCTCATTTTCAGATGATTGTTTGATTAAATTAATACATAAATGCTTACTTTTTTGACTAACTTGATATGATATTTTAAAATCCCTAATTTTCGTAATAACCTCAAAGATTATTTCAAATGACTTATCATAATCAGGGATTAACTCCATAATTTCTTTAGTAAATATTAAATCTGGATATTGAAGTTCTAGTAATAATTTGGATTTAAGGTCATCTTCTAGATACAAATAGTTTTTCAAGTAATCATAAATTTCCTCAGTTAAAAACGGGATTAAAGGATGTAATAGTCTCAACATTTTTTCTAAAATGAAAACTAAAATTTGACTTGTTGATGAATTTGATATGCTAAATTTTTTAAATTCTAGATATCTTGAACAAAACGTATTATAATAGAAATCATAAATAACACCTGACACTTCATGTAAATTATAATTTGTTGATAAAGCACTATTAACTTTGATTATTAATGAATGTAATCTAGATAAAACCCATTTATCTATAGGACTTAACTGATCAATATCAAGTTTTATACTTATTTTTTTATCTTTATCAAGGTGTTGCATGATATATCTAGCTGAGTTCCATAATTTAACACAAAATCCTCTACCTAAATCAAAATTATCCATATCAATTCTAGCATCCCCATTATACGGTGTTGTCATCAGTAAAGTATACCTTAGAGAATCAGCACCTAACTTATCAATCACTTCAATCGGATTAATTGAATTACCTAATGATTTAGACATCTTTTGATTATCTTTAGTTCTAATTATGCCGTGTAAATAAATTTTTTTGAAGGGTATGTCATATCCCATTTCTAGGGACATCATAATCATCCGAATAACCCAGAAAAATAGAATATCTGACCCAGTAATCAACCCATCTATAGGATATCTTTTATTTAATTCTTCTGGTGAATCAAAGACACCAAATGACCATAAACATGACGAAAACCACGTATCTAATACATCTGAACTAGATTCTAAGACACATGAACATTTTGGACAAGTGTTTAGTTGTATATTATCCATATCATTAAAAGAATCATTAAAAGAATCATTAAAAGAATCATTAAAAGAATCATTAAAAGAATCATTAAAAGAATCATTAAAAGAATCTTTATTACATTTGGGACATTTAGATAAAGGAACTTGATGACCCCATGTAATTTGTCTGGAAATACACCAATCTTTTTCATCAGTATCATTCAGCCAATGTAAATATAATTTTGATTGAAAATCAGGTAATATTTCAAAATCATTTAATGCTTTTATTGCTTTTTCTTTCATAGTCTTCAGAGAAAGGAATATTTGAGATGATAAATACATTTCTAACGTAGTATTACATCTATAACATTGACCTATTATATTTTTATGAGCCCTTGATTCAACCAATGAACCCAATTCTTTTAACTCTTTAATTACTTCAATTCTAGCAGTAAACCGATCCATACCTAAAAATCTATCTGGAACATTTATCAATTTACCACTAGAAGACATAATGAACTGGAAATCCCTTTTTTCTTTTTGATTAATTTGATAATCTATTTCACTATGTGCAGGTGTTATTTTTACTAATCCCGTTCCAAAATCTTGTTTAACTAAATCTGATTCAATTAAAGGAATTTCCTTATTAAGAATTGGAATTATTACACTTTTACCTTTTAGAAAATCTGATCTTGAATCAGAAGGATGATATGCGACCGCATTATCACCAAAAATAGTTTCTGGTCTAGTTGTAGCAACCACTATATAGTCTTCAGAATCTTTGAAAAAATACTTAATATAATACATTTGACTCTTTTGTTCTGATGATATTACCTCATCATTTGATAAAGCCGTTAAACATTTAGGACACCAATTGACCGGTCTAAAATCCCTATAAATTAATCCTTTATCCCATAATTTCTTAAAACAACTATTAACTAACTTATTAAATTTTTGACTTTTTGTGTATTGTTCTTTTGACCAATCACACGAAAACCCCATTCGTTTTAGTTGTTCCACTATAATTATATGATTTTCATCTTTGAATTTTTCAATTTCGTTTAGTAATTCTTGTTTCGATAGAGTATCTGGATTTATACCATCTTTTACTAGTTTTTTTATAACTACATTTTGTGTAGCAATACCTGCATGATCAGTTCCAGGGATCCAAAGTGCATTTTTACCCTTCATTTTATTATATCTATAAATTACATCTTGTATAGTTCCATTCAGACTATGACCTATATGTAATTGACCTGTAATATTAGGTGGAGGTAAAATTAATGTAAAGGTTTCTTTAGATGTTTCAGTAGATGTTTCTGAAGAATCTTGAAATAATTTCTTTTGATTCCAGTTATTAATCCATTTTTGTTCAATATATTTATGATCAAATAAACTTTCCATGTAAAATATTAAAAATGTTATAAAAATAAATTAAATCAATTTTATGATTTGCGCTTACACTCTGAGTTTTCTCTTCGTAAACAACCCTGCCCATAACCATACTAGAGTTATATAGATAAACCCAAAGAAAAATGCTAGAACTGCATGTAAAACACTATTACCCATAATTCTATATGTGGCAATTGGGAATAAAATAGCTAAAATAACTAAGACAACCACTAATATAACAATTTCATAAATTTTAACACCAGATGTATCTGTGAATTTTTCTTTATTGCCAAATAAACTACTAGTTAATGACAAAAAATTTGTATATTCCATATATAATTTTTATAATATATATTTAGAAAAAAGATTTAATGAAGAAATTTATTAGTGTTTTTTATTTGAGTTTTTTATTTGTGAATAAACCAAACCATAACCACATTAATGTTATATAAACGAAACTAAATACACAACCACATATTGCATGTGGAATACTCTTCATAATTCTATAGGTCGCAAAACAACTTAATAAACCTAGAATACCTAGTAAAACTATCATAATAATAAATTCATATGTTTTCATTTTTAGTTTAGATTTAGTATAACTTGGTGGTTGTTGTTGTTGTGGATCGGGGATTTTTTTGTTCAATGATTGTTGTTCTGATTGTTGTTTGGTTAGATTTAATAATTCTTCATTTAGATCGTTTATTTGTTGTGATATTGTTTGAAATTTTTGTGGATCTGGGTTTAATGCTAATAATGCGTATAGATCTGAAATTTGTTTATTTATATCTTCTTTTTTTTGTTCCATATATATTTTTTATAATATATATTTAGAAGAAAGATTTAATGAAGAAGTTTATCAGTGTTTTTTTAGATTTTTTACCATTCTAATAATTTAGAATTATATTTACCATCAAAACAAGATGAACAAAAGGGTTTTTCCTTAAAAGCTTTTGACATATCTTCTAGTTCTAAATATACTAATGAATCCGCAAATAAATCTTTTGATAACATTTCTAGATTATTATAAGAATTTATAATAAGTTCTTGACTAGTTGGAATATCTATACCAAAATAACATGGGTTTTTAACAGATGGTGAAGCTATTCTAACATGTATTTCTTTTGCACCTTTTTCCCTTAAAATTTGATTAATTACTTTTAATGTATTACCTCTAACTAGGGAATCATCTATCAATATTATATATGAATCCCGAATGATAGCTTCATTAAAATTATATTTATTATAACAGGCATTAATACGTTTATCATTATTTTCTAGGATAAAAGTTCGTCCAACGTTTTCTCTCTTCTCCAAAGCTTCTGGTCGATAATTTAATCCTAATGTTTCAGCATATTTTTCTGCTGGAATTAAACCAGTGCTAGGAGCACCTATTACAATATATTTACAATCAAACTGATATGTTTCCTTTTGAGCTAATAATATACCGCAATGACGTCTAAATTCAGATACAGATTGATCCTCGATAACTGAATCTGGATTCATAAAATAAATATATTCAAATATACAAGGGATTAACTTACTAGCGTAAATTTGACTTTTTGTTAAAATACCATCTTTTCTAATATAAGATAAAGATCCTGGATCTACATTCTTAAAATTTAATTCTGATGTTGATTCACTAAAAATTACTGATTCTGAACCTATAGCCCAACCAATATCCTTATTACCTGCTATTAAAAGAGGTCTTAATCCATATTTATCTCTGGCTATCCATAAACCATCAATGGTTAATACTAGAAGACAATAAACACCTGGAATTCTTTGCATAACTCTTGTCATAACTTCTTCCCAAGATTGATGTTTTTTATAAAGAAATTCTAGATACATGCTTAATAATTGGGTATCACTTCCTAACCATTTGGTTGTTAGAGATAGATCTTTTTCTAGTTGTGAATGATTTGGTAAATTACCGTTATGACATACTATAAATTCATTAGTTCCTAGTGGTTGAGATTCAATAGAACTAGAATTATCACGTGATCCAGATGTAGTATATCTTAAATGTCCTACGGCAAAATTTGCTTTAATTGACAAATGATCTGTTGAAGTGTAATCTTTAACTAAACCTGGTTCTTTGTGTATTTTCAAAATATTTTTATGATCTAAATAACCATATCCAAATGAATCTTGACCTCTGTGTTGAAGCTTTTTAAGTTTATCAATTAGATTTGATAGAGTTTGATTTTGAGATGGATTCCATAAAGCAATAATACCACACATTAATAAATTATTTAATTATAATAAAATGTTTCTACAATTTTATTTCAATTTTATAAAATTGAATCTAACCACTTCTAGTTTAAAAAAATAATTAAATGTTTCGTCTGTATCAACCATTATCCCCTCAAACTGAAATTGTTTATTATAGTTCATGGACTATTCCTCCTTCTGATAATGATTTAATCAAGTTAAAAAGTATTATTCCAGGTGATTTACATTCATCTAGCACACTTAACACTCCTCATAATAGCCCGAATAACACCCCTACTAACACCCCGAATAACCCCCTTAATGTAGTAGAATATGGTCCTTTGTTAAGTATGATTACCCCTTGGTCTGATATTGCTAAAAATATATGTCATTCAGCTGGATTAACTAATTTAGAAAGAATTGAAAAAGTTATTAGAACTACTAATCCAAATTGGAAAGATGCATTTGACCCTTTGCAAATGCAAGTATATAAAACTTCTGAAATTGGTTTAACATCATGGACGTCTCCACCTTTACCAACTGATTACCAAATTAATTATCAAACTATTTTCAATATTGATGTTAAAGATTTTAAAAAATACAATCAAATATATGGATTAGGAATGGATGATAGGGATATTTTGTTTTATACTTTGATTTATAAAAAATTAAATAGACCCGCTACTAATCTAGAATTATATGATTTAGGACAATCTAATAGTGAACACTCAAGACATTGGACTTTTAATAGTGCTGTTTATTTAGATGGTGATAAAATGCCGAAGACTATGTTTCAATTAGTTAAGGAGCCTTATAAAAAAAATCCTAATAATTCTTTAGTGGCTTTCTCAGATAATTCTAGCGTTATTAAAGGTTTTTCAGTTCAAGAAAATAATCAAATTCGAACTATTCATTTCTGTTTTACGGCTGAAACTCATAATTTTCCAACTGGTATATGTCCATTTCCAGGTGCGTCTACTGGTATTGGTGGACGTATTAGAGATGTTATAGCAACTGGTAGAGGTGCTTCTATGATTGCAGGAACTGCTGGATATAGTGTAGGAAATTTTAATATTGATAAAAATGATTCTGAGGAACTTAGAAATCAAAAAATACTTATAGAAGCTAGTAATGGTGCTTCTGATTATGGAAATAAAGTTGGTGAACCTATTATTCTAGGTTATACTAGAATATTTTCAAATAAATCTTTAAAATTATCTTTTCGAAAACCTATAATGTTTACTGGTGGTTTAGGTCATATTTACCATGAAAATTTATATAAAGAAAAAGTTAAACCGGGTTTAATGATTATTAGAGCTGGTGGTCCCACTTATCGTATTGGTTTAGGAGGTGGTTCTGCATCAAGTAGAACAGAAGCTAATAAAGATTTGGATTATCAAGCTGTTCAGAGGGGTGATCCTGAAATGGAGAATCGTTTAACTAGATTTGTTTCTAGATGTGCAAAACTAACTAAGAATCCTATATTAAGTATACATGATCAAGGTGCTGGAGGTATGGCTAATGTATCAAAAGAAATTGTTGCACCATTAGGTGGTTTAATATTATTAGATGAAGTAAGAAAGGGTGATCCTACTTTATCTCCATTAGAAATTTGGTGTTCAGAATCTCAAGAACAAATAACTTTTCTAGCAGAACAAGACCAATATCCATTACTCGTAAAAATTGCCAAAGAAGAAGGTCTTGTATTAGAATTAATAGGTTCAACCGAAGATAAACCTGAACTAGATGTTAGTTATCAAGGTAGAGTGGTAGGATCATTTAATTTAGAACTAATGTTAGAAAAAATACCAATCAAAATACTTAGAATAGAACCTAGAAATCCTATTTCAATGCCATTCTTAAATCAAAAAAGAACTAATGATTTCTTACTTGATTTACCACCGTTCAAGGAATTATTAGAAAAGGTTTTAAGTAATCCGACTGTTGGATCCAAAAGTTTTTTAACAAATAAAGTTGATCGTTCTGTAAGTGGTCTTATTGTTCAACAACAAACTATAGGTAAATATCAAGTCCCTTTATCAGATTATGCTTTAGTATCTAGTTCTTATTATCCTAATCCAGACACCCATCTATATACTGGAACGGTTTTAAGTATAGGTGAACAACCTTTAAAAGGTATAAATGATCCAGAGAGAATGGTTGAAATGACTTTTGGAGAAATGCTTTTGAATATGGTTGGTGTTAAAATAGACTCTATTCAAGATATTAAAATATCCGGTAATTGGATGTGGGCACCAAAAGAACAAGGATATGGTTATACACTTTATAAAGCCGTTGAAAGATTATCTAAATTATGTATGGAATTGGGACCAATAATAGATGGTGGTAAAGATAGTCTTTCTATGACTAGTAGAACACCAGATGGAATTAAAATTATATCACCACCGACATTAGTATTATCTAGTTATGCACCCGTTCCAGATATTAATAAAAGAGTTCAATCTGGTTTTGTTGAAACTCTTGAAGCTTCTTGTTGTATATTAATAGATTTTTCAAATGGTCAAAACAGAATTGGAGGTTCTATCCTAGCTCAAGAATATTTTCCAAATTCTGGTCTAGAAATTGATAAAGATCTTTATCCTAGAATGGATGATCCTAAATTATTTCGCAAAGTTTGGGCAGAAATACAGTCATTAATACAAGATAATCTTATTCTTTCTCTGCATGATCGTAGTGATGGTGGTTTATTAACAACTTTAATAGAAATGTCATTGCCTAATAATATTGGATTTAAGATTATAGAAAATTCATATCCAAAAGAAAAAAAGGAAATTATTAAGTTTTGTTTTAATGAAGAACTTGGTTTAGTTGTTCAAGTATTTGAAAAACATCTTGAATTGATTCAGAAAAAATTAAGTATAAAACCTAATAAAATAGCGGTTATTACCAATACATCTAATATTGAATTACCAAATCAATTAGAATATCAGATTCGTGATTTAAGACATATATGGCAATCAAGATCATATCAATTAGAGAAATTACAAGCTAATCCATTTGTAATTAAACAAGAATATGATGTATTAAATAATGATTTTAGGGGATTAAGTGGATATACATTGGGTAATATTCCAGTTGAATGTATGTTAAATAAAGTTAAATATGATGGTGTTTTAAGGGCTTTAATTTTGAGACAAGATGGAAGTAATGGGGATCGTGAAATGACATCTGCGTTCACGATGGCTGGTTTTGAAACAACCAATGCTAAAACAAATCAATTGATTAATGAAATTAATTTAATGGATTTTGATTGTTTAGTTATGGTTGGTGGATTTTCTAATGGTGATGTATTTGGATCAGCATGTGGATGGGCTCAAACAATTCTTCAAAATGAAATCTTAAAAACTCAATTTAATGCATTCTTTAATCACCCAATGAAATATAGTTTAGGTGTATGTAATGGTTTTCAATTAATGACCCGTCTAGGTTTATTTGGTAAATCCACACTTAATGAAAATGATTCTGGCAGATTTGAATCTAGATGGATTAATTTAACCGTTTCATCCGATAAACCTCTATTAAAACCTTTAAATGAATTAGTTTGGGGATGTTGGATAGCTCACGGTGAAGGTAAATTAAATATTGATAGAATGGATGCTAGTATAGGATCTATTAAATATGAATCCTCTAAGTATCCACATAATCCAAATGGATCTGATGATAATATTGCTGGTTTAATAAGTGAAAATGGACGTCATTTAGGAATGATGCCACACCCAGAAAGATCATTTTTAATGTATCAATCAGCTTGGGATGATCCTAATGTTAAAATAGAAAGTAATTATAGACCATGGTTCTGTTTATTTCAGAGCTATTATAATGAAATAGCAAAATTAAAAAAATAAATTAATTATGTAATAACCATTAATAATCTTTTACTTTTATGATTTTTTTTTTATAAAATATAACAAAAACCATTCAAGATCTTCAATGGTTTTTAAAAAGTGGGGTATATTTTATAAGTATTCTGAATCCACATTAACTCTTACTTTTACAGGATAGTCTTTCATATCACCAGTCAATAAAAAACGAACACCATAATGTCTTGCGAACATTGTTGCATCAGCTAATCTTTTTACTTCAACTTTATTTTTTGGAGGTGATACTTTATATATAACTATATTATCCGGATCAACTGGTTTTTTTAACTCTTCAGACAAGTCCCAATCAATACTTTTATATGGGATTGCAACAGATTCATAAAGTGCAGTAATGCATTCGCCATCACCATCCCAACCTGGAACATTTCTCATAGTAAATTCCATATACTTTAATTTGTATATATATAATAGAAAAGTTGTTATAACGTATAAAATGACTTTCTGAAACTTTTATTTTTGTATTGACTGGATTAAACATAGTAATGCATATTGTTAATCTAGTTAAAAAATCATATAAATTATTAAAAAATATCTAAATTATATTACACATATTGATTATTTGTGCATCTGTCTCTGTAGATTTCTCATTTTTTTCATATTCATCATTAGTGTTATTGTTATTTATGACCGTTCTTTCCTTAAGAGATTGTTCCTTAAGAGATTGGTCTTTAGGTGTAGTTAGAGAAGTTGTTTTTTGAAGCCACATATTTTGATTGTCAGCACGTGTTTTTATAGGAATAACATTAAGAACCTTAATTCTAGAATGATCTATTTGAAAGGTTGCATCATTACCATTATTTGTAAGACATTTTGTTGATAATTTTCGTAATGTTGTTCTGATAACACCAATGTCATTTTCAGTTAAAGTTAAAGCAGTTCCACTACCAGACACCGGTATTAAATATTTACTATCACTATAAGAATATCTATTTTTGATTTGAAATGGATAATCTTGAGATTTATCTGCAAAATCATAACATATTACATCGTAGTCATGGACTGATCTAGTAGCTTCATGAGCAGTTGGGAAATACACTTGATTTGCACTACGATAAATTACACCAAATCCATCATCTTTAATATTTTTTACAGCTTTAGCTACTACATATGCCATATTAATTGGATATAATTCTCTATTAGTTAAAGTAGCTTTTCTTGTTTCAAAATCACTTGGTAAATTAAAATGATCCCAATTTACATTTTGAAGTAAATCCTGATATGTTGGTGCAATTGAGATATCATAATTACCTACTCTTACAACAGATAAACTATTTGAAAACGAATAATTGTCCATACCTAACATCATACTTCTACTTCTCATCTTCGGTTGTTCAAATTCATCCATTAAAGATTTACCAATTTCATGAACTGAATGTCTAAAATCTTTAACACTGTATTCTGAAACCGAAACTAACCCAAAATCAGTATCATTATTTGGATTAGGTATAGGAACAATCATCAATTGATCTGTTGAATTATTACTGTAATTTACAGGTGCACCCATTAATGGTAATTGAGTATCTGGTAAATCTGGTATTCTATTTTCACCTACCTTTAAATCATTCGTATATAAAAGCAAAAAAGATTTACGATTATTAAACAAAACTGGAATATTAATTAGCCTAGTTGCACTAGGATCTGCAGGCGTCATCATGATACACATTCTCTTTAAATTTTATAATATTATTATAATCAAAATAATAAAAATAAATCTTAAATTATTTCTAAGTTAAATGCATAAATATATATGTATCATAGTTATTTAACTTTTTTAGTATTAATCATAATTTTATTAATATTAATATTAATGGGAATACCATACATTTTATATTATACACAAAAAAATAATAAAAACCATAACAAAATATTTTCTGATGTAATAATATAATATGTATAATATACATAGAGCTAGTAGAAAACACCCTAGTGGAAGATCTCCATATCCTAGTCAAAAATTATCATCTAGAATAGCTAGGGCTGTAAATGTTCCTCTATTTCAAGATGGACCAACTGTATTATTTGCATTAATACCAGTAATAATTTTTATAATATTAACAATAGTAATACCACTACTATATTTTTTTGGTGTGATAGGTGCAGAAAAAAATGCTATTAATCCATTACCACCACCACCCCCAACTACATCCCAACAACCAGTAGCACCAAATGATACATCTAATCAATCAAATGCCTCGGTGGTTTCGTATAATATGCCACCTATTGTTGTAGAACCACTACCGTAAATAATATTTTTATTTTTTAGTAAATAAATTTAGATCCATTGAACCTCTAACTAATAAAATATATACTACTGTATGTAATATTAATCCAAGTGGTGTAGGACATCCATTTGAATCAGCAATTTTTCCTAATAATCTACCCAAAATATTTTGAGTAATTTTATAAGTATATGGGTTCACAACTAAAATAAAGATTAAAGCCGAAAATATACTAATTTTCCATTTCATATAACTTGATTCTGTCATATATTATGAGTTTTATAATCTTAATATAATCTTAATAAGATAATAAAATGGAACTAGAAAATAGAATTAAAAAATATCATAATAGATTTAGACTACTTGTTATAAAAACAAACAACTATAAAGATCAAAAATACCAAGAATGGAAACACCTTTATCTAGAAAATCAAAAGTTATTTCATAAATATTACATTAAATTATTAGTTGTCAAAACCCCTTCCACTAATAAAACACCTTCAATCGAACTTTATGGATTTGATAGTATTCTTAAAGTAAAATACTCTACATTAAATGTATCTAGAATTATTGAAGATGTTGAAAAAATGCCAATGGGACAACATGTTAAACCCATAAATCAATCTCTATTTGTTGATTATAATCCTAAAACTACTATTCATGGTCTTGGTTATAAAGATACTGAAAAAGCCTTAGAAACTATCAATAAAATTAAAAATCAACCAATTATATACCAAAAACAAGTCATAAATACAATGATAGGACGTGCAAAACATCATCCAAATCAAACTAGTGATATGAGAAAGGCTATTATAATTTTTCAAGACTATTTAGAAAAACATTTAGAAAAAAGTTCAACAAAGACTATGACTAAACAAAGCTACAAAAACAACTCCTAATAGCATACTCATGTGATAACTATTTTTCATTGTTTTATAATATTCCATCCAAGCCATTCTAGCTTCATAATTATCTAAATGAACCACCAATAAATCTTGTTTTGTAGAGAGTGTATAGTAAAAATACATCACAGTATAAGATATTACTACAGTTGAACAAAGCATGAACGTTGATGTCATTTTAGTATTAGATTTCATGAGATAAAGTGCTATCATTGATATTATGAAACCTAATGCAAATCCATGCAAATATAATCTTTTTCTTTCTGATACAATTAACATATATTTTTCTGTTTCACCAGGTGTTAATTTTGAAAGCAAATTTTGTGTAAGACCCTTAGTATCAACCATCAATACCATATAGAGCATAGAAAACAAAAAGACAAGTGAAATAGAACACGTCATATAACAAACCATTTTTAATTACTTTTATTACTTTTATTACTTTAAGAAGATATTTTTTTAATTGATTAAGTATTTTGTTGCTGTAAATACAAAACCACCCCATAACATGTCAATTAATGCCAACTGGAAATCCCACTTTTTAAATATTGCACCACATGTAAAATCATAAACACCATACACAACTATACCAAATATAAACGTATCTAGATACGATAAATTATATTTCATAATAATCATAACTAACCCTATAATCATTAATAAATATGCCATTATTGCTGAATACACATTAAGAACTAATTCTTCTTTTTGAATATTTTTAACTAACACTTGATATTTATTATTCATGAATAATGTTATCCATAATAAATCTAATACTAAGAGAACTACGATTCCCTTAATTATTTTTACGTTATCCATTGATGTTTATTAAATATATCAGAAAAACTTTTTAGAGGAACAGAAGTTTCGGAAAAAGTTAGGACAAAAACTTTTTAAAAAAAGTTAGGACAAAATTTAACTGGTATGGAAAAAGTTTGAACAAAAATATAGAAAGAATTTTAAAAACCATTTTCTAGATACATTAAAAATTTTATGATAACTAGAACAACTAGAATTTTTTACTTTTATGACAAACTTTTTAAAAAAAAGTTTTAGCAAAAATATAGAAAGGATTTTAAAAACCCATTTCTAGATACATTAAAAATTTTATGATAACTAGAATTACTAGAATTATTTTACTTTTTAACAAACTTTTTTCTAAAAAGTTTTAGCAAAAATATAGAAAGAATTTTAAAAACCCATTTCTAGATGTAATAAAAATTTTGATTGAACTAGAATTACTAGAATTTTTTACTTTTTAGCACCAGAAAGGATTTTAAAAACCCATTTCTAGATGTAATAAAAATTTTGATTGAACTAG
>Ga0068876_10002556_pt1 | contig 13366 bp, 8 predicted proteins | sample NOAtaG_6_FD_66442 | JGI IMG/M metagenome (GOLD analysis project Ga0068876, IMG submission 66442) | Freshwater lake microbial communities from Lake Erie, under a cyanobacterial bloom - NOAA_Erie_Diel5S_2200h metaG | ecosystem: Environmental > Aquatic > Freshwater > Lake | place: USA: Ohio, Lake... | reverse complement strand
ACCGCCCGAAAAACCACCATTGATGCCTCACCCACCGTAAGTGCCGACGCCAAAGCTGCATTACAAAAACTCGACGACGCTGTTGTTGCAGGGAAAGTAGGAGATGTGGTGGAGGGGGTGGGGAGTTTCACTCTACAGCAAATTGATGACTATGTCGCCCTGGCAACTAAACAAGGAGATCAAACAAAAGTGATGCTCGGGAAATTTGAACCCAATAGTTCTGACTCTTATATTTCAAGAGCAGGTACAGACCATACGTACTTCGATATGGGACCATCAAAATGGGCTGAAGCTGAGGCTTTTGTTGGGGGAAGTGTAGACGAAATGTGGAGAATTAATAAGAAATTCATTGATAATAGAAGAGCACTTGGGAATGAATTCTATTTATCTCATGATCCACTAAATCCTAATTATTATAAAGGTTTTTATAAAATGGAAATTGATTATTTAACGAAGCCGATAGGACAAGGAGGGCTAGGAGGTACTATTGTCGATCTAGGAAATAATTTATGGAAAGTAGTATGGTAAATGACGAATTATTTGACAATAAACACTTTTTGGGATACGAAGAAGCTAAAGCGTTGATTAGCTCCTATTTCAAAGAAAATATAGCCAATTGCGTATTAAGAGATGATCAGAATTACGGAATGGCTTTTTTCCTTTCATTCATTGGTGATAATATCAATGTCTCTTTTACAAGTGACAGAGGTGATTTGACTTATGTGTTTATGCTAAATGAAAAAGTGGTTGATCTGCAAAATTTTGAACCATTACTGAAGAATATAGAATGGTTTAGTCAAAAAAACATATTGTTTTTACTTTCTACTATAAAACGATTTCTCCTTTCTCAAAAGCTATTTTAGCTTTCTCACAAACCTTCCCCAAAACACCAGCAAATCATAATCTTGTACGAATCACCCCCCACTAAAAATCATTATCTCCTTCCTTTTTTTAATCAACTAGCGGCGTTTCGACAAGCTCAACCACCGCAAAGTATTGAAAGCTTTCCCTATATCACTAGCAAATCATAATCTTGTACGAATCACCACCACCCGCTTAAAAATCACCCTGATCTTCCTTGTTTTAATCCACTAGCGGCGTTTCGACAAGCTCAACCACCGCAAAGTATTGAAAGCTTTCCCTATATCACTAAGAAATCATAATCTCGTACGAATCACCACTCCCCCGAAAAATCATTGTCTCCTTCCTTTTTTTAATCCACTAGCGGCGTTTCGGCAAGCTCAACCACCGCAAAGTATTGAATGCTTTCCCTATATCACTAGCAAATCATAATCTCGTACGAATCACCCCCCACTAAAAATCATCCTCTTCTTCTTCCTTCTTACCCGAACCTTTGTCAATAGAAAATTTACCTTCTTCTTCCGTCTTCTTGCGGTCTTTGCGGTTTTCTTTGGGCGTTTGCTGACCTGTTACTGTGCTGTCTTTTTTGAACCATCCGAATTCTTCATTCAGAATGACTTTCATATTCTGCTTCTCGGTTTTTACGTCGTCTTTTATTTGTTGTATCGCACCTTTCGTGTCGTACTTAATATCCGGATTGTCCACAGGTCCTTTCATCGTGAGGAACAGACGCGTGCGGTGACCTCCGTCATTTTCCTCTACCCCAAACTCTGAATTTTCTTTCTTCGCGGCTTTGGCTTTCTTCCACTTCAATTCATCCATGTCGATGATGAAATGATAATCCACCACATTATCGAAATTGTGTGTGCCGCCCATGCTGATATTAATAGCACTTGACAGAATGTCCATCTTCGGTATTGTAATTACGCGATTTCTAATCTCAATTTGATTTTTTAAAGTTTTGAATTTAATATCGCGCAAATCATCCAACTTCACAAACTTCGCTAACGAATACAACGGTGAAAAATCGGTGAGTTGTCCCTGATCAATCGTCACATCCATGAAGGCATACAGCTTGTCTTCATTCATGTTCAAGGTGTTGCTCCACACGGTCACAAACTCTATATCGGAAGTAATTTTGCCTTTGATGTTTTTATCTACAATGGCTTCTTCTCCCGGTGTCTGACCGAAATTTTCCATTTGATAAAACATCTGACTCATGTCAACACGATCGAGTTTCGCATTGCCTGTGATCAGCAAAGAATCGTTCCTGCCGCTTCGGATATGTAATGCGCCCATCACAGATCCGTTCATGGTGGTAAAATGTGTTTCTTCTGCGGCCAGCTGTTGTTCGTTCATAGTCACAACTGACGTTAACGACGATGCTTTAAAACGACGAAACTGAATATCCCGCACCGCTGTGTTCAGCACCACGCGTACTCGTTCGGGTAAATGAAATTTATATTCGGAGGCCTGTGCTTTTGCAGATGTTTTGGGATCTTCCGCAAGCAACTCATCGAGATTGATTTTTCGTGAAGCATGATCGGCTTCAATCACCAGCTCTTCATCAGTTGTAAACAGGTAGCCTAATAAATTCCGCACGTTACCGTTCAGCACAAAATCACTTTGACCATACCGTCCGCTGAATTCCTGGATGGCTACATTGTTTCCGTCGAATTCCATTTTGCCGTTCACACTGTCGGCATGCAGCGTTCCGTCTTTGAATTTTACGGCAGCTTGTTGCAGCTCGAGTTTACCGCTGCTTTTGAATGCACGCAGATCTTGCGCGGTGAGTGAGCCGGAGTGGCCGGGCTTACCGTTGAAGTTAAGATTCACAACAGCGCTTCCGGTCATGCTTTCAACAGTGTCGATGCCCAGGAAGTTTTGTAATTCCGTGAGTTGAAGATTTCCATTAATTGCAGCTGCATACACGGGATTATCAAACGGCGCCATGGAGAAATTTCCCGAGAAAGAACTCTGTTCGGTATTGGCCTGAAATGAAGTCAACCGCAGTCCGTCTTCACCTTTTACATTGCTGAATTTTCCTGCCAATTGTACGTTGCGTAGTGTAACGCCGGAAGATTTACGCGTAATCGTTGCTCCTTTGCGAATTCCGAAATCAGCTTTTACATCAGGCGAAAGCGAGTCGTTGTAAGCTCCATTGATATCGGCTACAAAATAAAAATCACCGTCACTTTCGTAATCTTTAATTTCTTCTTGCTGCGATGAGGGCAACAACGACAGGGCAGAGGTAATATCTACATCTTCTCCTTCGGCTTTTAATGCCACTACAATTTTATTGGGCTGATCATTTACCGTTCCGGATAATTTTAATTTCAGAGCACCAACTTTTAAATCACCGGATGTAATACGGTATGTGCCGCTTTCTGTATTGCAGTCGGCCTCCAGTTGCAGATGTCCTTTCTTTCCTGCAAAGAGTGCGGTTTTATCGAGTTTTATTTCATGTGCAATAAAATCTGCTTCTGTACTGAAATTAAATTGTTGTTCGGTGAATTTGCCGCCAAATAAAACATCCGTGAGGTACACGTGATACTTCGTTTTGCTGCGCGCATCCTTGAATTGAAAATCTACATTGCGCAAACTGATTTCTTCAAGACTGAAGGCTACGTTGGAAGAACTCGTATCGCTGCTTTCGGATTTCAGAAAATGAAAATTGTCGCGTCCCTTTTTATCAATCCACATGGCAACCGTTCCGTCACTCAAGGAGATGTGCGAAATGGAATAGTTGCCTTTGAAAATGTCGGTTGCACTGAATTCAAGGGCAATGCGTCCTGCGCTGAACAGTGTATCGCGATTTTTAATGTTGATGGCATCCAACGCGGCTACATCGTTAAACTCCACAGACACGCGCGGAAAGCTGCGAATAAACGTAACGTCGATGTTTTGCGGTTCGATGTACAGCGTGGTATTCAGTCGGGCATTGACTTCTTCTATGACGTACGCTTTAATTTTGTCTTCGTACAAAAAGATCAAACCCACTAATACCAACAGCAGGAACACAAAGCTGCCGCTCAGCCATAAGAATATCTTCAGCAGCCTTTTATACCAAGGCTTTTTTGCGGGCGTGACGGGCTGAGCTTCCATGATTAACGGTAAAAATAAAACGGGCACAGGGCCCGTTTCGTATGCTGATGAACGAAGTATTCATAGCAAAATGTTAATATGTAGCTTATTTGGCCTTCTTGCGCACGCCTTTTGCCTTCTGTTTCTTGTCGCCACCTACCTGCATTTTTAACATGCCGACTTCTTGTGTGCTTAAGAAACGCCACTTGCCGCGAGTCAGGTTTTTCTTCGTCAAACCTGCATACAGCACGCGATCCAGCGTTACGACATTGTAGCCCAAATGTTCAAACAAACGGCGTACAATACGATTGCGACCGGAGTGTAACGCTACGCCCACTTGCTTCTTGTCGTCACCGTCGCCTACGTAATTGATTTCGTCCACTTTAATCGGACCGTCTTCCAGCGTTACGCCTTCTGCAATAGCTTCCAGGTCTTGTGCTTTCAGGTTTTTGTCCAATGTCACGTGATAAATCTTGCGGACACCGTATTTCGGATGCATGAGTCGCTCACTAAGATCGCCGTCGTTGGTTAACAACAACAAACCTACTGTTTGACGATCCAATCGACCTACCGGATAAATGCGCTCTTTGCACGCATCTTTTACCAATTCCATTACGGTACGACGTTCCTGCGGATCATCGGTTGTTGTGATATAATCTTTCGGTTTGTTGAGCAACACGTACACAAAGCTCTCTCTGCGCAACAGCTGATCGCCGTAATGAACAGTATCGCCGGGAGTAACTTTTGTGCCTAATTCAGTCACAATTTTTCCGTTGACTTTCACCGCGCCTGCAGAAATGAGTTCATCGGCTTCACGACGTGAACACAAACCTGTATTGGCAATAAAACGATTAAGACGAATTGCGCCGTTATCGTTGGCGTCGCCTTTGTAAGATACCTTCTTACTGCGGCTTTGCTTGCTAACAAATTCCTGCGCTTCTTCCTGTCCGTCAAACTCTACCCAGCCGTCTTCTTGGCCTTCGTCTTGCTTGTTGAACTTCGATTCGCTGAAACGACGCTTTGGTCCGCCGGCATTGCGATCGGAATAACTTTTCTTGAAACCGCCGCGGTCATCACCGAACGACTTTTTCTTAAAGCCTCCGCGATCATCACCGTACGATTTCTTCTTGAATCCGCCGCGCTCGCTGCTGTCGCCGTAAGAACGACTCTTGCGTTCACCGCTGTCATCGCCGTACGATTTCTTCTTGAATCCGCCGCGCTCGCTGCTGTCGCCGTAAGAACGACTCTTGCGTTCACCGCCGTCATCGCCGTACGATTTCTTCTTATAACCACCGCGTTCGCTGCTATCGCCGTAAGAACGACTCTTGCGTTCGCCGCTGTCGTCGCCGTATGATTTCTTCTTGAATCCACCGCGTTCGCTGCTATCGCCGTAAGAACGACTCTTCCGTTCGCCGCCGTCATCACCGTATGATTTCTTTTTGAAACCGCCGCGTTCGCTGCTGTCTCCGTAAGAGCGACTCTTGCGTTCGCCGCTGTCGTCACCGTACGATTTCTTCTTGTAACCGCCGCGTTCGCTGCTATCGCCATAAGAGCGACTCTTGCGTTCGCCGCTGTCATCACCGTATGATTTCTTTTTGTAACCGCCGCGTTCGCTGCTATCGCCATAAGAACGACTCTTGCGTTCACCGCTGTCATCGCCGTAAGATTTCTTTTTGAAACCAACACGTTCACCGCGGTCATCAAATGATTTGCGTTTTTTATCAAATCCGCTGTCGGCGCCAAATGATTTTTTCTTGAAACCACCGCGTTCGCCACGGTCGTCAAAAGACTTTCGTTTTTTATCGAAACCATCTTTGTCGCGAGCCGGACGATCAGAACCGAAACTTGATTTTTTTGATCCGTACGAAGACTTAGAACCGCCTCGTTTTGAATCGGATGGGCTTGAAGAACGTTTGCCGCCCTTCCTGCCGGAGTATGTACTCATGTGATAATAATTTCCGCAAAGGTACGCAATAAAAGCCCCGAACCATCAGTGTTCTACCGGACTGAACGCATTAACGATGTGATGAACGCTGTATTTCCCGTTTTTTGCCAGAATGCCGATCACGTCAAACCTGCACTCCGACTCAATTTCCTGTTGTTCGATGTAATAATTGGCCGCTCGCACCAAAAGTTTCTGTTTACTGCGCGTAACGAACGATTCCGGATCCCCGAAGTCGTCGCTATGGCGCAACTTAACCTCCACAAACACAATTTCATCGTTGTGCTTCGCTACAATATCGATTTCCAGATGATGCAGGTGCCAGTTGTTGTGTACAATTTCATACCCCGACTTCCGCAAATGCGCAATGGCGAGCTCTTCCCCGATTTTCCCTTCTTCCCTTGTGTTCAGCATATTTTCAGTATTAATGACCCTAAAATTCAGTCATAGCGCCGATTCCCGAAAGTGATGTAAATAACTTTCCGGTTTTTAACATCAATTGGCGGATGCGGAATACCAAGCTAAAACACAATTCGTTAGCCCTGTTCGAACATATTTTGCGTAATTTTGTTTCCTACTGTGATGAACGAACAACTGCCCCCTAACGAATTTGAAGCCGGCGAACTGTTGCGCCGCTTAAACGCTCCCGCAGATTTGCGCCAACTGTCTGAGGATCAGTTGAAACAAGTTTGTGACGAGTTGCGCCAATACATCATTGACTTGGTTTCCGTTAAAGGCGGACACTTCGGTGCAAGTTTGGGTGTGGTAGAATTAACCGTGGCCCTGCATTACGTGTTCAATACGCCTTACGACCAACTGGTGTGGGATGTGGGACATCAGGCTTACGGACACAAAATTTTAACCGGTCGTCGTGATATTTTTCACACGAACCGCCGTTACAAAGGCATTTCAGGCTTTCCGAAACGTAGCGAAAGCGAATACGATACCTTCGGAGTAGGACATTCTTCTACTTCAATTTCTGCCGCCTTGGGTATGGCTGTTGCTGCCAATCGCAAGAACGAACCGCGCCAGGCGGTGGCGATTATCGGTGATGGCGCAATGACCGGTGGAATGGCTTTCGAAGCATTGAATCATGCCGGCATCGAGAACAGCAATTTGCTGGTGGTGCTGAATGATAATTGCATGAGCATCGACCCGAATGTCGGAGCACTAAAAGATTATTTGAACGACATTACCACGTCTCACACCTACAACAAGGTGAAAGATGAAGTGTGGAAGATGTTAGGTAAAATCAGCACGTTCGGACCGGATGCGCAGAAAATTGCATCGAAAGTGAGTGACGCCTTGAAAGGATCTTTGCTGAAACAAAGCAATCTTTTCGAAGCCTTGAACTTCCGTTATTTCGGACCAATCGACGGACACGATGTGGATCGTTTGGTGAAGATGATGCGCGACTTGCGCGATATTCCGGGTCCGAAAATTTTGCACGTATTAACGACTAAAGGAAAAGGATATAAATTTTCGGAAGAAGGAAACCCAACGGTATGGCACGCTCCGGGCTTGTTCGACAAGCGTACGGGACAAATCGTAAAACCGGTTTCCAATGATCCGCAGCCGCCGAAATACCAAGATGTGTTTGGTCACACCATGGTGGAACTGGCGGAGCAAAATCCGAAAGTTATGGGCATTACGCCGGCTATGCCTTCGGGATGTTCGTTGAACATCATGATGAAAGCCATGCCGGATCGCGCATTTGACGTGGGCATCGCAGAACAACATGCGGTTACGTTCTCTGCAGGTTTGGCTACACAAGGTTTGCGCCCGTTCTGCAATATTTATTCTTCCTTCATGCAACGCGCGTACGATCAGGTGGTGCATGATGTGGCGTTGCAAAAATTGCCGGTGGTTTTCTGTTTGGATCGCGGAGGTATGGCAGGTGCTGATGGACCAACACACCACGGCGCATTTGATATTGCTTATTTCCGTTGCATTCCGAACATGGTGGTGAGTGCACCGATGGATGAACCGGAATTGCGCAACTTGATGTACACCGCCCAGTTGGACAAGAATGTAGTACCGTTCTCTATTCGCTATCCGCGTGGAAACGGTGTTACCATTAACTGGCGCACACCTTTCGAAGAAATCAAAATCGGAACCGGACGTAAAATCCGTGAAGGAAGTGATGTCGCTATTTTAACTTTCGGACATCCCGGCAATTTTGCAGTAGAAGCGTGCGAAAATTTAAATAAGCAAGGGATCAGCGCGGCGCATTACGATATGCGTTTCGTGAAACCACTCGACGAAGCTTTGTTGCACGAGGTTTTTGCGAAGCACGATAAAGTAATTACCGTGGAAGATGGCACTATCGTGGGCGGATTAGGAAGTGCCGTGTTGGAATTCATGGCTGATCACGGTTACTCGGCTCAAGTAAAACGTTTAGGAATTCCTGATCGTTGGGTGGAACACGGCGAACAGCCGGAGTTGTGGAAAGAATGCGGCTTTGATGCAGCAGCAATTGAAGCAACAGCCGTTAAGTTTTTCGAACGATCACGCGCTGCGGTTTTTGCTAAATAATAGCAGGAAATTATAATTCAAATAAAACATAAAAAAACTCCATGTGTAAGCATGGAGTTTTTTTGTTGGGGTTGTTGTTAGTGTGCGATGATCAACGGGGCTGTTTTTCTATGGCCGTCGCGGAAAGTACTTTCCTTCGGTACAGGAATAAAAATAGTGCGGATTCGTTGAAATGGCGTGTTGCAGAGCATCGAAGTTAGTTATTCTTCGTAGTAGTACGAATAATCGATGCCTTTCATGAACATCGTGCGATCGTTGATTTTATTCGTCAGTGCACTTTTGATGAGTTCCTTCAGCACTGTAGGATCCACCGTGCTGATGATCATCGCATTCATGTAGTGTTCCTTTTTAATGACGCTCCAGTCCACACATTTTTTCAAACTTTTCTTTAGCATCATATCCAGCCAAATTCGGGTGCTTCTGCCGTTGCCTTCCATAAACGGATGCGCCTTATTCATCTCGCCATACTTTAGAATAATGGCGTCCAACGTATCATGAGGCATTCCGTCGATGTGTTGTAACGTGCTTTTCAAATGTTGCGCATACACAAATTGATATCCGCCTTTCGAAATGCTCTTTTCTCGGATCTGACCTGCGAAATCGTACAAGCCGCCAAAAATATAAGCGTGAATTTGTTGCAAGCCTTTCGTTGTTCCCACCTCGAATTCTTCAATGAGATTACTTTCAAATAAGGTGTACGCCTTTTTCTTGCTTTGCCCGTCAATACCCGATTCGCTGTACAAAAACCAGTCTAAAAATTTTACCGATTTATTATTCGGAAAATGTTTCGCCAAGGCTATAACGCCGTTGCTGTCCAAAGCGTCAGCCAGACGAAGTTTTTGATCGGGAGCCTGCAATTTCAACTGGGTAGTGGCACTAACCAGTTGAGGGTTTTCTTTCTTCAGTTTGACTTTCAGGTATTTCCAGTAGTTGCGGACTTTGGTGTAATCGTTTTCTTCGTTTAACACGCCCACCACATCCAATACGCTAAACCACCATTTGGCGTGCACATCATCCCACACGGCGCGTACTTCCCGGTCGTTGAAAAATCGTATAGAAATTTTCTGTTGCTTACTCATGCGGTGTTCACGTTCAACTCGTGCTTTGAGCACTGTCGTTTTAAAGGTAAGCTTTTACGTGAAAAGAGCCGGGATGGAACCCAAACAACAATCAACAATCCCAATCAAAATTCAACAATCACAAATCAACAATCCTATTCATATTGCCAAAAAATCCCGAAGTCGAAAGGCGTCCACAAGCAAGCTTTTTGTTGGCAAGCTTTCAGCGCGTTATTCGCCCAGGTGTTGCACGTGTGGTGCATACTATAACTGCCCACGCCTTCGTAAAACGCATCGTGCCGACCATAACGATACACCAACGCACGACCCTCTTCCAACGCTTCCCGCGCATACGACGACTGCGCATCAATATGCAGGAACGCCCCCGCGCGTGTTCTCAAAAACCCCGATTGCAGGTAACGCACCAGTTGTTGATACGCCCTTTTGCTGATGGTAATTTTTTTACACGATGCACTCTCCGTCATACCGTGATAAAACGTGGTGTGCATAGCAGCGCTGCCCCAACCGAATGCCGCTTTAAACGCCGTGCTCAGTTTCAAGTCGTCCCACGTAGGCGTTTCCAAATAAAAACCTTTATCGCCCCAACCAAACGCCAGGTACTGTGGAGTCGTATCCCGCGCCAACGTATGCTCGTACTTCACCACCTTCGACCAATCCATAATTTCATGTTTCACCGGCACCACAATATCCGTATGCACTCCGTTGGTTTTAATAAAAATGCTTACCTCGTTGGAAGGAGTGGTGGTGGCGGGGATGGAGATGTGGGCACACACGAACACCACAATAACATAAAGCCCCAGCAACCCGATGAGCTGCAACAACGCAACAGCGAAGTGACGGAGGAGGGAGGAGAGGGTGAAGCGGCGCATGGGGGTGTAGCGGCAATTGCATTATGGTAGTGCGATTTTTTTAACTACATGTGAATTGCTGGTATATTTTGTTCGTTGTAGTAGGCTAGCTCTTTTGCATGCTGTGGCTGGTGAACCTAGCAATGTGTGCTGCATTTGAGGGCCTGCATTATTCGTTCAGTTTTTTATAAATTTTCTTCATCATAAGTTCCTTCAGTAAGTCGCCAAATACTTTATCCTCTAATATTTTTTCAAATATTTCTTGATTCTGGTCCATGCGACCAATCAGTTTGTCAATGAATTTGTCGTTGAAGGCAAATTTAAACGTATCAATCTTATTCACTCTTGCCTGTGTTTGCAAGGTTTCATCATCCATTAGTTCAGCTTCGATTTGGTCAAAGAAAAGTTTATCTGCTTCATCAAATTCTGTCCCGAAGCGATCATTGAGAACATTGATTATTTCAGAAAGTAAAGCTTCTTCGTCTTTGGCACGTTTAAGTCCTGCTTCTGTTGTTCCACTCAGTTCTCCTTCTTCTCCTTTTTGTAATTCAATAGAGCCTTCTTTTATTTTCTGTAAACGGTAATATTCCAAAGCCACTTCATCATCTAAATGTAGTGATTCTGAAAGTTCCCGTTTTGGAAGTCGGGTTTGAAGTAGTTTGGCATAGGCATAGAACTTTTCAAATTCAGAATCAATAAAAGGCATGATTTGAGAAAGAAACGCATATAAGTTTGTCCATGAACGCAAGCCTTTTTTGAACTCGTCTTGCTTTTCTTCTTCTGCAATCGCTTTAAATCTGTCAACCGCAGGATCTGTGAAAGCGTACAGATGCTTTTGATGTTTTGGGTTGTTCAGCTTTGTCTTTGGGTCAAAATAAACATTGGTAAAAGCTTCTATTTCTTGTGTCCAATACATTTGAAATTCGTCTAACCTTGCTTTTAAGTCATACAAGTGGTTGATGTCTGTTTCTTCCGTTACAGAAGTAATTTCATAGTAAGGTTGAAACGAATCTAAAATTGTTTGTCTATCATTTGCAAAATCCAAAACGAAAGTATCTTCCTTGCCTGGGTGCATTCTGTTTAACCTTGAAAGCGTTTGAACAGCTTTAACGCCTGATAACTTTTTATCTACATACATGGTATGCAGTAAAGGTTGGTCAAAGCCTGTTTGGTACTTATCTGCAACAATCAAAATTTTATATTCGTCTCGTTCAAAAATAGTTGGCAACTCTTTTTCGCTATATCCAGTCATTTCAGGTTCTGAAACACCATCAGGTGCATTGTCGTCAATTACCTTTCCTGAAAAGGCAACCAATATTTTTATTTCGTTTTGATAACCTTTGGCTTTAATATATTTTCCAACTTCTTCATAATAACGTTTAGCATGTAATCTTGAACCACAAACCAACATTGCTTTTGCCTTTCCTCCGATTTTTTTAGAAACAATATCCCTGAAATGCTCAATAATTATTTCTGTTTTTTGTGCCAAATTATGCGGATGCAATGAAACAAACTTTCCAATGGCTTTGGCTGCCTTTTTCTTATTCAGATTGGGGTCTCCCTCAATCGCTTTGGTCAATTTAAAGTACAGTTCATAGGTGGTGTAGTTTTGCAATACATCCAAAATGAAACCTTCTTCAATGGCTTGTCGCATGGAATACAGGTGAAACGGCTTTGGCTTTCCGTTTTCGTCTTTATCTCCAAAAACTTGTAATGTTTTATATTTTGGTGTTGCTGTAAATGCGAAAAATGAAATATTGGGTTGTTGACCTCTTGCTGCTGCCGACTTCTCAATTTGCTCTCTAACAAAGTCGTCTCCTGTGTAATCATCTGCATCGTCTGTGATGGCTTGTTCGAGTGATTTTGAAGCCAAAACTTCTTTCAATTTCTTACTTGCTTCGCCACCTTGCGAGCTGTGAGCTTCATCTATTATGACCGCATATTTTCTTTCTGGCAATTCACCAACTTTATCCACGACAAACGGAAATTTCTGTAATGTGGTGATGATAATGTTTGTACCATAACCCAAAGCAGAAGCCAATTGAGAACTGTCTTTGTCAATCTTTTGAACTACGCCTGTTTTATGTTCAAACTGGTAAATTGTGTTTTGTAATTGTTGGTCAAGCACTTTTCTATCGGTAACGACTATAACAGAATCAAAAATCCTTTTGTCTGTTACATTGTGCAAACTTGATAAGCGATAAGCTAACCAAGCAATTGAATTACTCTTGCCTGAACCTGCTGAATGTTGAATCAAATAGTTTTTGCCAATTCCAACTTGTAAAACATTATCGCCTATGCTTCTAACCGCATCTAATTGATGGTATCGTGGGAAAATGAGTTTTTCTTTTTTGTAAATTTTTCCTTCAACTTCAATTTCTTCGGTTTGTAAATGAACAAAGCATTGTATGATTTCCATCCAACTGTCTTTTTGTAGGATGTTTTCCCATAAATAAGATGTTCTATAACCATTTGGATTTTGTGGATTGCCTTTACCGTTGTTTGCACCTTTGTTGAATGGTAGCCAATAGGTTTTGCTTCCGTCTAATTTGGTACTCATAAAAACTTCGTCTTGGTCAACAGCAAAATGAACCAAGCATCTTTTCTTAAAAGCAAAAAGTATTTCTCGGTTATCTCTTGTAGTGCTGTATTGTTTTAAAGCATTGCCGACATTTTGGCCTGTAAACTGGTTTTTGAGTTCTAAAGTAGCAACTGGAATGCCGTTAAGCGAAAGCAGCACATCAACAGAATTTCTGTTTTTGGTGCCGTAATAGATTTGGCGATAAACTTTCAAACTGTTCTTGTTATATAAATCAACTGCATCTGGATTCAAACCTGAAGCAGGTTGAAAAAATGCCATCTGAAAACGCACTCCATAATCCACAAAGCCATTACGAAGCACATCCAAACTGCCTCGCAAGTCCAATTCTTTGTATAGTCTTTGAATTACTCGATTGTCTGCATCTGCACCATGAATCGCTGAAATTTTTTCCCAGCGTTTTGGTTGTGATTCTTGC
>Ga0068876_10002549_pt1 | contig 13395 bp, 13 predicted proteins | sample NOAtaG_6_FD_66442 | JGI IMG/M metagenome (GOLD analysis project Ga0068876, IMG submission 66442) | Freshwater lake microbial communities from Lake Erie, under a cyanobacterial bloom - NOAA_Erie_Diel5S_2200h metaG | ecosystem: Environmental > Aquatic > Freshwater > Lake | place: USA: Ohio, Lake... | reverse complement strand
GATTTCACACCACTTGTGTGAACTTATTCTATAATCTTTAGATGATAATAAGTAAAGACGCGTCTTTACTTATTATCATCTAAAGATTATAGAATAAGTTCACACAAGTGGTGTGAAATCTAAGATAATCTAATTTGGAATAGCGTTAAGTTTATTCTAGTGTTTCACTAGAATAAACTTAACGTTACTCCTTTTGCCTTGGTTCTCAAGCCCAATTGGACCAACACCAATCCCATCTCGAACTTGGTTGTTAAACGGTTGGGGGGTGGAAGCTACTATACGGGAGCCCGTATGGGAACTTACACCTAGTGCCAGGGGATTTACTTATTACTTACTTATTACTTACTTATTACTTACTTATTACTTATTACTTACTTATTACTTATTACTTACTTATTACTTATTACTTACTTATTACTTATTACTTACTTATTACTTATTACTTACTTATTACTTACTTAGCACTTCTTATTCTCTATTATAACCCTACTGCTTACCCCTCTTAACCCCCTCTATGACCTTTAATAATCTTTATATGATTATTAGCCTAATTATTAGCCTACCCTGTAAGGGTAGGCTTAAACCTTCCTAATCTAAGTGCCTTCTAAGGAAGGGAAAAGATAAAGATTTATGGCAGGGGCTTTTACCCCCAATAATCTTTAGATGATAGTAAGCCTAGCCCTTCTATCCCTCCCTAAAGGGAGGGATGCATTCTAAGTGTGGGCTTTGCCCACACTTATGCCCTTAGAATCTAACTATCATCTAAAGATGATAGTTAGTAAGTCCATACATGTATGGACTTAATCATAAGCCTAGCCCTGTCAGAGTAGGGTTCTATCTAAAACCTAATTAATTAGGGATAGATAAATTTCCCCCTCTCAGAACCGTACGCACTACTTTCATAGTATACGGCTCCTCCCCCTCTTAGGTAATAATGGGGTCCCCTTAGGTCAAATAATAATATAGACAAATAATTTAAAGATTTGGGATATTTAGAAGACCTCTGTTAATGAGTTGATACACCCAAGTTTTAGTCTGAGGTAAACCTTTAACAGCTGAAGTTACATCTTTATGACAAGGGTATTGACATAAAGGCATAAGGTTTCTAGGGATATCTGGGCCTCCAAATTGAATAGGATGAATATGATGAATCTGCCAATTATCTCCAACTAAATCAAGTTCTCTACCACACATTCCACATATCCCCTTGGCTCTAACAAGAACATCAGTTCTCTTACCTGGGGAAAGTGAATAAGAAATCCCCTGCGGGTTAATTTCATTTCTGTCCTCTAGATTAAAGTAACTAAGATTGGGTTTTGGGGCAGGTTTCTTACCCCCAGAAAGATAAATGATTTTGAAGTCATTTCTATGGTGTTTTAAGAAGACTACTACAGAGGTTTTACCCTTTTTTGCAGATCTATTATACCAATACCAACCACCTGCATTTCTGCAGGGATTATTAAGGTGGCTTTCCTGCCTTTTCTTATGTTCTAAGTGTGGGCAAGGCCCACACTTAAGCCTTTCCAAGCAAAGCTTGGAAAGGGAAATGATTCTGGGGACTGTCCATTGTCTCTTTCTAATTAACCAATTGTTTACTCTAAAATAGAGCCATTTAGACATAATGTCAAATGTATCACTTGAGTTGGCGAATCTAAAGTAGTTACACCACCCAGTGATAACAGGGTTGGCCTTAGAAATGAAAGTGGGGCCCCAAATTATAGTTCCAATCATAAAGAAGTTCATTAAGAGAGTTCTTGTGACCCTCAATGTTTCTTAATGATGGTCTATAAGTAGTCTTTAAGATCCATGGAAACTTAGTTCTCAAGCTATTATAACTTTGAAAAATTAAGAAATCATGCCCCACAAAGCTAGTTTTACCCGCAGGGGGAGGACTATCAAAAGAAAGTAGTCCCTTATTATCTTTGGGGTAAGTCCATAAATCAATAAATTTAGTCTTAGTTTTAGCCCGTTAGGGTTTAACCCTCTAATGGCTAAAAGTTCTTCAACCTGTTTTAATACATCCAAAGGGGGAGCTTTAATAAGGATGTTAATATCATCAGCAAATCTAAGTAACTTAAAAGATAGATTGGTTTTATTAAGTCTTTCTCTTTCCCTTTCCAAGCTTTGCTTGGAAAGGCTTAAGTGTGGGCCTTGCCCACACTTAGAGCAGAAATAGATTCTACCCCAGAAAGATCCTTTCCATAGTTAAGTTTGAGTTGCCAATTAGGATCAACTCCATCAAGGCAAATGTTGCTAATAAGTGGACTGATGATACCACCTTGTGGAACTCCCTTCCCTGCGGGTGTAGGAAAAATTGTATAGTTCCATTTTTCTCCCTACGGGTTGTTTTTAGGAAAATAAATCCACACTCTAACCAACTTTTTAGGATTGGTTTAGGAATTAATGGAATGTTTTCCAAAATCCAACTGTGCTTGATGTTGTCAAAACACCCTTCTACATCAAGTTCAATAATGTGTAGAAATAAGTAGAAAGGATTATTCAACAATCTAGAGTATCTGTGAGAAGCCCAAAGAGGACTTCTACCAGGTCTAAATCCATAAGAGTCTGGATGTGCAACTTCTTCCCCAAAGGGAACAAGGCAAAGATAATAAAGAGCTTGAACAGCTCTATCTAAATAGGTAGCAACCCTTATTAATATTGGTCTCTCCTTTCCAGGCTGGTTGGGTTTGGGAACCCCATAGGGGGCTCTTTTTAGAGGAGTTGCTTTATATTTATTTGGCCTTAGAATAACTTGTCTCAATTCTTCTAGAAGTTGCTTGTAGTCTGCATTTGTATCAAGGACTTTCTTCCCCATACCTTTGTTTGAGGAGCCTTTATTGAAGAGTACACGTCTAATGGCAACTACTTGTGCTGCTTTAGATCTACTAAGAATAGTAGCTAGTCTAGAAGCTTTATACATATCATTATTTCTTACTGCCAGTGCAATGTCTTTTTGTAACTTATCAACTTTATCAATCATTTCATTATATTCAGAAGATGTAACTAGTTTAAAGGGTTCCTTGGGTCTTTTCTTTACTTTACCAAATAGTATAGATCTCCCCTGCGGGTTCAAAATCTATGCTTTACTTTTCTTAGCCAGTCTAATTTGTTTTTTACCCGCAGGGGGAGAAATCCCTGACTCATTAGGGTCCAGCCCAGGACTATCAGCCTGAGTATCTGGAAGATCTCTAGTGATTATTGAACCATCCACAAGTGAGATTAACCCGCAGGGAATTTCAAAAGGTGTCAGGTTGTTAAGAGTATTAAGAGATGTAAAGTCTGGGAAACTAAGGACTAACACAGTTTGGTTAGTAGGTAAAAGTAAAGTAGCAAGTTGAGTTGCAAGGGCTTTTTCATCACCAATATCAGCAGGTGAAAAGCCCCAAGAGTAAGCCACAAGGATAATATCTCTAACACCCCAACCTGAAACCCCAGAAGCTAAGTTAGTAGGATAGTAAATTGGACCCGCAGGGGATGAACTTTTACCAGTAATACTAAACACCTCCTCTATGTGAGGGGGCTTCTTGGGGATTTCTATTAATATTGGGAATAACTCTACCTTTAGGGGCCTGAGAGGCACAACCTTCTAAGTGTGGGCAAGGCCCACACTTAAGCCTTTCCAAGCTTTGCTTGGAAAGGGAAAGGAAAGCATTGAGATCACTTGCATTATTAAATAATTTAAGTGTAACAAAAGCAGTGATAAGGCCAATGGCATATCTAGAGAAACTGTTATTAACAATAAGCTTCTTAATATAATAGTTAGCAGAAGGAAGCTGAGGAATTGCCTGTTCACATTTTTAGTTCTCAATGCTACTTGAGCAACTGCTACCATGCCAGCAATAAGGATTAGAAGAGCTTGAACAGCTCTAACAGGATCTGGTAATGCTTTAATAAAATCTCTAATAAAAATTTCTTGATCTTTAACCTCTGGGAGGTTAAAGGTCATTTTTGGAGCTTGAGGCACAGAACTTGGTGCCCCTTGTTTTGATTTATCTCTCTGTCTTTTTGCCATAAATTGGTATATATAGTCCCCCATACATAAGCTAAGTAGTTAATCCATACTTGTTGAAAAAGCTTAACCCATCCTCAGAAGCCCAAGGGACCTAAGAGCAGGGAAGGAAATAGCTTAGAGGTACTCCCTTTCCAAGCTTTGCTTGGAAAGGCTTAAGTGTGGGCCTTGCCCACACTTAGGTTCGAATTTGGTCACCTCCCTTCGGGTGTAAAATAAGGGAGCACAAGGGTTAATAACCCTTATTGGAAATAATAACTCAATAGGAAATGAAACTGGTATTCAACACCATTTTGGAGTATCAGAAGATAAGTTACAAAGAAGTTACACAGAGGCTAAGCTGCTTAATAGCAAGGGCTAAATGGTTGTTGGCTCACTGGTTTCCCAGTTTTTATTGCATGAATTTAAGATAAACCTAATCATGTCATCCCCTACATAAGGGCATCTGCTTTTACCATTCTTCACTCACCCTCCTTGTTTAATACTTAAGTATTACATTTAGGTTAGGGTGTTACTAGGTTACATTACATGTTACATTTTACTTATAGGTTAGGCTCCTTTCTTTCCTCCACTTTTCACAGGCATTCAGTTAACAACACTTGATAACTGGATTGGACCCGCAGGGGACTCCATTTAGCAATTAAGCTGACAAATAGCCAGTAATCCTCTATGGGGACAGTTTTTGAAGGGTCAATGAAAGGTTAGCTTTAGCTAGCCATAGATTTAGTAGTGAGATGGACCCACTCTAAATCCTACTATAATATTTAGCAAGGTCCCTTATGCTTCAAGGTTCTTAGTTTCCTAAGTTATCCCCTAAGGGTTTGCTGTGGATAAATGCCCAATCCACCTGGAATCACACCAGATTAACATGTACCCGGAGGGCTCTATCGCACTGGGGTCTTAGAAGGCACTTATAGAACATATTACATAGATTCTTCTAAGTCAATAATCTTTAGATGATAGTAAGCCTAGCCCTTACAGGGCAGGCTTAAACCCTTAAGGGTCTAAGCCTAGTGGCTAAGCCACTAGGTTTAGATGATAATAAGTAAGCCCAGACGCGTCTTTACTTAGACCCTTTCTACCCTTCCCTTACAGGGTAAAGGCACAAGTGCCTTTATAGGGTAAAGGCACAAGTGCCTTTATAGGGAACCCCAGAGTGTAAGTAACTTATCATCTATGTCTAAGTTAACCCTTCTTATTATCATCTTTAATTGTCTGCATAACAGTTTATGTTCCCAGGCACTAAAGAACCTTTCCCATACAGGCTCCCGTCTAGTATTGTACTTTCCTAAGCGTTATAAAAATGGGGTCCCCTTGGATCTATTAGTGTTTATTCCTATGATCCTGAAGCACCCATGGTTAAGCTAATTCGTTTGGTTTTAGCGAGTCCTTGTCGCCCTAAATCCATTAAAAGCTGTGCTAAACTTCTAGGGATTAGTCATATGACGATTCGCCGTGTTGCTATGGCGCTGTTCCCACACCTGTATGTTACAGATCGTGGCTGTGAAAATTATCATGATTTAACAGATCCTGTGGTGTTTGAACAATAGAAATTTGTGCAGGCAATGACATTAAAACACCCACACTTACGCCCAGGCACAGTACAAAAATTAACAGCGCACCAGTGTAAGTACTATATTACTGATAAAACATGGCGCACAATCTTAAAAAGCCTAAAAAGTGGTCAGGTTGATTTAAGTCAACCCGTTATTATTCCTTTCTCAACACTTGAAGAAGTGATTGAAGAAGGGCTAGCAACTAAAGTGCTAGGACCGGAATGGGCTGGTTATTTGGATTAAAACTAAAAAATAAGTTCCCGTTAGAGACGTGAAATATAGGATAATATCACTTAGTACAGTATTAACTTTGTTTTGCTCCATGAGCAAAACAAAGTTAATACTGTTTGTCAATCTTTTATATAAAAAAACAAGTTGTTGACAATACTAAAAAAACAAGACGTATTCTATTAAAGCAATTTTTTGACTCCCTTTCCAAGCAAAGCTTGGAAAGGCTTAAGTGTGGGCCTTGCCCACACTTAGATAATAAAAAACTAGGATATAATATAGAATATATAAATAACAAGCCCTCTATAATCTACTATTATCAACTATGGGCTCCGCCCATAGTAAGACTGCCCTGTAAGGGCAGTCTTAGATTATAGTAGATTATAATAAGTAAGGCCATACATGGATGGTCTTACTTAAAAAAAGGATATAGTATATAGATAAATAAAATGATAATATATATATATATATATTTAAACCAATAAAAAATGGGTATATGTAAAGCAATATAATTAATGCATGCGTGTGTATTAATTATATTAACACAACTAAGTAAACCCATACACGTATGGGCTTACTTATTATCACTTATTATCATAGTTGATAATAAGTGATAATAAAAGCTCACAACATCAGAACAGAACAGAATATTAAAAAAATCTCTATATACATCTAATTATGCGCCACCAAATTAATAAGATTGAACACCTTGTAAGCACTAACGAGAACTTACAAGGATTTTTTAATGAATGTACACAGAAAGTGTCTCAAGGTGTAGCACCAACCACTGCTTCTTTTTTTGGATCCTTTAAAAAAGAGCTTGACAAGCTTAGCTTTTTTAAACTGCAAAAAAAAGTAACAGGCCTTTTTCCAGCTGGGCAATTCTACAGCGACTTTAGCACTACAGCAGCGTCAAGCAGTTTTCCTGAAATGAGTTCAGGAGCAGCGTCAATGTTTTGTTTAGCTGAATCAGTTGAAAATCTTCTATTAAAGGTTTATAACCTAAAAAATGCACCAAATGCACTTTCTTTTCACCAAAAAGTAGGGGACTTAATCAAAGAAGCTCTTCTATTAACTGGAACGGCTAATGAACTTCAAACAGGGGTATTATGGGAACTTGCTCACCGAAACTTACGTGCTTTTTCTCCTTTTAATGAAGCAGAACGCGGTTTTATTTGTCAAGCTTTACAAGATTGTAACTCTATTGAGAATATCCTATCTTGTGTTGTAGACCTTTTAAGACTTCTTCATTACACAAATTACACATTGCTAAAAACAAATGGTTCTACAGTTGCACCTCAGGCTATCTGGGCAAACTCTGTTTTACCTTTAAATACACCATCACGTCTTCTTATTGTGCGTGATTTTGACGGTGTTGAACGTGAATTTAACCAGTTTTTATTAAATGACCAGGAATTACTTGATCAATACTTTAAAGCATCTTCTAATCCTGGTTAAGCTGGTGCTACCCTTATTATAATCTAAGTGTGGGCAAGGCCCACACTTAAGCCTTTCCAAGCTTTGCTTGGAAAGGGAGTTGATAATAGTAGATTATAATAAGTAAGACCATACATGTATGGTCTTACTTAAAGTAATCTTTACATTCACAAGAACAGAATCAGAATAGTAAAAAATTAAACAAAGACCCCAACTATGCCACCTTGTACTGAAATGTTATTGCTACAAAAAGCAAATGAAAGTGGTTCACCGTCCTCAGGGGGGGACTCCTCTGGGGACAATGAACAATCAGAAGAGTTAAAAAAACTTGTGGATACAGCAAGCCGTGGGTGGAGCCTTAGAAAGGTTGACATGGAAGCCCGCACTGTAAAAGGGAAAAAAGGAACAGTTGTTGGTAAAGAAGCAAGAGGTTTATTTATGTCGCACTTTGCCTACAATTTAAAGTCATCTGGCCTTGAAAAACTATACAAGGACATGGACTGGCATCAGCACATCTTAGACTCGCTTATGGCCATAACATCTGTGGAATTACAGGGTGGAACAACATTCCTGTTAACATTCAATTAATTAGTGTAGCCAGAACACAATCAGGACTTATTGGCGTTAATATTGTGTCCATTGACCAATTAATGCCCCTTCCCCCTGGATATGCCTTTGATGCGGAAGACGCCAAACAAGTGTTCAATGATGAAAATCGTGTTTTTGGGATTGAAGCAAGTCAGGAAGACGTTGAACGCGAATTGTATCGTAATGCTACAAGCTTTCAACCTTCAAAAACTTGTTTTTCATGCCTATTTCAAGCAAAGCTTGACCCGTTTAGTCAAAAGTTCTTTTACCCTCGCACAGAGAGCCGCCAAGCAGCATTGCGTAAACACTTTATCCTAGATGGAGCATACCCACCAACTGTTTGGTATTTCCACTCCCTTTCCAAGCAAAGCTTGGAAAGGCTTAAGTGTGGGCCTTGCCCACACTTAGAAGAGAACGCTCCAACCATTGTCACTTTAGTAAATGATTCATAATAACTAAGATAACGTAATACCCCTTACCCTGAGTTCATAGGTAATCTATTTTTTAACACCCGTAGGGAGAACCGCTGCTTCTATAATCTTTAGATGATACTAAGCCTAGCCCTTACAGGGCTAGGCTTAGCTAGTATTAACAAGGAAAAAATCATGAATTTCACTTGTTAATACTGGTAAAGTGTCCAGTAAATCTGCAAATTTTTATCAAAATCTGCAAAATAAGCCTTTCCATCAAAGTCTAAAAGCTCTTAAGAGCTTTTATACTTGTGCCTACCCTTTCAGGGTAGGTTAACATGGTGCACTTTTTGAGTTTTTAGTGCACCATCAACATGGTGCACTTTTTGAGTTTCAGTCCACCATATGGTGGACTGAAACTCAAATCCAAAAGTAAAGGTTTTTAGTGCACCATCAAAGTATAAAAGCTCTTAAGAGCTTTTATACTTGTGCCTACCCTTTCAGGGTAGGTTAACATGGTGCACTTTTGGAGTTTTTAGTGCACCATCAACATGGTGCACTTTTTGAGTTTTTAGTGCACCATCAACATGGTGCACTTTTTGAGTTTTTAGTGCACCATCAACATGGTGCACTTTTTGAGTTTTTAGTGCACCATCAACATGGTGCACTTTTGGAGTTTTTATCCACCATGTTGATGGTGCACTTTTCGTTTAATGGTGCACTTTTAAAAGTGCACCATGTTGCTTTTAGTCCAACATGTTAACCTACCCTGAAAGGGTAGGCACAAGTCTAGAATCTTTAGATTCTAGACTTTAACCTACCCTGAAAGGGTAGGCACAAGTCTAAAAGCTCTTAAGAGCTTTTAGACTTAGATTGTGCACTTTTTAAGTTTTCTAAGTGTGGGCAAGGCCCACACTTAAGCCTTTCCAAGCAAAGCTTGGAAAGGGAGTGCAGCATATCGTGCACTATAATCTTTCTATTTTTCTATTTTAATCTTTCTATTTTTCTATTTTTAGAAGGCACTTTAACCTTTGGGGTCCCCTTACAGGGTTATTAAAGAAGTGTCTTCTTTAACCTATATACCCTAACCCTAACCCTTCCTAGGGCACTATTATCATCTCATAATCTAAAGATTATAAGAAGCCTAGTGGCTTAGCCACTAGGCTTCTAAAGATGATAATAAGAAGCCTAGTGGCTTAGCCACTAGGCTTATAAAGATGATAATAAGAAGCTTCTATAGGCATAAGTGTCTTCTTTAACCTATATACCCTAACCCTTATTTATGGGTTACCCATGAATGCATCCCTCCCTTTAGGGAGGGATAGAAGGGTTAGGGCACTATTATCATCTCATAATCTAAAGATTATAAGAAGCCTAGTGGCTTAGCCACTAGGCTTATAAAGATGATAATAAGAAGGTTCTATAGGCATAAGTGCCTTCTATTGAGATTTAAACTTTATAATCTTTAGATGATGGGGTTCCCTAAGCCTAGCCCTTCCAGGGCAGGCTTATTCCCCTTACAGGGTAGGAGGGGTAAGCCCAGACGCGTCTTTACTTAGGAGATGTGATTTTTGGAGATGTGATTTTTTTTTACCCGCAGGGGGGTTTAACCCTTTTAAAGTGCACCCTTTAAAAAGTGCACCATCCACATGGTGCACTTTTTGAGTTTTTAGTGCACCATGTGGATGGTGCACTTTTTGAGTTTTGAGTGCACCATCAACATGGTGCACTTTTTGAGTTTTGTGTGCACCAGTGGGCTGGTGCCCATTAATAACTTTTATATGGTGCCCATTAATATAATAACTTTTTAAAGGTGGTTGGGCACCATTTAAATGGTGCCCAAAAACCAACTATCTCTTCTTTTATATGCACCAGTGGGCTGGTGCCCATTAATATAATAACTTTTTAATTAGCTGGGCCCTTAGATAAAAAAGTTAAGAGTTTAATTATCGGCACCAACATTAAAAAAGTGGTTGGGCACCATTTTAATGGTGCCCAAAAACCAACTTTTTCTTCTTTTATAGGCACCAGTGGGCTGGTGCCCATTATTAACTTTTAGTGGTTGGGCACCAGCCCACTGGTGCACAACAAACCACTATTTCTTATTTTATAGGCACCAGCTCACTGGTGCCCATTAAGAACTTTTAAAAATTGGTTGGGCACCAACATTAAAAAAGTGGTTGGGCACCATTAATAACTTTTATATGCACCAGTGGGATGGTGCCCATTTATAACTTTTAGTGGTTGGGCACCAGCCCACTGGTGCACAACAAACAACTATTTCTTATTTTATAGGCACCAGTGGGCTGGTGCCCATTAATAACTATTTCTTCTTTTATAGGCACCAGCTCACTGGTGCCCATTAATAACAATAACAATAACAATAACTTTTTAAAAGTGGTTGGGCACCATTTTAATGGTGCCTATTTTAATGGTGCCTATTTTAATGGTGCCTATTTAAAAAGTGGTTGGTGCCTATTTTCATGGTGCACAAAAAACCACTATTTCTTAGTTTCTAGGCACCAGTGAGCTGGTGCCCATTTCTTAGTTTCTAGGCACCAGTGAGCTGGTGCCCATTTCTTAGTTTCTAGGCACCAGTGAGCTGGTGCCCATTTCTTAGTTTCTAGGCACCAGTGAGCTGGTGCCCATTAATAACAATAACTTTTAAAAAGTGGTGCCTATTTAAAAAGTGGTGCCTATTTAAAAATTTTAAAAAGTGGTGCCTATTTTCATTTATTTTAATGGGCACCATTTCATGGTGCCCAACTATTTCTTATTTTATATGCACCAGTGGGCTGGTGCCCTCCATTTAAGACAAAAAAACGGGCAAAGAGTATTCTTTTGTGCACACACGATTCAATCACTTGGTTGACTCACTCCCTTCTTAAAAAATTAATCCATGCTTCATATTTGATACTTATGCCAACCATACAGGGGGTTGCATTGTAGGTGTATAGTATCAAATATTATAGACTTTAAAGTAAGCAAGCTATGGCTTGCTTACAATGGTGCATTGCCCATTGGAGGTTCGATTGGCATAAGTATCTTCTTTAACCTATATGCTTTAACTTGGATACCATAACCTATATGCTAATCATTGAAAACTTAAGGCACTATTACCTTCTATTGAAGGCACTTATAAAAGTTATTACATAACCTCCCTTTCAAGCAAAACTAATAGGTGTTCGTGCACAATTTTTATGACTAGTTATTAAAAAATATTAAATGAAATTTTGTCGTATTTGATTACATAATAGTAACCAAATACGACAAATTTTAAAAATAATTTCTTAGAAATTTTAATAGAAGTTTAAAAGAGAACTCCATTGAAGGGAGATTTGGTTTTAATCCACTAAAAACTTATAACAAATTTTTCTGTATAACTTATAACTGTTATTTTTGGTATCAATTATAACCCCTTAGAAAGGCATCAAGCATATCTTTAGTTATCGTCCATAAGATATACTTGAGGAGACCCCTTATAGGGGGTTATAAGGGGGTGTTAATCGAATAAAACCATGAGTTTAAATGAATTATAATATTAAAGAGACTATACATAAATCTAAATGAAATGTATAATTAAAGGGTCTTTACAGAGGGCATCTCATTTAGATCTATGTATAGTCTGTCTATAGGGTGTTTACATATAGGGCCCTTATTGAGGGGGATAGGGGGTCTAATAAAATAATGGTTTAATGAAATCAAAAGGAAATTAAACCATGAAATAACTGAATATTGTTTTAATAAAATATTCAATATAAATGCCTTTGATTGCATTTTCATTGGTTAGATTAAATTCAAGATTTGAATCTTTAATTTCTTTTAATGCAGGCTCCAAAAATTCGAGAAATCTTGGAACAGTGTTTAAATTTTCTAATTTTGTAAAAGATAAATCAAAAAGGGCTTTTGCTTCTGCTTGTAAATATGAAAGCTCATCTCTATAAAGACGATCAATATTGAATTTTCTTTGTAGATTGCGTCTTTGAGTGCCCATATCTTTACAAGCATCTTCTAAAATTTTTTCCTGTTGTTGTGTGACACAACCAGGTTGAGTTAATTCCATTGCTAATCTTAAGAAGCGTGATACAAAATAACCACATAAAGCATAAATTTTATATCTTGTGCAAAACTTAATATATTTTGCTAGCATTTTATCAACATCTAAGTCTTTATCTTTATAAATGCCATAGAATTCTTTAATTAAGTTAAAACGAATTGTAGTTGGGCTGACATTTTCCCTTTCTGTAAAGTGCCCACCAATTTGAATGAGTTCTTTAAATTGGCTATTTTGTTTTAATAAAATAAAAATTTTTCTAAATGATTCATTTAAGTGACCAGATTTAAACTGAGTAAGAAGTAGATTTTTGAAAATTGAAAGATCCACAAGTTTTACATCATTATAAAATTCTGTTGAGTATTGAGCCAATGTTACAGAAATGTTGGGGAATACATCACCTTTTGAAATTAGCACAATTCTAGATGTATTTAAACCTTTTTTGATTTCGACTTGTGATTTTCTTGCATTTCGACCAATTGCTTGTTGTAATGCCAGTGTGGCCTCGTAACAGCGGGCATCATATGTACTAACAGTTCCGTATTTCCATACAATTGAAATAGGTTTATAGACGTTTGCAGACGCTACAATGAATACATGCTCAGGTAGGTTTAATCCCACCGAAACAGTTGATAAAATAGACCCAATACGGAAAGTTTTATACCCCTCTCAACTAACAGTTTTAGAAAAATCTTCAGAATCTTGAACTGAACTTTCATTAAATCTGTCCAGTGTAGATTCAGAAGTTCCAAGAATAAGAGAAAAGTATTTAGTTGGCTTTTTTAATCCACCTTTAAAAAAGCCACTCGCATCACGGTTGCTAGATGCTAATACTAATGCATGTTTTCCTTGGTTGTGTTCTTTCAAAGATGTGGCACTAACTTCATTATAAAAGGTTTCTGCAAGGCCTTCCCAATTTTTCTTCCAATCCTCTTTTCTATTTTGGAACCAATCCTAAGACTGCCCTGTAAGGGCAGTCTTACTATGGGCGGAGCCCATAGATGAGCTTTTAATAATTAAAAGTGTGTCTAATTTTGGAATAGAAAAGTCAAATTTTTAAAAATTAATTAGAGGGAGGGCCTGACTAATGTTATTAATTGAAACTTGTGAATA
>Ga0068876_10002547_pt1 | contig 13403 bp, 10 predicted proteins | sample NOAtaG_6_FD_66442 | JGI IMG/M metagenome (GOLD analysis project Ga0068876, IMG submission 66442) | Freshwater lake microbial communities from Lake Erie, under a cyanobacterial bloom - NOAA_Erie_Diel5S_2200h metaG | ecosystem: Environmental > Aquatic > Freshwater > Lake | place: USA: Ohio, Lake... | reverse complement strand
GCCCACTCGGTGATGGCCCCGTCGACCAAATTGAGCCCCTGGGAGGTCGGACTCGGCGCCCCGAGGGTGACCGTCTGCCCCTTGATGGCCCCCAGGGCGACCTGCTGCAAGCTCGAACTGACCTGCGCAGACGCGGGAGCCGCCACGAGCGACACCGCACAACAGGAGGTCAGGGCGAGCGCGCGGATGGAGAGCGACATGAGATGTTCCTACTCACGAGAGAGGCGTTCCATGAGGCAAACGCACGAGGGGCTAGTGAGGCAACCTACCCGTTATAACTGACCGGGCCAGCTGGTGTTCCGACTCAGTTCGCCGCCAGCTCGCCCCCGCACCGCTCGCAATACCATTCCGTCGGAAAGTTCATCGTCCCACACTCGTGGCACTTGAGCGACTTCGGGTCGCTCGCGCCGTCATCAGGCGACGCCACACGATCCGGAGCGGACGCCGAGACCGTCGCCCGAGGTAGATCCAGATCATCGAACAGGCCACCGACCGCCATCGTCGGGGCGACCGCTGGCGGCACCGGCGGCACGACCGGGCGCGCCACCGCAGGCGCCACCGCAGGCGCCACCACCGATACGACCGCAGCCGCGGGCGCGAGCGCTGCCTCCACCGCGCCACCGAACGCCGGCGAGGCGAACGAGACCCGCGGCGGGCGATCCGACGGCACTCCGGGGCCCAGCCGGCGTTGCCCCTGCACCTCCTCCAACAAGGTCCGTCGATGCGCGAGGGCCGCGACCAAGGCGTCGCGCTCCGCACCGATCGATGCGACCTGCGCATTCAGCCCATGCAATCGCTTCGCCCAGACGCGCGGGTCGAGCTCCCCCACCGCCGCGCGCAACTCTCCCTCCGCGCGCTCCTCCTCCACCTCGGCGAGTCGGGCCTCGGCGTCCTGCACCGCCGCCTCATCCTCCTCCAACCCGCCCGCGAGCGCATCAGCCTCGATCTCGGCCCGCAGACGCAGATCGGCGAGTCGCGTCTCATACTCCGCATGGAGTCGCGCGTAGAGATGCGGGGGCGTCCCCTCACGCCGCTCCTGAAGCTTCTCGAGGTACCCGGCGTAGCGACGGGTCTCGGCGAGCAGCTCGTCCAACGTCTCGGTGGGGGGTGTAGGCGTCTGGGTCATGACGGGTCTGAGCGAGGCGGCGGCGCGATCACCGGTCCAACTGATGGACGACGCGCCCCCCGACGATGGTACAGACCGCCTGCCCCGTGAGGGTCTGGCCGCCATACGGGGTGTTGCGCCCCTTCGACTTGAATTGCGCCGCATCCACCGTCCACCGCCGCGCGGGATCGAAGAGCGTCACATCGGCGAGACGCCCCTTCGCGAGCGATCCGCCCGGGAGATGGAAGACCTTGGCCGGACGGGTGCTCATCCGGTCGACGAGCTGCGGGATCGTGAGGACGCCCCGCTCCACCAACCAGGTCATATTCACGCCGAGGGCGGTCTCGAGCCCGACGATCCCATTGGGGGCATCGGGGAACTCGCGCTCCTTCTCGTCATAGTGGTGCGGCGCATGATCGGTCACGAGGAGATCGATCGTCCCGTCCTTCACCCCCTGCTGCAACGCCGCCACATCCTCGGCGGTGCGCAGCGGGGGATTCATCTTCGCGTTGGTGTTGTACCCCTCGACCGCCTCATGGGTGAGCGAGATGTGATGACTGCAGACCTCGGCGGTGACGTTCACCCCCTGGTCCTTCCCCCATCGCACGAGATCGACCGACCCCTTGGTGCTCAGATGGCAGAGATGGATGTGCCCCTTGGTGAGCTTGGCGAGGAGGATGCAGCGGATCACATCGATCTCCTCCGCTTCGCCGGGGATCCCTTTGAGGCCGAGGCGCGCGGAGACGGTCCCCTCATGCATCGCACCACCATGCGCGAGCGCCATCACCTCGCAGTGCTCGACGACGGGGATCCCGAAGGTCTGCGCGTACTCGAGCGCGGTGCGCATGATATGCGAGTTCTCGACGGGCTTCCCGTCGTCGCTCACCGCGACGGCCCCAGCGGCGACCATCTCCCCGAACTCGGCGAGGGTCTCCCCCATCTGGCCGACGGTGATCGCGCCATAGGGATAGACGCGTGCGAAGCCGGCGGCCTCGCCCTGGCGCTTCACGAAGCCGACCGTCGCCTGATTGTCGGTGACGGGCTTGGTGTTGGGCATCGCACAGACGGCGGTGAACCCACCCGCGACGGCGGCGTGCGCGCCGGTCGCGACCGTCTCGACCTCCTCCCGTCCGGGCTCACGAAGGTGCACATGCACGTCGATGAATCCCGGCGCGACGACGAGGCCTTTGGCATCGACGCGCTGGGCGCCATCGGGACCGGCGATCTGCCCCCCGATCGCGGCGACCTTCCCGTCGACGAGGAGGAGGTCACCGACGGCATCGAGTCCCTGCGAGGGATCGACGAGCCGTCCTCCGGTGATGAGGAGTGGCGCGGTCATACGGTGGCTCCCTTGGCGGCGTCGGCGAGGGCCGGCGCGTTGCCGGCCAGGAGGTAGAGCACCGCCATGCGAACGGCGACGCCGTTGGTCACCTGCTCGAGGATCACGCTGTGCGGGCCATCGGCCACATCGGAATCGATCTCAACGCCGCGGTTCATGGGACCGGGATGGAGGATGATGAGGTCGCGCGGCGCGCGCTCGAGTCGAGCCCGGGTCACGCCGAAGACACGGTTGTATTCGCGAAGCGAGGGGATGTAGCCGAGCTGCATCCGTTCAAGTTGGAGCCGGAGGATGTTGAGCGCGTCGGCCCATTCGATGGCGGCCTCGATCCGATCGAAGACCTCGACGCCGAGTTCGCGGATCGCACCGGGGAGCAGCGAACGCGGGCCACAGACGGCGACCTGCGCCCCCATCGCCTTCAGCCCCCAGATGTTGGAGCGTGCGACACGCGAGTGCAGCACATCGCCGACGATGCAGATGCGCTTCCCTTCGAGCCCACCGAGCTTCTCGCGGAGGGTGAGGAGGTCGAGGAGTCCCTGCGTGGGGTGCTCATGCGTCCCGTCGCCGGCGTTGATCACGTTCGATTCGATCCGCTCGGCGAGGAAGCGCGCGGCACCGGAGTGCGGATGGCGGATGACGACCATATCGATCCGCATCGCCTCGAGGTTCCGCGCGGTATCGACGAGCGTCTCCCCCTTGGAGACGCTCGAGGCGGCGGTCGCGACGTTCACGGTGTCGGCCGACATCCGCTTCTCCGCGAATTCGAACGAGATGCGGGTCCGGGTGGAGGGCTCGAAGAAGAGGTTCACCACCGTCATCCCGCGCAGCGTCGGGACCTTCTTGATCGCGCGTTCCGAGATGGCGCGGAGGGGTTCGGCGACGTCGAGAATGGTGGTCACCTGCTCACGGGAGAGACCCGCGAGCCCCAGCAGGTCCTTCCCGAGAATCGTCACGCAAGGCCTCCGGAGACGACGACCTCATCACGGCCGTCGAGGGTGGGGACGAAGACATCGACACGCCCGCCGGACCCGACCTCGATCCGCTTCCCGACGACGTCGGCGTGGATGGGGAGTTCGCGCCCCCCCCGATCGACGAGGACGGCGAGCATGATGCGTGCGGGGCGACCGAAGTCGGCGAGTTCGTCCAGCGCGGCGCGGATGGTGCGCCCGGTGAAGAGGACGTCGTCGACGATCACGACCACCTGGTCGTCGATGTCGACGGGGATCTGCGTGCGACCGACGACGGGGCGCGGCCCCACCGTCTGCAGGTCGTCGCGGTAGAGCGTGATGTCGAGGGCGCCCCGTGGGACGTCGGCCCCTTCCCGATCGCGGAGCACATCGGCGAGGCGGTCGGCGATCTGCACCCCGCGGCGCTGGATCCCGACGATCACCAAACGGTCCAACCCGGCGTTCAGCTCGAGGATCTCATCCGCCATGCGGGAGATCGTCCGGGCGACGGCCTTGCTGTTCAGGGCGACCTGGGCGGCGTCGGGCATTCCGGGGACGAAAGATACACCAGCACCGATCGGCGCGGGCCCATGGGCACCGCTCATCGGCAGGGACGGACAGGGCGGGATTCGAACCCGCGATTGGCTATTAACCAATACACGCTTTCCAGGCGTGCGCCTTCAACCGCTCGGCCACCTGTCCCACGTCGCACCCCCCCGAACCAGCTGAGGGCCCGACACACGACGGCGCGCTGGAGGAGACCCTTCAGCGCGCCAGCTCGTGCGAGCGGACAGAGTGAGATTCGAACTCACGATACCGTTGCCGGTATGCCGGTTTTCGAGACCGGTGCCTTCAACCACTCGGCCATCTGTCCAGACCTGCAAATTACCCTGTTCGAGGAGGGGGGGTCAACGGTCGGGAACCGCCGCGTGAGAGGCCGGGTTCCAGTGGCATGCCCACGCCACGCACCGCCCTGCGCGCCCTCGTCTGCCTGCTGATCGTCCTGCCCGTCGCACCAGCGGCTGGTCAGGGGACACGCGTCGACTCCTTCCCCCTCCCCAACCGCCCCGTCTCGCGGATCGTGGCGCCTCGCTGGATCGCCGAGGAGGACCGGGACTCGTACGGAGAGGCGGAGACGGTGCTCCGGCTCCTCCAGATCGGCCCGGGATCGCGGGTCGCCGACATCGGGGCCGGTGACGGGTACTACGTGGCCGCGCTCGCGGCACGCGTCGGAGCAACCGGGATGGTCTACGGCGAGGACATCGAGCCCCGCTACCTCCGCCTGCTGAGGGATCGGGTGGCCGATGAGGGATGGAAGAATGTCCAGGTGATCGAGGGGACGGCGGGGGATCCGAAGCTGCCCCCCACGAGCATCGATGTGGCGCTGATGATCCACATGTACCACGAGATCAGTTCCCCCTTCGAGCTCCTCCATCGGCTGGCGCCGGCCTTCCGCGCCGGGGGGCGACTCGCGATCCTCGATGTGGATGGCCCCACCGATCGGCATGGGACCCCGCCCCGGCTCCTCGTCTGCGAGCTCCAGGCGATGGGGTACCTGCGCGTGCGTCGCGAGGAGATGGCCGACGGCGCCTACCTGATGATCTTCAGCGCACCAGATGCCGTGCGGCGGACGACGAGCGCGACCGACGTCCGGGAGCGGGTCGCGAAGGCGAACTGCCGGCCCTGACCGCGGCGACTACCCGCGCCGTTCGGCGAAGAAGCGCTGGAGGAGTGCCCCGCACTCCTCCGCCCGGACCCCGCCCTGTACCTCCGGGCGATGATTGAGCTTGGGATGCCGCAAGAGGTCGCTGACCGACCCTGCCATCCCCGCCTTGTCGTCCCACGCACCGAAGACGACTCGCCCCACCCGTGCGAGGACGATCGCCCCCGCACACATCGCACAGGGCTCCAAGGTCACGTAAAGGGTCGCGCCGGGGAGTCGCGACTCACGCAACGCATAGGCCGCCGCGCGGAGCACCCGGAGTTCGGCGTGCTGCGTGGCATCGCGACCGGTGACCATCGCGTTGGCGCCGCGCGCGACGATCGTCCCGCTCTGTACCACGACCGCCCCCACGGGAACCTCCCTCGCCGCGGCCGCGCGTTCGGCTTCCTTCAGGGCCTGGCCCATCCACCAGGCGTCCTCCTCGGCACGATTCGCGAAGATCACCGGGGCGGTCATGCGGGGACCCACCCATAGTGATCGCGCAAGAAGGCCAAGATCGCGGTCACGAAGACCTCAGCGAAGCCCGCCCGGTTCGACGCGGTATCCCGAAGACCGGTGTAATGGCTCTCGAGCTGGATCGCGTCTGAGGGACCGGTGATCGATGAGCCGTGCCGCACGGTATTGAAGCCACCGTTGAAGTAGTCCTGCCCCGCGAGGGGGGCGGGATCGACGTCTGACGGGACGGCGGGGATCCCGAGCGCCGCGAAGCGGGCGCCGAGGCTGCGTACGCCGCGGATGAGCACCGCACCGGAGTCCCGAGAGATGGCCACACGTCCCAACTGTGCCACCGAGCTCGTCGCCACGAGCGGCGTGAGCGACGCATCCGTCAGACGCAACTCGCTCGCCGAGAGCTGGTAGCCCAGCTCCAATCGCTGGATGGTGTGCCCATGCCCGTGCAGATCGATCACGAGGATCCGCGGATGGAGGCGACGTGCGCGCACCTTCGCGGAATCGATGGCGCCCTGGAACTGTGTCCACATGGGGGCGAGGGGTGCGTATCCAGCGGTCGCCTCCTGGAGATCGCGATTCGCATCGAACTTCCGGCGGTGGAGCCGGTTGATCACGACATATGGGCGCTTCCCGATGCGACCCGAGAAGGCATCGGTGATCGTGCGTGCGAGCGCCTGCGTGTTCAGATCGTTTCCGGTGACGCACCCCGAGCAGACGCGGTCGGGGAGCTCTGCGGGAGCCAGATCGCCCCCGTGCGGCGCGATGATGACCAAGGGAATCTCGCCATCGATGGCATCGACCCAATCGGCCACGGGGAGCGGAGCCGTCGGGGTGGTCGGACTCGTCGGGTTGGTCGGCGACGTAGGCGCCTCCCCCTCGGATGCCCCCCCACAGCCGACGGCGCCGAGGATCGCGAGGATCCCCAGCGCCGTCCTGACCACCGATCGTGGATCGCGACGGATCATGCGAGCTCGAAGACGAGGTGACTTCCGGCGGCGCGCGCCACGATGGCGTCGCCGTCCTTGAACTTGCCCTCCAAGAGCGCCATCGCCAATGGGTTCTGGACCATTCGCTGGATGGTCCGCTTCAGCGGCCGCGCCCCGAAGGCCGGGTCATACCCCTCGGTGGCGAGGAGCTGCTTGGCCTCGTCGGTCACCGTGAGCGTGATCTTCTTCTCGGCGAGGAGCGTCGCCATCCGGACCAACTGGAGATCGACGATCGTCGCGATCTGCGCCTCCCCGAGGGGCCGGAAGATGACGATATCATCGACGCGATTGAGGAACTCGGGCCGGAAATGCTGCCGAAGCGCCCCCGTCACCTGCGTCTCGACCAGCGCCCAATCGCTCGTCCCCGTCTCGAGGATCCACTGCGAGCCGATGTTCGAGGTCATGATGATGACGGTGTTCCGGAAGTCGACGGTGCGTCCCTGCGAATCGGTGAGACGGCCGTCGTCGAGGATCTGCAGGAGGATGTTGAAGACATCTGGATGCGCCTTCTCGATCTCGTCGAAGAGGATCACACTGTAGGGACGGCGACGGATCGCCTCCGTGAGCTGCCCCCCTTCCTCGAAGCCGACATATCCCGGCGGCGCGCCGATCAGCCGCGCGACAGCGTGCTTCTCCATGTACTCCGACATGTCGATGCGCACCATCGCCTGCTCGTCATCGAAGAGGAACTCGGCGAGCGCGCGCGCGGTCTCCGTCTTCCCGACGCCGGTGGGGCCGAGGAAGATGAAGGAACCGACGGGACGATTCGGATCCTGCAGCCCAGCGCGCGAGCGCCGCACCGCGTTCGCGACCGCCTGCACCGCCTCGGCCTGCCCGACGACGCGCTTGGCGAGCTCCTGATCGAGGGCCGCGAGCCGCTCCCGCTCGGACTCGAGCATCCGCGTGACCGGGATCCCGGTCCACTGCGCGACGATCTCTGCGATGTCATCCGCGCCGACCTCCTCCTTGAGGAACTGCATCCCACCGGCCTTCTGGACGGTGAGGCGCTCCTCGATCTTCTTGAGCTCGGCCTCGAGCTGCGGGACGCGGCCGTACTGGATCTCCGCGGCCTTCCCGAGATCACCGGCGCGCGTCGCACGCTCGGCCTCGGTACGGGCCTCGTCGATCTGCTGTTTGACGCGCCCGACCTCGCCGAGGGCGTCCTTCTCGAGCTGCCACTGCGCTTTCATCGCGCCCGAGCGCTCCTTGAGCTGGGCCAACTCCTGCTCGAGCGCGGTCCGGCGCTCGACGGTGGCGGCATCCTTCTCCTTGGCGAGGGCCTGCCGCTCGATCTCGAGCTGCACCACGCGCCGCTCGACCTCGTCGATCTCCTGCGGGAGGGAGTCGATCTCGATGCGGAGCCGCGACGCGGCCTCGTCCATGAGGTCGATCGCCTTGTCGGGCAGGAAACGGTCGCCGATGTAGCGATTGGAGAGGGTCGCAGCGGCGACGACGGCGCCGTCGGTGATCCGCACCCCGTGGTGCGACTCGTACCGCTCCTTCAGGCCACGGAGGATCGCGATCGTGTTCTCCACCGTGGGCTCGCCGACGAAGACGGGCTGGAAGCGCCGCTCGAGGGCAGGATCCTTCTCCACATGCTGGCGGTACTCGTCGAGGGTCGTCGCGCCCACCACGCGCAGTTCGCCGCGCGCGAGCATCGGCTTAAGCATGTTGCCCGCGTCCATCGACCCCTCGGCCTTCCCCGCCCCGACAAGGGTGTGCAACTCGTCGATGAAGACCACATAGCGACCCTCGCTCGCGGTGATCTCCTTGAGCACTGCCTTCAGGCGCTCCTCGAATTCCCCACGGAACTTGGCCCCGGCGATGAGCGCCCCCAGGTCGAGCGAGACGAGCTGCTTGTCGCGCAACGACTCCGGGACGTCGCCATTCACGATGCGCTGCGCGAGCCCTTCGGCGATCGCCGTCTTGCCGACACCGGGCTCCCCAATGAGGACGGGGTTGTTCTTGGTTCGGCGCGAGAGCACCTGGATGACGCGCCGGATCTCCTCGTCGCGGCCGATCACCGGATCGAGCTTTCCCTTCCGCGCGTCGGCGGTGAGGTCACGCGTGTACTTCTCGAGCGCCTGATACTGGGTCTCAGGCGATTGATCGGTGACGCGATGCGCGCCGCGCACGGCGGTGAGGGCCTCGCGGAGTGCAGCCTTTGTGGCGCGCTGTTCCTTGAGCAACGCGGCCGACTCGGCCCCCTTGGTCTCCGCGAGCGCGATCAGCAGGTGCTCGGTGGAGACGTAGGCATCGCCGAGCTCCTGAGCCTCACGCTCCGCGGCCTCGAGGACGGCGGAGAGTTCGCGCGAGGCGGTGGGCTGCGCATCGGACTGCTTGGGATAGCGCGCGAGCTCGCGATCGAGTGCGCCCTGCAGCGCGGGGATCGCGACCCCGAGCTTCTGCAGGATGGGGACGACGATCCCCTCGCCCTGCGCGAGGAGCGCAGCGAGGAGATGCGTGTCGTGGACCTGGGGGTTCCCCGCCTGGCGCGCGCGGGTGGCCGCGTCGGCGAGCGCCTCCTGGGACTTCATGGTCAGACGGTCGGGAGAGAGCATGGGGAGGTCGGGTCAGGCGTGAGGGTCGAGCGGACTCGGATGAGATGTGCGCACGCTGGTTTCTACCCCATGGCCGCGCATATCGCAGGCCAGCCCATCTCTGCCGAAACGGCTGGCCCGCTGAGCGGGTGGCAGGGCCACCCGACGAAACGGCGGATTACGGTGTAGCGGGCACCGAGGGGAAGCGCCGGCCGGCCTCTGACCGGCGGGAGATCCCGCGCGCATCGCACCACTCCAGGAAGGGGATCAGCCACTTTCGCGTGATCCCCAGTGCCTCGCGGAGCTCCGAGGGGGTGTAGGTCACCTCCGGGCGCACATGGGCCGCGAGCCGCGCGAGCAGGGTCACCACCGCCTCGTGCGCGAACCACCACTCGAGGCCGACCTGCACCACCTGCCCCTCCTTTTGAAGGAGCTTCAGCAGGGCGACGACCGCGTTCCCCCATTGGGCCTTGAGCTCGGTCAACGAGGGCGGCTCGACGCCCGCACTCCGAAGGCGCTCCATGACGTCGTCCTTCGCGGATCGTGCTCCCGCCTCTGCTCCTGCGCTGAACCCAGGGAGGCGCAGCGTCGCCCCTTCGATCACGATCACCTGCGCGCGCTCGGCGCGGCGGATCACCTCGTCGGCGATCGCCGACTGCGCGCTCAGGAGCTGCCGCGCCTCCTGCCGGTCGAGCCCGGGGGCGAGGGGATTCTCCTGATGGGCCCGCTCAAGTCGCGTGATCAACCGTTGCCTCAGCTGCTCGAGGCGTTCGTTGCGGATAAGCCGATCTCCGACCCGCGTGACCTTCGCGAGTTCCTTCACGAGCCGTTCGACCTGGACGGGGCGAACACCAAGCCGCAGCGGGACGATCGTGAGATCGAGCCCCGCGGCGCCTGATTCATCGAGCATCCACCCGAGTCGCATCGCGGGCGTCGCGTCCGGTGCTGGCCAAGGGCGGGCACGGCGCGAGAGCGGGATGGCATCGGTCACCGCCCCACCGCCGATCGTCCCGAACGGTGAGCCCCCACGTAGCACGAAGCGATCACCTCCGCGCGCGAGCACGGGCGCATCGAGCACGAGGCGCACGGCGCGTGTGGAGCCAGCGATCACCTCTCCCCCAGCGGCGATCACCCGCGCGCCGCATTCCTGGGTGCCAAGATGGAATCGCACCCGCGTGCGTGGACCGAGTCGCTGTGCATCGGACAGGAGGATAAGATCGGCGCGCAGCACCTGCGTGGTCTCCCAGGGCTCATCCGCGCGAACGAGCGTCGCCCCCACTGGGACCTCCTCGCGATCGATCCCAGCGAGCGCGACCGCGACGCGATGCCCCGCCTGGATCTCGTCGACCCTGGCGCCGTGGGACTCGAGTCCGCGCACGCGCGCCGCGCGATCGCCGGGAAGGATGCGCACGGCGACCTCACGACGCAGCACCCCACTCCACCCCGTGCCCGTCACCACGGTCCCCGCTCCCGCCACCGAGAAGACGCGGTCGATCGGCAGCCGCCAGGGATCCTCGCCCCCACGTGCGGGCACCGCCGTACAGGCCGCTGCCAGCGCCGCGCGTAGCACATCGAGCCCCTCGCCAGTGAGCGCAGAGACCGGGAGTACGGGAGCGCCCTCGAGTACCGACCCCGCGAGCGCCCCTCGCACCTCGTCGATCGCGATGGCCCGAAGGTCCTCGTCGACCAGATCGGCCTTCGTCAAAGCGACGACACCGCCGCGGATCCCGAGGAGCGAGAGGATCGCGAGATGCTCACGCGTCTGCGGGCGCACCCCCTCGGCGGCATCGATCACCAAGAGCGCGAGGTCGATCCCGCTCGCCCCGGCGAGCATCGTGCGGACGAATCCCTCATGGCCCGGGACATCGACCATGCCGACGGTCCCCACCCCTTCGAGCACCAAGGGCGCGAAGCCCAACGCGATCGTGATACCGCGCCGCTGCTCCTCCGGGAGCCGGTCGGTCTCGACCCCGGTGAGCGCACGCACGAGCGCCGTCTTCCCATGATCGATGTGCCCCGCCGTCCCGATGATCATCGGGACTCGGCGTGACCGCCGTTCATCTCCCAGTCACGCCAGGCGCGGAGCGGCTTGCCATCGGCGAGATGCTCCTCGAGGAACTCGCGCACGAGGCGCTGATGCGCGCGGGCGACCTTGGCATCCGCGGGGATCCCCTCCTCCCCCGCCGCCCATGCCAGCAACATCGCACGCGCATCGGCAGGGAGGGCGCGCGCGCCGGGCGCCAACGCCGCGCAGCGCGCACAGAGCGCGCCGCCCGCGCGCGGCGCGAAGCGGACCGATTCCTCTGTGTCGAGCGCCTCATGACAGGCCGCACAGTGCTCGAGGGTCGGAGCGAAGCCGAGCGCCTCGGCGAGATGCCAGGCGGCGGTCACGGTGCGCGGGATCACCTCATGGGCCTCCGCGACACTCACCGCATCGAACCCCGCGACGAGCACGTCGTGGATCGCCCCGCCCCCATCCTCCGGTGCGCAGCGCATCCCCAGCTCACTGAGCGCCGCCGCCGCACCGAAGCGCGCCAGCGAGGCCGCGAGTCCGGGGCGCGCCCGCGTCGCGTCGAAGCTGCCGAGCGTATGCAGGTCGCGGGTGGGATGCAGGACGATCTGTGCCGCCCCGCTCGTGAAGAGGTCCATCCCCTGCCCGAACTTGCCACCGGTCCGCTTCGCCCCGCGCGCGATGACGCTCACCACCCCCGCCTCCCGCGTCGCCAGGCGGACGATGCGGGAGGTCTCGCGATAATCGAAGGCGTGGAGGACGATGGCGTCGGTGCGGATCACCGCTCCAACTTAAGCCCCAGATACCAGATGCGACCGGGTGAGGCGAACCCCTGAATTTGGGTGTAGCGCACATCGGTGGCGTTGTCGACGCGCACCTGGAGGCGCGAGGCGGCCCCGGCGAGCGAGGGGAGCGGGAGCTCGGTGCTCAGGTCGAGGGTCGTGAAGGGGGGGAGCTCCACCGGCGTCGCGGGCCACCCCGAGAAGTCACGATCCTCACGCATCCCGGTGTGCGTCACCACGGCGGAGACCGAGCCCCGCTCCATGAGGCGATGCACGAGCGTCAGCGTCGCGAGATGCTCGGGGCGCCGGATCAACCGGCCCCCGGTGACGAAGTTCGCCCCCGTCCCCACATCGAAGCCGGCGTCGGTCACGCGCGTATCGGTCCAGGTGTAGGCCGCCGACACCCGGGTGCGCGCGACCTCGGGGAGCGCCCCTTCGAGTTCCACACCGCCAGCGTTCGCGGCGGCGATGTTGTAGTAATTCGGCCCACCCTCGCGCGGGGGACGCCCGGTGTACTGGATCAGATCCTGGAAGTGCTGCGTGAAGCCGGTGGCCCGCGCGAAGGAGCCCGTCGTGCCCGCCCACTCCACCCCGAACTCCGCCGACTCGGTCCGCTCCGGCCGCAACGCCGCGTTCCCCACCGTGAACCCCTCCGCGAAGTTCTCGAAGAAGCTCGGCGCCTTGAAGGCGGAGCCGGCCGAGGCGCGGAGCCGCACGCGCTCGGTCAGGCGCCACGAGGTACCGGCGCGGACCGTCCGGAAGGTGCCGAAGGCACTGTTATCATCGAGGCGCGCGCCGAGGCTATAGGCGAAGCGTCCCTGCTCTCCCAGACCCTGCGCGTACATGGCGCGCGTCTCCCGCGCCGCACGGAAGGCACCCGGATAGTCGCCATACTCGCTCAGGCTCACCGACTGGCTGCGCTCCGTCTCGCGCGAGAACTCGCCGCCCACGGTCAGGGTGTGATTCGGGCGCAGCCGGTAGATCCCGCGGAGATCGGCGAGCCGGCGCACGACCGTCCCCCGCGTGAAGTAGCCGAAGAATCCCAGGGTGTCGTCGGCAGCATCAGGGCCGTCGTTCGTGCGCGGATGCCCCTCCGCGCTCGAGAGCTGGAGCCGCGTCTCGAACCGATCGCTCCACCGACGGCCGCCATCGAGCCCCACCAGCAGCCGGTGGTCCACGCGCTCGGCGTTGCGATCCTCGATCGCGCCGGAGGAACCGGTGGGATACTGGTAGAGCGAGCTGTTGTAGCGACCGGTGATCCGGAGATCGCTGCGCGCCCCCGTGTAGGTGAGCCCGGACACGACACCGGTGTTGCGATAGGCGTTGTTGAAGGGGAGGATGCCGGTGCTGCCATGATGATCGCCCTGCACCGTGGCGCGAAGGCCGGCGATCGTCCCCTCGCCGCCGAGCGAGAGGCGTTGCGTCCCGATGTTCCCCCCGCCGACCTCAGCACGGGTCTTGGTCGTCGTGCCCCCGCGGCGGGTGAAGAGCTGGATCACACCAGAGACCGCTTCCGATCC
>Ga0068876_10002546_pt1 | contig 13405 bp, 11 predicted proteins | sample NOAtaG_6_FD_66442 | JGI IMG/M metagenome (GOLD analysis project Ga0068876, IMG submission 66442) | Freshwater lake microbial communities from Lake Erie, under a cyanobacterial bloom - NOAA_Erie_Diel5S_2200h metaG | ecosystem: Environmental > Aquatic > Freshwater > Lake | place: USA: Ohio, Lake... | reverse complement strand
GCCGAAGGCCCCGGCCCGCTTCTCGGGTGGGGTGACATCGGCGATGTACGCCGTCGCCGTGGTGAATCCGGCGGCGGTCATCCCCGAGAGGACCCGCCCGATGAAGAGCCAGGTGAGCGAAGGGGCGAAGGCCATCAATAGGTAGTCGAGCCCGAGTCCGAAGATCGAGACGAGGAGCACGGGGCGCCGGCCGAAGCGATCGCTCAGCGCCCCGAGGAGGGGTGAGCAGATGAACTGCATCGCGGCCCAGGTGGTCCCGAAGATCCCATACCACTTGGCCGCCTGCGCCGTGTCCCCTTGGAGGAAGCCCTTGATCAGCTGCGGGAGGACGGGGATGACGATCCCGAACGCCACGATGTCGAGGATCATCGAGGCGAAGATGAAGGCGAGGGCAGCTTGGCGACGTGCAGCCATGGGGCGAAGAGTAACGTCGCCGGGACCTGCGTGCCCTTGGCGGGTATCTTTGGATATCCTCTCACACGAGCGTGCGCCATGGCCGATCCCCGTCCTCACACCGATCCCGCCACCCCCACTGAGACCGGCTGTGACGGCGGGTGTGAGACCGAGACCGCAGGGGGTTCCGATCGCCGGACCTTCCTCAAAGAGGGATTGATGGCGGTCGCAGCACTGACCGCGGTGGCCGGCGCGAGCGTCCCCCTCGACGCGATGACGCGGGGGTATATGGTCGGTACGGCGGCGGGTGCCGGGCTCGCGACGATCTCGTACCCGATCCCGACCACGGACGGCGCGACGATCGATCGCGCCAACAAGGTGATCCTCGTCCGCTACCAGGGGATGGTGCACGCGCTCGCGCGCGAGTGCCCGCACAAAGGGACGATGGTCGATTGGCAGCCGGAGCAGAATCGGCTCTACTGCCCCAAGCACAAGAGCACCTTCACCGCGAACGGGACACGCATCCAAGGCAAGGCGCCCCGGAGCATGGATCGGCATCCGATCCGCCTCGAGGGGGGCAAGCTCGTCGTCGACACCGCGACGGTGATCGAGGGCGACGGGGCCAACTGGGCGACGACCGGGGTGAAGGTCGGGTAGTCCTACCCCACGACCTCACGCTCGACCGCGGCGCGCAGGATGCTCATGAAGTCCTGCGCATTCGTCACGACCCCCACCGCCTGGTGCGTCCCGCGATCCTTGAGCTTGCTCACCAGGAACTCGCTCGCATCGACGCAGATCGTGGGGAGTTCGCAGAGCCCCCGCTGCGGATCCTCGTAGTACGCGGGGAGCATGTTCCCCACCGCGATCGAATGCAGCGCGGTGGCGATCATCACCGCCATCGTCGCCTTGATCGTGTGCGCCCGCGTCGCCTCCTGCGCCGCGACCATATCGGTGAGCACATCGGGCAACGGCCCGTCATCGCGCAATGACCCGGCGAGCACGTACGGGATCTCCTCCACCACGCAGGCGTGCATGATCCCCTCGGTGATGAGCCCCTCCACCACCGCGGCTCGGATCGATCCCGCGCGTCGCACCGCGTTGATGGCACGCATGTGCGCCGCGTGCCCACCAGGCGTCGGCTCTCCCTGGCTCGTCATCCCGAGCGTCGTCCCGACGATCGCCGCCTCGATGTCGTGCACCGCCACCGCGTTCCCCGCGAGCAACGCCTGCACATAGCCATTTCGGATGAACCAGACGAGGTTATCGCGCGCACGCGAGTGCACGAGCGCAGGGCCCGTCACCCAGAGCACATAGCCACCGCGCCGCTTCTCTCGGACGAGCATCCGCGCGATCGCCGCGTAGTCGATCGGCTTCTCGCGCGAGACCTGGCTCGACATGAAGTGGAAGTCGCCCTGCGCGGCGTCCTCGCCGACGAACCCCTGTGCATGGACCACCACTCCCTCGCGCCCATCTTCCGCCACGCCCACGACCACCTCATCCCCCGCGCGGACACGCCGCCCCTCGCGCACCCACCACTGCCCTGCCCCGTCCCGCACGAGCACCCCATCCATGCGCGGCTCCTTCGGCATCACCCACCGGCCATCCCGCTCCTTGATATAGGTGGGGAGGTTCGTGGTGGCGAAGAAGCCGTCGGGCAAGACGCCGTCGCGCTCGACGCGCACAGTGCGCGCCGGTGGGGCCTGTACGAGCGGCGCCGTCGTGAAATCAGGGGCGACGTACCGGAGGTTGGTCTGCATGAGATGTCCGCTCGCGGCTAGAGGATGCGCTTCCCGCAGGCGCTCAGGATGAGCTCACAGGCGATCTCCGCCGTACGGTTCCGCTCGTCGAGCACCGGATTCACCTCCACCACGTCGAGCCCGATCACCTTCCCGGTGTCGGCGAGCATCTCCATCGCGAGATGCGCCTCGCGATAGGTCATCCCCCCCGGCACCGCGGTGCCGACCCCCGGCGCCTCGTCGGGATCGATCACGTCCATATCCAGCGAGACCCAGATCCCCGCGGTGTCGCGCGTGACACGGGCGATCGCCTCCTCCATCACGGCGCGCACCCCGCGCTCATCGAGATGGCGCATGGTGAAGGCGGCGAGTCCCCACGCCGTGATGTGGTGTTGTTCGGGGGCGTCGAGATCACGCAGCCCCACCAGCGCCAGATCCTGCGCGCGGAGTGCGGGCTTGGCTCCGGCGATGCTCCGCATCGCCTTATCGCCATGCCCCAAGAGCGCGGCGAGCGGCATCCCATGCACGTTCCCTGAGCGAGAGGTCGCGGGCGTATTGATGTCCCCGTGCGCGTCGATCCAGAGCGCCCCGAGGCGTCCGTCGCGCGCGCCAAGGAACGCAGACGCCCCCGCGATCGATCCCGCTGCGAGCGCATGGTCCCCGCCGAGGAGCACCGGGAAGGCGCCCGCCTCGAGCGCGGACCGCGTCGCATCGGCGACGGCGGAGCAGACCTCGGTGATCGCCCCGAGATAGCGCGCACCACGTTGTGCCCCCTTGGCCGCATCCTCACGGAAGGGCACGGCGACATTTCCCATGTCCTCGACCACATGGCCGAGCGCCATGAGGCGATCACGGAGATCGGTGTAGCGGACGGCGGAGGGGCCCATATCGACCCCGCGGCGCGATGCGCCAAGGTCCATGGGAACGCCGATGATGCGGATGGCAGACATGCGAGGGAGCCTACATCGCACACATCCCCGCGGAACCCCTCGGCATACCCATGCAGGAGATGCACGGGCTATGCGCGAGGGGCGGCATAATCATCCCTCGCGCGGACTCAACGCCAACCCCATGGCGACCACCATCAGGGCCCCGATCACATTGTGCCAGAGGAAGGCGACCTGCGGGGCGAAGACGCTCACCGCGCCGACCGTCGCCATCCCCGCGATCAATCCATAGAAGGCGCCGCGCCCGCGGGCCCGTGGGATCATCGCCAGGAGGAAGACCCCGAGGATCGATCCATAGAAGAACGAGCCGAAGCGATTGACGACCTCGATCAGCGAACCGAGCGTGGCTGCGAAGGTCGCGACGACGCAGGCGAAGGCCCCCCAGACGACCGTCGACCACTTGGAGGCGGTGAGATAGTGCGCCTCGCTCGCCTCGGTGCGCACTCGCCGCCGATAGAAGTCGACGATCGTCGCGGTGCTCAGCGAGTTGAGCTCCGCCGCCACGCTCGACATGGCTGCCGCGAGGATGGCGGCGAGGAAGAGTCCCACGAGTCCGATCGGGAGATGATCGAGGACGAAGCGCGGGATCACATAGTTCACATCGCGGGTCGGACCGCTCACCACCTTCCCCACTTCGGCGAGCGCTGCGGCTCGCGTGACCCCCGCCTCCCGCTCACTCGCCTGGAAGGCCTCGATCGCACGCGACTGGGCGGCCGCATCATCGGCGGCACGGGCGGTGGCGATCTCCACGGCAGCCACGCGACGGGCGGCGGTCTGTACGGTATAGGTGGTGGTGAGCGAATCGTACGTCGCCGGCGCCGCCGCCCGCATCGCGCGCTCATGGGCGGGATTGTGATAGAGCGGTGCGGGCTGGAACACGTGGAACAGGAAGACCAGCACGCCGAGCAGCAGGATCAGCGCCTGGAGCGGGATCTTCCAATACGCACTCATCAGGAGCGAACTCCGCGCCTCATCGACCGAACGCGCGGTGAGATAGCGCTGGACCTGGCTCTGATCGGTCCCGAAGTAGGAGAGCATCAGGAAGGTCCCGCCGATGAGCCCCGACCAGACGGTGTACTGATTGCTCAACGAGAAGGAGAAGTCGAAGGTCTGCAAGCGACCGGCGGCACCGGCCACGGCGAGGGCATCGTCAAGCGGCACCGGGAGCCGCATGATCAGCACGACCGCCATCGCGATGACGGCGGCGACGATCACGACCATCTGCTTCACATCGGCCCAGGTCACCGCCTGCACCCCCCCCAGCACGGTGTAGAGCACCGTCGGCACACCGATCAGCGCGACACTCATCGTGAGCGGGACGCCGAGGATCGCCGAGAGGACCACGGCGGGGGCGGAGATGATCGCCCCGCACGACATGCCGCGCGAGAGGAGGAAGAGGAAGCTGGTGAGGGTCCGCGTGCGCGCGTCGAAGCGACGCTCGAGGTACTCGTAGGCCGTGTAGACCTTGGCGCGGTGGAGGAAGGGGACGAGCGTGACCCCGAGGATCACCATCGCGAGGGGCAACCCGAAGTAGAACTGGACGAACTTGAGCCCATCGGTGGCGCCCTGCCCCGTGGTCCCGATCAGCGTGATCGCAGAGAGCTGTGTGGCCATCACGGAAAGCCCGACCGCCCACCACGGGAGGCTCCGGTTCGCCATGAAGTACCCTTCGATGTCGACGGTGCCGCGCGCCCGGCGCAGGCCGTCCCACACGATGTAGCCGAGGTAGGCGACGACGATCGCCCAATCGAGTCCGTGCATCAGTGACTCACCGCGGGTAGTGCTGCTGCAGGAACCAGAGCACGAGGAGCGCGACGACCTGCATCGCCATCACTCGGAGGAGGGTCGCACGGAAGCGCTCGGACATGCGCGGAACTATAGATAGGGCGAGAGGAGCCGCGCGAGTCCATCACGTACCTTCATCCCGAGCGGACGGCCATCGAGCTCGGCCAACGATACCTCGCGACTCTCAGCGATCCGTGCCTGGGCGTGATCGTCGAGCGCGCTGGCACAGGTCGCACAGTAGAGCTCCACGTCGAGCTCGAAGTTGAGGCGGAGGCTCCGCGGATCCCAGTTGGTGGAGCCGATGAGGGCCCAGTGCCGATCGACCACCATCAGCTTGCTGTGATCGAAGGGTTTCGGCGAGAGGAAGACACGACACCCCGGCCGCAGGACCTGCCAGAGCTGTGCGGCGGCGGCCCACTGGACGGGGACGATGTTCACGTGGGCCGGGAGGACGATCCGCACCTCGACCCCGCGGAGCGCCGCGACCGAGAGCGCGGTGATCAGCCCCGGGTCGGGGAGGAAGTAGGGGGTGAGGATCGTGATCGATTCCCGCGCCATGTCGATCGCCCCATGTAGCACACGGGAGAGGACCTCGAGGTCACCGTCCGGGCCGTCGGTGATCACCCGCGCGATCGTCCCCCCCGCATCGGTGAGCTCGGGATACCACGCCGGTCCATCGAGGATCTCCCCCGTGCTGAAGACCCAGTCCTCCGCGAAGGCGTCTTGGATCTGCGCGACGACAGGGCCGGTGATCCGGAAGTGCAGGTCGCGCACCGGATGCTTCGGGCGGACGGCGTGGAGATTGTCACGGCGGATATTGGTGCCACCGGTGAAGGCGATGGCGCCATCGATGGTGAGGATCTTGCGATGGTTCCGCAGATTGAAGAAGGCGAGCCCCGCATGGCGCAATTGTGGGGCGAAGAGCTCAGCACGCACCCCCGCCTGCTGGAGCGCGGTATGCGCCCGGGGCCAGGTGTAGAGCGATCCAAAGCCATCGACGAGGACCCGCACCTCGACCCCGCGGCGATGCGCCGCGATCAGCGCATCGATGAAGGGCCGCCCCGACTCGTCCGAGGCGAAGATATAGGTCGAGAGGGCGATGGAGCGCTGCGCGCCCTGGATCGCCTCGAGCATCACGGGATAGCTCTCGTCGCCATCCCGCAGCATGCGCACCGCATTCCCCCCGACGACGGGGCGCTCGGTCAGCCGATCACCGAGGAGTGAGAGGGCACGCAGCTGGGGGTCGGCGAGGACCTCGCGCTTGGCGCGGGCGATCCGCATCGCCGCCGTGGTGCTCAAGGGGAGTCGGCGACGTTGCCGATGGAGCTGGCTCGCCCGCCGCTTGATCCGATTGAGCCCGAAGGCCGCGTAGACGATCGCCCCGATCCAGGGCGCCAACCAGATGAGCCCCACCCACCCGATCGCGGCACGGACATCCCGCTTCCGGAGCACCGCGTGCAGACTCGCCACGAGGCTCATCGCGAAGGCGAGGGCCCCGGCCGCGTAGGGCCACCAGGTGGGGAGGGAGGCGAGGAAGGCGCGCACAGGGACCGTTTCAATGTACTTTCCGGGTATACCCCTGTCGCCCCGAGGAGCTGATCATGGTCGTGACCTTCACCGTCAATGGGACCCCGCGCACCGCCGACGTCCCCGCCGACATGCCACTGCTCTGGGTGTTGCGTGACGTCCTCGACCTCAAGGGGACCAAGTTCGGGTGCGGGATCGCCCAGTGCGGCGCCTGTACCGTGCATCTCAACGGCGCCGCGACCCGCGCCTGCCAGATCCCCGCTGCCGCGGTGCAGGGTCAGAGGATCACGACGATCGAGGGACTCTCGACCGACGCCACGCACCCGCTGCAGCTCGCGTGGCAGGAGCTCGACGTCCCGCAGTGCGGCTACTGCCAGGCGGGTCAGATCATGCAGGCCGCCGATCTCCTCACCAAGAACCCCACCCCGACCGACGCCGACATCGATGCGGCGATGGTGGGGAACCTCTGCCGCTGCGCGACCTACCAGCGGATCCGTGAGGGGATCAAGCGGGCGGCGGTGCTCAAGCGCGAGGGGGCGAAGGCGACCCCCGCGCGTCCGGCGCGGCGCCCCGGGGAGGCGTGATGACCGACCGTCGCACCTTCCTCCGCGTCACCTCCCTCGCCGGCGGTGGCCTCCTCATCGGCACGTTGATCGATCTCGACGGCGCGGCGCGGCTCTGGGCCGCTGAACCGATCGCGGGGGCGAACACCCCCTTCACCCCGAACGCCTTCATCCGCATCACCCCCGAGGGCGCGATCACGATCGTCGCCAAGAACCCGGAGACGGGCCAGGGGATCAAGACGATGCTCCCGATGCTGATCGCCGAAGAGCTCGATGTCGAGTGGAAGGGGATCACGATCGAGCAGGCACCGCTCGATGAGGCGAAGTACGGTCGGCAATTCGAGGGGGGGAGCACCGCGACGCCGACCCAGTGGGAGCCACTCCGACGCGCCGGTGCCGTCGGCCGTCAGCTGATGCTCGCAGCCGCGGCCCAGCAGTGGAAGGTCCCTGTCGGTCAGTGTGAGACCGAGCCAGGCGTCGTCGTGCACAGGGCATCAGGCCGTCGACTCACCTACGGGACGCTCGCCACCGCGGCCGCCGGACTTCCCGTCCCCGACCCCGCGTCGGTCCCGCTCAAGGATCCCGCGACCTTCCGCATCATCGGGCGTCGGACCCCGAACGTCGATAATGCGAAGATCGTCCGCGGCGCGCCGATCTTCGCGATCGATGTCACCGTGCCGGGGATGCTCCATGCGATCTATGAGAAGGCGCCGGTCTTCGGCGCGAAGGTCGCGCGGGCGAATCTCGACGAGGTGAAGTCGGCGCCTGGCGTGCGACAGGTCTTCATGCTCGAGGGCGGCACCGCCCTCAACGGCCTCATGCCGGGTGTCGCGATCCTCGCCGACACCACCTGGCATGCGCAGGCCGCGCGCCGCCGGCTCCGCGTGAGCTGGGCCGCGCACCCCACCGCCTCGCAGAGCTCCGCCGACTTCGCCGCCAAGGCGGAATCGCTGCTCGGTGGAGCGCCCGCGCGCGTGCTCCGCAGCGAGGGGGATGTGACTGGCGCCTTCGCGCGCGCCGCGACGATCGTCGAGGCGCGATACGAATATCCCTTCCTCGCCCACGCGACGATGGAGCCGCAGACCTGCACCGCGCGCTTCGCCGACGGCGCGATGGAGATCTGGGCGCCGAGCCAGACCCCGGAGAGCGGACGGCAACTCGTCGCGACCACGCTCGGGATCGCGCCCGCCGCGATCACCGTGCATCAGGTGCGCGGCGGGGGCGGCTTCGGTCGCCGCCTGAACAACGACTACATGGTCGAGGCCGCCGCGATCGCCAAGCAGGCCGGCGTCCCGGTGAAGCTCACCTGGAGCCGTGAGGATGATATCCGCCACGACTTCTATCGTCCCGCCGGATGGCATGGGCTCCGCGGCGCACTCGATGCCGACGGCCGCATCATCGGATGGAGCGATCACTTCGTCACCTTCGGCGAAGGGGAGCGCTTCGCTCCATCGGCCGGGATCCAACCCACGGAGTTCCCCGCCCTCTTCGTCCCGCATTTCTCGCTCGGGAGCTCGGTGATCCCCCTCGGGGTCCCGACCGGTGCGTTGCGCGCGCCGACCAGTAACGCCATCGCCTTCGTCTTCCAGTCGTTCATCGACGAACTCGCACATGCGGCCGGGAAGGATCCCATCGCGATGCGCCGGCAGCTCCTGCAGCAGGTCCAGAAGCCGGAGAGCGGGGCGATGCCCGCTGGCGTCATGGATCCCTCGCGCATGCTGGGCGTGCTCGACCTCGTCGCCGAGAAGTCGGGGTGGGGGAAGCGTACGCTGCCCAAGGGGAGCGGGATGGGGGTCGGCTTCCACTTCAGCCACCGCGGTTACTTCGCCCAAGTGGCGGAGGTACGGGTCAGCAAGAGCGGCGACGTGAAGGTCGTGAAGGTCTGGGCCGCTGGTGATGTCGGGAGCACGATCATCAATCCGAGCGGGGCCGAACAGCAGGTGCAGGGCTCGGTCCTCGACGGACTTGGCGAGGCGCTCAAACAGGAGATCACCATCGATGGCGGGCGTGTGGTCCAGGGGAACTTCAACGACTTCGAGCTCCTGCGGATCCCCGAGGCCCCACCGGTCGAGGTACACTTCCGCACGACGGATTTCCCGCCGACGGGGATGGGGGAGCCCGCGCTCCCGCCGGTGATCCCTGCGCTCACCAACGCGATCTTCGCTGCGACGGGCAAGCGCGTGCGGTCGTTGCCGCTCTCGCGGCACGATCTCAGCTGGGCGTGATGGTCAAGCGCATCGGGCAAAGCGCCGCATGAAGCACTGGTTCGAGACACGACAGGTACTCACCGCGCTCAGTGACGCGCAGCAGGCGGGCCAGGCCGTGGCGCTCGCGACGGTGATTCGCGTGCGTGGGTCAGCCTATCGCCATGCGGGGGCCAAGCTCGTGGTGCTCGCCGATGGGAGCGCGGTCGGCAATGTGAGTGGCGGGTGCCTCGAGGGGGACGTGCGCGAGACGGCGCTCCGTGTGATCGCCACGGGCCGCGCCGAGCGCCGCACCTACTGCGGCGGGACCGATGAGGTCTTCGCCTGGGACCTCGGGGTGGGATGCGAGGGCGAGGTCGAGGTGCTGATCGCCCCGGTCACCGACGATTGGTCGGTGGAGCGTCAGGCGCTCGTGCGCGAGGAGCCATTCGTCGTGCTCACACCGATCGATGCGGGCGATGACATGCACGATGGCGCGGCGAAGGGGGGGCCATCGCGCGGCGTGGCAGGAGCGGTTCGTCGCGTGATGACCGGAGCCGCGGCCGCCGAGTGGATCGCCGAGGGCTCTCGCCTCGTGACGATCGAGGGGCGAGAGTGGTTCGTCGACATTCTCACGCCACCCCCGCGCCTCCTGGTGGTGAGTGGTGGCGACGATGCGGTGCATGTCGCACGACTCGCCGACGGCGTGGGGTTACGTGTGGTCGTCGCCGATCGCCGTCCGGGGCTATTGATCGCTGAGCGCTTTCCGGCATCGGTGCGCCGCGTGGAGAGCGATGCGACCCACCTCATGGAGCATCTGGTCCTCACGCCGGATGACTTCGCGGTGGTGATGACCCATCACTACGGGGACGACACCGCATATCTGCGTGCCCTCCTTGCGAGCCCGGTCGGCTATATCGGGATGCTCGGCCCGCGGGCGCGGACCGCGCGCATCCTGGGCGTGCTGCGCGCCGAGGGACCGATCGACGACTCCCGCATCTACGGTCCGGTCGGACTCGACATCGGGACCGATGGCGCGGAACAGGTGGCGGTCGCGATCCTGGCCGAGATCCTCGCAGTGCGGAGTGGGCGTGCGCCGCGGTCGCTGCGGGAGCGTCGCGCGCCGATCCACTCCCTACATGAGTAGCGGAGGGATGCGGATCGGTGCGGTGATCCTGGCGGCGGGAGCCTCCCGCCGGATGGGCGCCGACACGAACAAGCTCCTCCTCCCGATCGATGGGGTGCCGATGGTGCGCCAAACGGTCCAACGTGTGCGCACGGCTGGGATCCGCGACATCGTCGTGGTGACGGGGCACGAGGCCGATCGCGTGCGTGCCGCCCTCGAGGGCCTCCCCTGCCACTTCGTCGAGAGCCCCGATCCCACCGGCCCGACGAGTGGGTCACTCCATGCGGGGCTCCGCGCCTTCGGCCCGGAGATCGACGCGACGCTCGTGATGCTCGCCGACATGGTGCGGGTGACGACGGCGATGATCGCGACGCTGATCGCCTCGGCGCGCACCGGGGACGCCCCGCTCGAGGTCTCGCGCTACGGCGACGTGCTCGCGCCGCCCCTGCTCTTCCGTCGTGCGCTCTGGCCCGAGCTCCTCGCTTGGCAGGGTGAGGGCTGTGGCAAGGCGGTGGTGCGCGCGCATCTCGCCGAGGCGAGCCTCCACGATTGGCGCCCCGACGCGCTTGCTGACATCGACACCCCCGAGGACTACGCGGCGCTCACGCGCTGAACGCTCGGCGTCCGTCGCCAAGTACGTGACTCACTCGAGGACGCGCGCGACCTCGTCCGGGCGAAAGATGACGCAGGCCTCACCCCGTCCAGCGAACCGATGACGGTTCCGCGCGATCACCCCGTAGACCGCATCGCGCATGGGTCGCGGGACCAGGAGCCCAAGGGTGCCCAGCGTGCCCCAGACGCCGCCGAGGTAGCGTGCCGCCATGAGTGCGGCGGTGGAATGGGTGATCACCCGCTCCTGCGTCCCCGCCTGCTCGACCCAGAGGAGCGAGCTCACCTCGGCGAGCCCCGGATGCCGCGCCTCGAGCGCACGCCCCGCCACGCCCGCGCGCGGCGCGAAGCGGAGGGTGCGCCGCCGGTGGTCCCGCGCGAGGAGGAACCGGACCGAGCGGGCACAGAAGGCACAGTTCCCGTCGAAATAGAGGATCGGACCCACGGCCGCGTCGGTCGCGATGGGCGTGTCGTGAGTCGCCGGCGGAGCGGTCATCCTGCATCTTATCGACCATGACCCGCTCGGCGCCTCCCCTCCCGATGCACCCGATGGCTGATGGGGTGCGTCTCGCCCTGCGCCACTGGGACCCCACGGGTGCACCCCGTGGCACCGTCCTCATCGTTCACGGCCTCGGCGAGCACAGCGGACGCTACGAGTCGGTCGCTGCCTTCCTGACCGGGCGTGGCTGGCGCGTGATCGCCTACGACCTGCGCGGGCACGGGCACGCTGAGGGGCGCCGTGGCAGCATCGCCCGCGCCGACGATCACCTGCGCGACCTCACCACGATCATCGACCTGGTGCAGTCCCGACCTGACTACCTGATCCCTGGTACCCGTCTCCTGCTCCTCGGGCACTCGATGGGTGGCGCCTTCGCCGCGCAGTTCGCGGCCCGCGCGATCCGTCCGATCGACGGACTCATCCTCTCCTCCCCGGCACTCGATCCCGGTCTGACCCCGTTCCAACGGCTCCAGTTGCGGCTGGGGATGGCGCTGATGCCGGGGCTCGCGCTCCCGAACCAACTCGCGGTCGACCGCCTCTCTCACGATCCCGCCGTGGTCGCCGACTACCAGGCCGATCCCCTCGTCCATGATCGGGTCACGCCACGGCTCGCCCAAGCGATCGTCGATGCGGGGGAGGAGGTCATCGCGCAGGCGCCGCAGTGGCACACCCCGACCCTCCTGCTTTGGGCCGGCGATGATCGCAACGTCGCCCCGGCGGGTTCGGCCCACTTGGCTGAACGCGCGCCGAGCGATCAGGTGACCGCGACGGTCTTTCCCGCGATGTATCACGAGATCTTCAACGAACCCGACGCCGACCTGGTCTTCACCGCACTCGGCGAGTGGCTCGACTCGCGGTTCACCTGAGCACCTGTTTCAACCTCCCTATGCGTCGACTCCCACACACGATCCTCGCCCTCGGTATCGGTCTCACGACCGCATGCACCGAGACGCCTCCGCCCGATCGCCTCTTCGTCAACGCGCGCATCTGGACCGGTGATGCGAGACGTCCCGAGGCCACGGCACTCGCGATCCGCGGTGACTCCATCATCGCGATCGGGACCGATGATTCCCTGCGCACCCTCGCGGGCCCTGAGACGATCATCGAGGATCTCGGCGGTCGGCGCATGGTCCCCGGCTTCCATGATACACATTGGCATCTCCCCACCCGTCGTACCGCCGACCTCAATGGGGCCGAGGATGTCACGGAGCTCGTCGCACGGCTCGAGGCCTTCGCCGCTGAGCTACCAGAGGATGCCTGGGTCACCGGCCGTGGGTGGACCCCGCAGCTCTTCCCGGGCCGCGCGGCGCACCGGCGCTATCTCGATGCCGCCTTCCCCGCTCGACCCGTCCTCCTCACCGATCGCGATGGGCATCAGGTCCTCGCCAACACCGTCGCGCTCCAGCGCGCGGGCATCACCGGCAAGACCCCTGCACCCGTCGGCGGGGCGATCGTCCTCGACCGCGACGGCACCCCGACGGGGCTCCTGCAGGAGACGGCGATGCCGCTCGTGCGGAACCAGCTCCCCGCCCCGACCCCGGATGAGGTCTATGCCGCGCTCCGGTATGAGATGCATCGCGCCGCCTCCCATGGGCTCACCGCGCTCCAGCTCGCGCAGGGGATGAGTGCGACGGAGGACGCCGCAATCGCCCGAGCGCTCCGCGAGGACTCGCTCCTCGTCCGGTTCCGTGTCGGGGTCCCCTTCACCGCGACGATCGATGATTCGACCCTCGCATCGTACGCCGAGCGGATGCGCACATCGACCGGTCCGCTCGTCCGATACGGCCTCGCGAAGGGGATGCTCGACGGGACCGTCGATGCGGGCACCGCAGCGATGCTCGAACCCTACAGCGCCGGCAACCAGAGTCTCGGCCTCCTCCGCTGGGATCCTGACACGCTCCGGATGACGATCGCGCGCTACGATCGCGCCGGATTGCAGGTGGCGTTGCATGCCATCGGGGATCGCGCCATCCGCGTCGCCCTCGATGCCTACGAGCAGGTCCAACGCGATGGCGGCCGCCGTGACGCTCGCCATCG